>Ga0209502_10001407_pt1 | contig 22111 bp, 19 predicted proteins | sample ArcticOcean_MG_C_10_FD_187442 | JGI IMG/M metagenome (GOLD analysis project Ga0209502, IMG submission 187442) | Marine microbial communities from western Arctic Ocean - ArcticOcean_MG_CB11_90 (SPAdes) (version 2) | ecosystem: Environmental > Aquatic > Marine > Oceanic | place: Arctic Ocean... | reverse complement strand
GTAGCAGCAGAAGGGACTGAACTTTTAATTATTGGAACCAAACCACTTTCAACAATAGGAAGCATATAAGCAGCTAATGCACCATTATGATGGCTGTTTCTTATTAAAACAGTTGAAGTGCCATAAATTTTTGCTCTTTCTGAAGCTGTTTTCAATGCCTTTTTAGTTAACCAAATACCAGGCAAAAGCTTTCCATCCCAAGTAAGGCAGGCCCCTGTATCATTTAAAATCTCTTCTGTTCCACTTACATTCATAGAACCTAACTCAATATCTTTTATATATAAGGGCAATAATCTTATACCATGCGTAGAGTGTCCCATCATATCCGCTTCAATTAAAATTTCAGCGGTGTCAACAGCCTTTTCTTCATCCATTTTTAAAGATAAAAGTACCGAAGTACAAAATTTCATAAGTTTAGAATGCGTATACATGTTAAATCCCATTTTTATTAATTTTCTTTATTAAATGGTTTTTTTGCTGCTACAAAAATACCCATTACAATCATTAAAAGTGCGCATAAATCGTAATAAGAAATTGATAAACCTAAATAAAGTGTATCAATTAATATAGCTAGCACTGGTACCATCATAACAGATATAGAAGTTACAGTAACAGTAAAATTTTTTAAAACTACAAAGTAAGCCCAATATGTATAAGCACTAGCAAAGAAAATAGCGAATATCAAAACTAAAAAATGTCTGTAATCTGGGTCTCCTATATTATTTAAATCCCATAAAATAGCAAAAGGAATAATAGGCAAAATACCTATTAATTGCTGCCAACCTGCAATAACAAATGCATCAAATTTCAAACCTCCATATTTTAAAATTATTGTGCCTACGCCCCAACTAAATCCTGCCATTAGCATAACAAAAATTCCAACCCAATTTGAAAAAAAATCTATTCCAGCAGCAAGTGAAATAACACCAAATACACCTAAGCAAAGAGCTATAAAACTTGAAATAGTTATTTTTTCATACCCCATCATAGCCGCAACCATCACAGCCCATACAGGCATTGTGTAACCTAAAACAGCAGCCCTTCCACCTCCCAACAAACTTACACCATACAGCATTAAGACTTGCCATAATGTTACATTAAATAAACTTATCAAAATTAATGATGTCCAATTCTTTTTAGGGATAATTAATTTTTTACTTCTGATTTTTGCTATCAATAAAAGTATGATGGCAGCAGGAATGCCCGCGGACATTCTAAAAACTAATGGTGGGATTTCTTGAACAACAAAACGAAATAAAGGCCAAACTAATGTCCAAACAATAATTAATATAACTAAAACAAGTATTAACTTTATTTGTTTAATGTTCCTAGAAAATGAACAAAACATATTTTATTTTATTTCATCACATAAATATCTAGTTATTGAGGCATTAACAGCTAGAACAAAAGACAAAGTTTTATCATTAATAAAAAAAATGTCCTGAATATGTGTCCAAGGCTCTTCTTCATTGAAAGCGTAATCTTTGCCTCCGCCTAGTCCAAACATTTTATACTTTGAATTATTTACCACAAATAATGCTGATTTTTTATTTTGACCATCTATTATGGTAACTTCAATTGGTTTTTCTTTACCAGTAATTTTAAATACATGAATTCCATTTGACCTAACTGCGGCAGCACTGTTGGGCTTACAACTGAATGACGTTTGTTTAGCAAAACTATTCGATGTAAAAAAACAAAAAAGAAAAATAGATACTATAAATTTCACAATAAACATAACGCCTCTCTTAAAAAGATGATTTTATTTAGCTAGAGTTATTAATATATTTCAATAAATCTTTTTTTGCTAGCTTTGAAACATTGATTTTTTTTTCTGAAACTAACAACTCATGATTTTTTTCAACTTTATCAAGATCATAAAGATAATTAACCATAATTCCTGCAGAGAGAACTTTACCATTTATTGAAGAATCTCCTAGAAAATTAACTTGCTCTAAAGAAGCTCCATTACCCAGATGGAATCTTGCTACAGGATCATTAGGCAATCCATCAGGACGATCTGATTTCATAAAATAATTACCAACATGATGCATAATTAAATCATGATTTTTTAAAAAATGCTCTGGAGTAACACATTTTTCTAACTTCATATCAAACTTAGGAAATTTATTTTTTATCCATTTTCTAAGACCAGGAACTGGAGAGAGCGTTATAAATTTTTTTAAATTTTTAAATTCTAAATTTAAATCATTTGCAACTTGCTTTATTAAAAAATTACCAAAAGAAATTCCAGCCAAACCTTTTTGACAATTAGATATTGAATAAAAAACTGCAACACTTGTTTCTTCCGGATCTAATATATCTCTTTTTTCTCTAAGAACATCTTCAATCTTTGAAGGAATACCTTTCATAAGAGCCACTTCAACAAATATAATAGGTTCATCTTGCATAGCTGGGTGGAAAAAAGCAAAACATCTTCTATCTTTTGGAGCTAAACGAGCTCTCAATTCATCCCATGAATTAATTTGATGAACAGCCTCATATGCAATAATTTTCTCTAAAATATGAGCTGGAGTTTCCCAATTAATTGGCCTTAAAATCAAAAACCCTCTATTAAACCAATTTTTAAATAAATAAACCATATCATGGTCTACTGCCTTTAATTCAGAATTGTTTTTAAGTAATTTCAAAAGTCTTTTTCTTATATTAACTAACCTTATTGTGCCTCGAGAAATTCCATTACATCTTCGAAAGATCTCGCGACGTTTTGGTTCAGATAATTTCAGTAAATTTATTAAATTATTTGAACTTTGTTCTGTTTTATAACTTTCAATAGCTACAGATAAATCTTTAGCAGATATTTCATAGTTATCACGGATCAATTTAAAGAAATCTAAAAGATCATTTTCACTTAAATGTTCACAATGCTGCATTAATAACTCTGCATAACCTAAAGCAGAAACTTCTCCTTTTGCGGATGAAACATTATCAATAAAATCTTTTGTTGAAATTGACTTTTTTTTCTCTGCGAAAAAATTAAACGACTTACTTTTAATAGGCTTTTCAAATATTGAATTCAAAAGTTCTTGTACAAACTTAATTTTGATCATTTTTCTTGACCCTTAATATAATCAGGGGAAACTCATAATAACAATAATAAAACCACTATACACATAGTATTAGTATGTTAAAAATTTAAATAATATATTTATTTATTTTAAATATTATTAGCTAAATATTCTGATGCTCTAGAAGCCCCTCCCTTTTGGTGCGGTATTCCTGCTAAAGACAATCCCATTTCTACACCACTTAATGTTCCCATAAGCATTAAATCATTAAAATCACCAAGGTGACCTATACGAAAAACTTGCCCAGCTAATTTTGACAAACCATTTCCAAGAGACATATTAAGTTTTTCTAAAATAATTTTTCTTAGTTCATCTGCATCATATCCAGCTGGAAGTTTAACTGCCGTTAAAACACTTGAGTAATCTCTCTCTTCAACACATAAAACCTCTAGTCCCCATGCTTGCACAGCAATTCTTGTTGCTTTTGCATGCCTATCATGACGTTTAAAAACATTTTCAAGACCTTCTTCATGCAACATTGTAATGGCTTCTTTTAGGCCATATAATAAATTCGTTGCAGGTGTATAAGGAAAAGATCCTGATTTATTAGAGTTTATTTGATCTTCCCAGTCCCAATATGACCTTCTATATGAAGAGTGCTTTGACTTTTCTAAAGCTTTCTTTGAAATAGCATTAAAAGATAATCCTGGGGGAAGCATTAACCCTTTTTGTGAGCCAGAAACAGTAACGTCAACTCCCCACTCGTCATGCTGAAAGTCCATTGAAGCTAATCCAGAAATTGTGTCTACCATTAATAATGCATCATGTTTTGCATTATACATAGCTTCTCTTACTTCTTTAATTCTAGAAGTGCATCCAGTAGAAGTTTCATTATGAACTACACAAACAGCTTTAATTTTACCTTCTTTATCCTCAATTAATCGATCAAATAATTTCTGAGGCTCTACTCCCCTTCTCCAATCAGTCTTTAAAAACTCTGTTTTAATTCCTAACTTTAAAGCCATTGTTTGCCATAAAGACGCAAAATGTCCTGTTTCTACCATTAAAACTAAATCACCTTCATCAAGGGTATTAACCAAAGCAGCTTCCCATGCACCTGTTCCTGATGCAGTATAAATCACAACATTATCTTTAGTTTTAAAAATACTTTTCATACCCTCAATGCAATCTTTTGTTAAAACTTGAAAGTCAGGCCCTCTATGATCGATAGTAGGATAATCCATTGCTCTTAAAATTCTATCTGGAACGTTTGATGGCCCTGGCAATTGTAAAAAATGTTTTCCAGGCTGGTATTTGGAATTAATCATATTTATGTCTTCATCCTAAATTTCTAAATTATTAATATTATTCTAATGTTTTTTTTGACAGAGTGTAAAACACTGTTACTTTCACAATATATCACTAACTAAGTCAAAAGGTTTTTTATAATGCTAAATATCAATAATGAAATTGATTTAAGTTCTTTTAAAGAAAAATTTAAATCAGGTTTCTTTGATGACAAGTTTACTAGAGGTTTATATTCAACTGATGCTTCAATTTATCAAATGATGCCTTATGGAGTTTTAATTCCAAAATCAAAATCTGAGATTATTGATGCTATAAAATTTTCAAGTGAAAACAAAATTGCCCTTCTGCCCAGAGGAGGAGGCACATCACAATGCGGTCAAACTGTTAACCATGCAATTGTTATGGATAATTCAAAGCATCTAAATAAAATTATTCATTTTGACAAAGAAAAAATGATTTGCATTGTTCAGCCAGGTATAGTTTTAGATGAATTAAACCGATTCTTAAAACCTTATGGTTTATTTTTTCCTGTTGATGTTTCCACTTCAAGCAGAGCTACAATAGGAGGTATGACTGGCAATAATAGTTGTGGAGGCAGATCTATAAGATATGGAATGATGCGCGATAATGTATTAAATATTGAAGCAGTTTTATCTGATGGATCTTTGTATAATTTTGGACAAATTGATGTTAAGAACCCAGTCAAAAATTCACAGAATAAATTTGCAGAAAATATTATTACTAATTTAATAAAATTAGCCAATAAAAATAAAAAAGAAATTTTAGATAAATTTCCTAAAGTTCTTCGAAGAGTTGGTGGCTATAATATAGAAGCATTAATTCAAGATGCGATGGCCTCAAGACCCAACGGCAAAAAAGGTGATGGAATTAATTTATCACATTTATTAGTTGGTTCGGAAGGAACCTTGGCTTACTCAACTGAAATAACTTTAAAGTTATCTCACTTACCTTCTAAGAAAGTAATGGGCATTTGTCATTTTCCAAGTTTTTATGAAGCTATGAATGCAGCTCAACATATTATTAAGCTAGATCCTGTAGGAATAGAGTTAATTGATGATACAATGATTGAACTAGCTAGAAATATTGAAATATTTAAACCAATTATTAATGAAGTAGTTAAAGGCAAGCCAAAATCGCTTTTAGTTATTGAATTTGCTGAAGATAATATGGATGAGAATATAAGTAGACTTAAACAATTAAACATTCTTATGAAAGATATAGGATATTCTTGGAAAAATACTCCAAAAAAAATTGGTGGCGTAGTTGATATATTAGATAACAAAACTCAATCAAGTGTTACTGAAATGAGAAAATCCGGACTTAATATTATGATGTCTATGAAAAATGAAGCTAAACCAGTTTCATTTGTAGAAGATTGTGCGGTAGAACTAACAGATCTTGCTGAATATACTGACGGCCTTAATAAAATTTTTGATAAGTATAAAGTAAAAGGCACATGGTACGCTCATGCATCTGTAGGATGCCTGCATGTCCGACCTGTTCTAAATATGAAGCTTCAAGAAGATGTTTCTAAAATGAGAAACATTGCTAATGAGGCGAGTGAATTAGTTAAAAAATATAAAGGCTCATTTTCTGGAGAGCATGGAGATGGAATTGTCAGATCTGAGTTTAATGAGGTGATGTTTGGCAAAAAGTTGATGTCTATTTTTGAAGAAATTAAGACAAGTTTTGATCCAAACAATGTTTTTAATCCCGGGAAAATAATTAGATCTCCTAAAATGGATGACAGATCTTTGTTTAGATATGCACCTGGGTATAAAGCAGAAGATATTTCTACAGTATTGGATTGGTCAGATTGGCCTGGAAAATCAGGTGGCCTTCAGGGTGCTATTGAAATGTGTAATAATAATGGCTCATGTAGGAAATTAGATGGTGGTGTAATGTGCCCATCTTATAGAGTTACTCGTGACGAAAGAGATTCAACAAGAGGGAGAGCAAACACACTAAGATTAGCTCTCTCCGGTCAACTTGGTAATCAAGCTTTAACTAGTGATGAAATGACTGATACAATGAGTTTATGTGTTTCATGCAAAGCTTGTAAGCGTGAATGCCCTACGGGTGTTGATATGGCAAAGATGAAAATTGAGATTACAAGCCTAAAGACAAAAAAATATGGTTTAAGTCTTCATGAAAAGTTAATTGCTTATTTACCTGATTATGCTTTGATGGCTTCAAAAATACCTAGTTTATTAAATTTAAGAGATAAAATTCCAGGTGCAGCAAAACTAAGCGAAATATTTTTAGGATTTACAGCTAAACGTCCTCTTCCTAAATGGAGAAAAGATTTCTTTCAAAACAATGAATTACCAGAAAACCCTTCATTAATGGGCAATAATATACCGGTTATTCTATTTGTAGACACCTTTAGTCGATACTATGAACCTGAAAATGTTCGATCTGCAATTAAAGTTCTTAAAGCAGCAGGGTATTATCCTTTTTTACCTTCATCAAAAAGCATTAATAAACCTTTATGTTGTGGAAGGACATATATTAGCAATGGACTAATAAACAAAGCTGAAACTGAAGGAAAGAGATTATTAGATACTTTTTTACCATATTTAAAAAATAATATTCCAATTGTTGGAATAGAGCCTTCATGTATTTTATCATTCAGAGATGAACTTCCATCTTTAATAAAAGATCCTAATATTAATCTTTTGAAAAATAATTCTTATACATTTGAAGAATTGTTATCTAAGAAATGTAAAAAAATTAATTTCAAAAAAACAACACAAAAAGTTTTATTGCATGGTCATTGCCATCAAAAAGCTTTTGATGCCGTAAAACCAATTCAAAAAGTACTTAGTATGATTAAAGGTTTAGAAGTTGATTTAATTGATACCAGTTGTTGTGGAATGGCTGGAGCCTTTGGTTACAATAAAAAAACATATGAAGTATCTATAAAAATGGCTGAAGAGAAATTATTTCCAGCTATCAGAAAAGCTAAAAAAAATATTACTATTATAGCTGACGGAACCTCTTGTCGTTGTCAAATTAAAGATGGCCTGAATAGAGAAGCAATTCACATTGTTCAGTTTCTTGATAAAAATATAATTTACTAAATAAGAATATAATATAATATTACTTTAGTTTATTATAAAGGGTAAAAATGTCTTCTAATATTAAAAAACCAACTTCAGCACATTGGGGCAGTTATTATGCTGAAGTAAATAATAATAAACTTATTGCAATGCATCCCTATGAAAAAGATAAAAACCCTTCTTTAATTGCAAATGGAATAGTTGACGCTATTGATGACGAATTAAGAATTAAAGTGCCTCATATAAGAAAAGGTTATCTTAAAGAAATAAGAAAAGAAAAATTAGATAGTAAAAATTATACCACAGGCAAGAGATCAAGAGAAAAAAGAGGATCTGATAAATTTGTTCCAATTACATGGGAAGAAGCTTTTGAAATAACAGCTTTTGAATTAAAAAGAATAAAAAGTGATCATGGTAACAAGGCTTTTTTTGCTGGTTCATATGGCTGGGGTTCATCAGGCAGGTTCCATCATCCTCAAAGTCAACTTCATAGATTCTTTAATTCTTATGGGGGATATACTAAATCTGTCAATACATACTCATATGCAGCAAGTGAAACCATAATGCCTCATGTAATAGGCTTATCTTATAGACAGTTTTTAGACACTCATACAGATTGGAATAATATAAGAGACAATTCTGAAGTAATTTTAATGTTTGGAGGATTGCCTCTTAAAAACTCACAAGTTAATTCAGGTGGTGTAGGAAAACATACGACTAAAGAATATCTGTTAAGCTGCAAAAAAAAAGGTATCCAATTTATTAATATTAGCCCAATGGAAATGGAAGCAGATATAATTACCAATTCTGATTGGATTCAAATAAGACCGGGAACTGATACAGCATTAATGTTAGCTATTGCTTTTATTCTAGAAACTGAAAGCTTAGCAGATAAGACTTTTCTTAATAAATATTGCACTGGTTATGAAATTTTTGTTAAATATCTTAAAGGCACATCTGATGGTAAAGCTAAAACACCCTATTGGGCTTCAAAAATAACAGGAATACCTAGTAATAAAATCTATGATTTAACTAAAAAAATTGCAAATAATAGAACTATGATAACAGGTGCGTGGGCCTTACAAAGACAGCAATATGGGGAACAACCTCATTGGATGATAAGCGTTCTAGCTTGTATGTTAGGTGAAATAGGCCTTCCAGGGGGAGGTTTTGGATTAGGTTACAGCGCAGAAAATGGGATAGGAAACCCTGTTCAGCATCATAAATGGCCTGCTTTAGATCAATTTAAAAACCCAGTTTCCACTTTCATTCCTGTAGCAAGGACCTCTGATATGCTTCTAAACCCGGGTGATGTTTTTTCATATAATGGTAAAGATATCATGTATCCAGATATTAAGTTAGTATATTGGGCAGGTGGAAATCCTTTTCATCATCAAATGAACTTAAAGAAACTTACAAAAGCTTTTAAAAAACCTGATACGGTCATCGTTAATGAAATCTGGTGGAATAGTCTTGCTAGACACGCAGATATTATTTTACCTACATCAACATCACTTGAAAGAAATGATATATCTATAAAGCATTGGGATCAAACTATATCCCCTATGCATAAAGCAATAGATCCAATTGGAGATTCAAAATCCGATTATGATATCTTTTCAGGAATCGCTTCAAAACTTAATATTGAAAAAAAATTTACAGAAGGTAGGAATGAAGATGAATGGTTAAGACACCTTTGGAATCAAGCAAGAGATAGTGCCTCAAAAGCAAATTTTAATTTGCCAGAATTTGATAAATTTTGGAAAGGAGGATTTCAAGAAGTATTATCTCCTAAAAAACAAACTATTCTAATGGAAGATTTTAGAAAAGATCCTATTAAAAATCCTTTACCTACTCCATCAGGTAAAATTGAAATTTTTTCTCAAACTATTTCTGATTTTAATTATGAGGATTGTCCAGGTCATCCTGTTTGGCTTGAGCAAGACGAATGGCTTGGATCACCATTAATTAAAGATTATCCACTTCAACTTATTTCAGGCCAACCTGCTAATAAATTACATAGTCAACTAGATAATGGATCAGAAAGTCTTAAGGATAAAATACAAGGAAGAGAGCCAATAAAAATAAACCCTAAGGATGCTCTATCTAGAGGCCTTAAGAATGGAGATATTGTCGAAGTATATAATAAAAGAGGCAAATGCTTGGCTGGCGTAACAATTAGCAATGAAGTTATGAAAGGAGTGGTTTTCCTTCCTGTAGGCGCATGGTATGATCCAATTGAAGATGGTAGTTTTTGTGTACATGGCAATCCTAATGTTTTGACTAATGATAAAGGTACATCCTCACTATCCCAAGGACCTTCTGCACATTCAACATTAGTTGAAGTTAAAAAGTATTTATTAGATTTGCCACCGATAAATATTTTTACAAAACCTACTATAATTAGCAAATAACGTTGAACAATTTTAATTATGAAATTTGTATTATCAATCCTTATAAAAATTATTTATTAGCAGATAAAATTATATTATCAGCTCGAAAAGTATCATCTTCAAAAACTAAAATTATAATTAGCAAACATGAATTTGATAATAACATAGACCATGAATATTATGACGAAAGCGTAAATGTAACGAATTTAATTAAAGAAATTGAAAATAACGATACCTCTGACGCATTTATTATATCATGTTTTGAAGATCCAGCAATTGAGATTGCCAGAAGTATTAAATCAAAATTAATTATAGGAATTGGAGAAGCTTCTTTTTATACAGCTAATTTAATTGCTAAAAATTTTTCTATAATAACAACCTTATCTAGATCTAATGAAGCAATTAAAAATAATTTAGTTAATTATGGATTAGACCATAAGTGTGTTTCAATAAACGCTATTGAAGTGCCAGTTTTAGATTTAGAAACGATGTCTAAAATAAATTTATCTAAACTTAAAAACGAGATAAAAAGAACAATTGAAGAAGATAAAGCTGAAAGCATTATTCTCTGTACCCCTGGGATGTTTAACATAACTAAACAATTAGAGGAAGAATTCCAAATCCCAATTATTGAAGGAGTTTCAGCCGCAATAACTATGGTTGAAAGTCTATTGAAACTTAATTTTAGAATTAATAAATTAGGTTCCAATAATCTTTTGAAAAATACAAAATATAATGGTTATTTTTCAGAGTTTTTAAAACATAAATAAAATTAATTAAAATAATATTTTATAATTACGCCAATTAATCCCATCAAGGTTAAAATTCCATTAGTTATTATTAAGCTCCATTCTTTCCAGATAATAGATACAATTAACCATATAAAGCCTCCTAAAGCCAAAATTAAAGGTCCTTCAGGATAATAGCCATAAGAATTAACGGCGGTCCCTATTATCAGAGTTAAAGTAGCTGTCCACTTAAGTATTTCTATTTTTTTCATTAAGTTTATAAATATTCTATATTAGAATAAATTTATTATAATATTGCATCTTGAAATCGACCTAAATTTTGTATATTTAACTTTTCTGCAGTCTGTTTAATGTTTTCCCATACTATTGGAGCAACAGGCAAACCATTAGCCATTCTATCACTATTAGTTATTATTTCTTTATCACCAGGTATTAACACTTTACCATTCTTATCAGAGGGAGGCGATGCTCTTACAAAACTTGCATAAGACTGGACTTCTTTAGTAAAATAATCAAGATCAACCATTTTTTCAACTGAGATGTATATTGACAACATGCCATTTGCAAACTTTCTTTTTTCTTTATCGTCAATACCAGCTGAAACGCCTGAACCTGTCAAAGCTCCACCTAACATTTCCATCATAAAATTTATTCCAGAACCTTTATGCAAACCAAAAGCAGTGATTGCTCCTGTTCCATTTTCAGAATCTGGAACTTCATCTTCTCCAATTTTGCCATACATTACCTCTGGATTTGTACTTAAATTACCAGAACTGTCGACTAATGCTCCAGCTGGGAGAGATTTTCCTCCTTTTTGAGCAACCATTACCTTTCCTTCGGCAACTGTAGATGTAGCCATATCAAGGATTATATGCTCTTTATCTTTGGATGGTATACCTATAGCTAAAGGAGATGTACTTCCACGTCTATCAGTTCCTCCAAACGGAGCAACAAGTAAGCTTCCTCTTACATTTACAAAATGAAAAGAAACGAAGCCTGCATCAGCTGCTCTTTCTGCCCAGTCCCCGATTCTACCAAGATGTCCAGAATTTCTTAAACCTACAACAGACACACCATGTGTTTTTGCTCTCTTAATACCCTCATCTACTGCATACTCACCTGCGACTTGCCCAAAACCTTGTTTAGCATCCAAACAAGCTAATGCACCTGCGTCTATAACTAACTCTGCTTTCCTATTAGCAAAGACCCATTCCCTTTCCATCCATTCAAAGTATCTTGGAACTCTTACAATTCCGTGACTATCATGACCTTTTAAATTTGCACCACAAAGTCTTTCCGCAATAGTTTGTGCTTCATAATCACTACATTCTTTTGTTTTAAACATCTCTGTAATGAGCTCTATTGCATCTTTTACTTTAATGCGAATTTCTGGGTTATTAGACAATTGATTTCTCCTCATACATTACAGAATAATTTTTAATTATTATAAATTTAATTAGTTTAATTGTAAAATTTAATTAATATATTAAGTAAAATAAAATATGAATTTTCTTATATTAATTTCATAGATAGAATAATTTTGAAAAAATTTAATACTATTATCAAAACGCTCTTAATTGGAGCTTTAGGTGGAACAATTTTTAACGTTTTGTTATTTCCTTTGCCTTGGGTTTTAGGTCCCGCTTTTTTTGTGGCTGTATTTGCTCTTATGGGGGTAGAAGTAAATATTCCTCAAAATCTAAGAAATCCTTTTATAGGTATAATCGGAATATGGCTTGGAAAATCTTTTTCTTCATCTTTTTTTTTAGATTTTAATGATTGGTTTTTCTCAATAACTTTATTATTTTTGTATGTCCCTTTTTCATATTTAATTACTTATTTATTTCTAAATAAAATTCGTAATTTGGATAAAGCTGAATCATTTTTTATGGCGTCTCCTGGAGGATTACTTGAAATGGTTTTAGGAGCTGAAGAATGCGGTGCCAACTCAAAACAAGTAGGTCTCGTTCATATGATGAGAATATTTTTAACTGTATTTACTATTCCAACATTAATATTAATTATATTTCCTGGTTCATTTGAAAGAGAACCTTTATGGCCGAGTTTATCTGGCAGTATTCTCGACTGTTTTATAATTATATTAATAATTCCTTCTGGTCTTTTTTTTGGTAAAATTTTTAGAATACCTGGAAGACGTTTGTTTGGACCACTAATAATAAGTGCTGTTCTTCACATGACAGAAACCATTGATCTAAATGCGCCAGTAATTATTTTTATCTTTGCACAGTTAATGACAGGAAGTTTTTTTGGAAGCAATATGAACGGACTAACATGGAGAATAGCAAGACAATATGTTGGCCACGCCATTACCATAGTTATTTCATTAGGTATATGTATGATACCTTTTATCCTAATTATCACATCTATTATAAGCGCAAGGCCCGAAGCAATAATACTAGCCTACTCACCTGGGGGAATAAATGAAATGGGTTTAGTTGCCGCTACATTAGGAATAAAACCAGCTTTTGTTATAACACACCATTTAGTTAGATTATTTATTGTTGTTTTACTTTTAGGATTTGCTCAAAAATTTATTTACCCTAAGCTAAAAATTTTATTACAAAGTTCAAAATGAAATTTGTTTATTCTTAATTTTAATGTAAAATATTTAATAAGTTTTATTTATGGAGAAAAAATTGATTAAAGGACTAATTGCACCAATATTAACACCATTTGACAATCAACTTAAAGTTGAACAAACAATGTATAATGAGCTTGCTAAAAGTTTAATTGAAAATGGATGTTCCGGACTTGCTCCTTTTGGCACTACTGGAGAAGCTCTTTCTCTTGGAAATAAAGAAAGAATGAATGCATTAGAAGCATTAATAAATAGTGGAATTAAACCAGAAATTTTAATTCCAGGAACTGGTTTATGTAACTTACCTGATACAATTGCAATTACAAAACATGCAGTAAATCTAGGTTGTCATGGGGTAATGACTTTACCTCCTTTTTATTTTAAAGGCATGAGTGACAAAGGATTATACGAGCATTTTGAAAAATTAATTGAAGGTGTAGATGATAATAACCTTAAGATCTATTTATATCACATTCCTCAAGTTTGTGGCGTAGGACTTTCTATAGAATTAGTTCAAAAACTTAAATCATCATACCCAGATATAATTGTAGGCATAAAGGATAGCTCTGGTGTTTGGGAAAATACAGAAGCTCTTCTAAATATTAAAGATTTGATAGTTTATCCAGGTGCAGAGTTACCTGTGATTGAAGCTATTAAACTAGGTGCCCCAGGATGTATTTCAGCAACTGCCAACCTTAATAGTAAGGATATTTCTGAGGTTATAAACCTATGCCATTCAAGTAAATGGGATGAGGCAGAAAGTTTGCAAATAAAAGTGAAAAAAGTTAGATTGTTGTTTCAAGATTATGCCCCTATTCCTGCGCAAAAAGCTCTCTTAGCTATGCAAACTAAGAATGCTTTGTGGAAAAACTTAAGGCCTCCTCTACAACAAATTTCTGAAGAAAAAACTTTAGAATTATCTAATGTTCTTAAAGATGAATTTGATTTTACGTTTTAAATGGTAATATAATATTATGAGAATTAAGGACTTAACCCTTCCTCTCAAAGGCCAATGTCATTGCGGCTCAGTAATTTTTGAAATTTATACAAATATTTTAGACTTAAGAAGATGCAACTGTTCTATTTGTAGAAGAAAAAGTTTTGTAATGGGCACAGCATCTGAAAAAGATTTGGTAATTACTTCAGGCAAAGAATTTTTAAATGTTTATAAATGGAATACAAATATTGCTGAACATTATTTTTGTAAAGTCTGTGGCATCAACACCCATCACAAAAGAAGAACTCCTTTAAACCAATTTGGTTATAATATTGGCTGCATTGAAGGTTTTGAAATGAAATGGATTGAAAATATTCCTTTCATTGATAACACATCTATGACGATAGTAAACATCAATAGAAAAAATGCTGGCATTGAAATCAAATAATATAAATTCTAAAATATAAGTTTATTTTTTTATAAATTTAAGAATTATGCTTGCAAATATTATTACTAAAAAAACTCTGAACATATGATGAGGACTAATAAAAGACATGTCTGCTCCGATTGAAAGAGCAAGAAGGTTCATTTCCGACTGACCTCCAGGTGAAAACGCTAACAAGACAGATAAAGGGTCATAACCAAATTTCATTAAAATATAATAAACGAGAATTAAAGGTATAATTGCAATAAGTGTTGTTATAAATCCAGCGAATACTGGGCCTGTGATTTCTTTTAAAGTAATATTTTTAAACAAACAACCTAATGCAGCCCCTAATAAGATTTGTACTAATATTACTAATATATACATCGGCATTGCATTCACAATTCCTGATATATGAACAAATGCTGATAATATCATAGGCCCGATAATTGTTGGGCCAGGAATTTTTAATTTAACAGCCAAAAACCATCCAAAAAATGAAATTAAAAAAACAAAAGGTAATTGTTTCCAATTATAAAATAAGTCAGGTTGAGGGATTATATTAGCTCCTAATTTTGGTACAAATAAAATAAGTAACGATGCAAATAAAACAACAACAACTATCCTAGTTGCATGAATTAACACTAATATTCTTGGATCTGCGCCAACTTCATTTCCAAGAACCACCATTTCATTCAAGCCACCTGGAATCGAGCCATATATAGAAGTTGCTTTATTCATTTTCATAACTTTTGATAAATATAAGTAAGTTGAGATACCCATCAAAAGAACAAAGCCTGGAATAAATAATAAAGAAACTCCAATTTCTGGAATTCTACCAATAATTTCAGGTCCAAAATTTGCTCCAATAGTACACCCCAAAAGAGCTCTACAAATCGGTCTTGGCTTTTTTCCAATTATAATTTTTTTGCCAAAAGCTGAAAGTAAACCACAACCTATTAAAGGGCCAAGCATCCAAGGCAATGGCAAACTTAAATAAAACGCTACAAAACCAGAAAAGACCGCGAATAAAAGGCTAAAAATGTAAATCCATTTTTGAGACCACCAATCTAGATATTTTAAAAAATACAAATAATAATTAGTCATTATCTAAATTTTCTGGAAGATAAATATTACCATCCATAATTTTTCTAGCAGTCCGATATATTCCACATGACTTTATATAAGAATTATTTATTATTTTTTTTTCAGAAGTTTCAACTGTACAGTCAATTATTCCAAGTGGATGCTCAATCAATATCTTATTCATCCCACTAACTTTTAAGTTAGAAATTTTTGAAGCAACTGTGCCAGGAATTAAGCATGCTGAAGCAATACAATTGCTTCCTGTAGCAGCATGAGTTTCATGACAAGTGCTTGGTGTAAAGTATCTTGAAGTTATACTTCCTCCATTCAACGGCTTGGATAACAATGCAAATTTAGGCAATACTTTACCTGAAACGTCTCCCATTCCCATTTTAATAGCTGCTAATAGCCTTATTCTTTCAATTTTATCTAACAAATTTTGATTTGAGTTTAATTCTGCACTTGTTTCATTTCCAGTTATTCCAAAATCTTGTGCATTAGCCATGACAATTGGCATAGATACATCTAAACATGTTACATCAATATTCTCTATTTTTATTATTGGTTCATTGGCAGGAAGCAATTTACCTGTTGCTCCACCAACTAAATTTTTAAATTTCAGTAAAATTGCAGCACCTTCTCCAGGAACACCTGCAATTTTTATGTTACCTGAATATTTAACCTTTTTATTTGGCGTTGGAACAATTGCTTCAATTATAGAGCCGGTATTAACCGCTTTAATAATTATTTTAGTTGCGTCCATTTCTGCATTAATCAAGCCTTGCTCTATTGAATATGGGCCTACTGCTGACAACATATTACCGCAAGTAGGGCCAAAATCAACTATAGCTTGATCCACAACAACTTGAGCAAAAAGATAATCAATATCTATTCCTGGTTCTTTGCTTTTTGAAATAATACAAACCTTACTAGTTACTGAAGTTGCGCCACCCATTCCATTAATTTGTCTTGTATCAGGAGAACCCATTGCAGATAATAAATATTGAGACAATATTTTTCTATCACTAGGCAAATCTTTTTTGTTAAAGAGAAGCCCTTTAGATGTCCCCCCCCTCATATAAACAGTAGGTATAGATTTTTGATCAGACATTAATTTCTTTATATTGAATTACTAATTATTTTTATTAAATTTTGAGTTATTTCAGATGTTGAGGCAGTACCACCAAGATCTCTTGTTAAATTTCCTCCATCTTCAAGAAGGCTTGTAACAGATTTATCAAGTAAATCTGAAGCTAAAATAAGATTTTGTATTTTTTGTTTTTTTCCAATCCAATTTAGCAACATACTTGTTGATAATATTAATGATATAGGATTAGCAATATTTTTACCGGCTATATCAGGAGCTGAACCATGCTGAGCTTGCGCCATAGCATAATTATCACCAGCATTTAGAGAGCCTGCCAAGCCAAGTGAACCAGATAATTCTGTTGCTAAATCTGATAAAATGTCTCCAAACATATTAGTGGTAACTATTACATCAAATTGGCTTGGATTTCTTACAATATGAGCTGCGCATGCATCCACAAGCATTTCTTTATAATTTATATTTTTGTATTGTGAAGCAACATTCTTACATGCATCAAGAAAAATACCATCAGTAAGCCTCATTACATTTGCTTTATGAATAGAATGTACAACTTGTTCTTTAGGATTTGACCTTAGCCTTGAACTCGCGATTTCAAAAGCAGTTTTAGCAATTCTAGTTGACGCTTTTTCAGTTATTTTTCTTAAAGCTAGTCCAACACCAGGAACCGGACTGAATTCTCCATTTCCTTCAGCCATATTCCTATCCGCATAAAATCCTTCTGTATTTTCACGTACTATTATTAGATCAATTGATTTTGACAAAGATTGAACATTCTTATAATTTTTGGCTGGCCTTATATTAGCGTATAAATCTAAACCAATTCTTAACGCGCCAGATGGGTTTATTCCTCCTTCTGATTTATGAGGATATGCATTATGATCTACTGGGCCTAAAATAATGCCATCCGCTTTTTTTGCACTTGATAATATGTTTTTAGGAAAAGTCGTGCCAAATTGTTTTAAAGCATCAAACCCAATAATACCTTTTTCAATTTTTATATCAATTTCCATTTTAGTGTTTAATAAATCGATAATTTCTAAAGTTGAGCGCATTATCTCTGGCCCAATACCATCTCCTTCAAACACAATTATATTAACAGTCATATGCTTTCCTTTAATTACTAATCACCAGTAAATGAAACTTCTTTTTTGTTAACAAAAGCTTCTATACCATTAATCCCATCCTTCGTCTTAGAACATTCTGCAATCATTCTAGATTCAAACTCCATTTGACCTTCCATAGAGTCTAAAAAGCTATTATGAAGTAAGGATTTAAATTTTCCAAAAGCTAGTGAAGGCCCCAAAGCTAGTTTGTTAGCTAATTCTTCAACTTCATTTTTAAGATCTTTAATATCAACTACTTTATTAACTAAGCCCCATTCTAACGCTTCTTGAGCACTCAATGTTCTATTAGTTAATACTAATTCAGCATACCTCCTAGTTCCAATAATTCTTGGCAAAAAATAACTTGATGATCCATCTGGAGTTAAACCAGCTTTAGAATAGGCTGAGACAAACTTTGCGTTTGATGAGGCTATTACTAAATCAGCAAAGCCAACAAATGAAAGTCCTGCGCCGGCAGCTATTCCATTTACTCCAATGATTAGAGGTGCATTCATTCTTGAAAATCTTGAAATAGCACCATGTAAAATTGTTGTAACCTCCTTTAAATGACTTGAAATCTTTTTTCCTTGTTTATGGAATGAATGCAAATCACCTCCAGCACAAAAAGCCTTTTCTCCTGTCCCAGTTAAAACAACTGACCTAATGTTTTTGTTATCATCACATTCTAATGATATTTTAAACAACTCTTCTGCCATGATATGATCTAATGCATTATATTGATCTGGTCTATTTAACTCAATAAAAGCAATATTATTTTCGATCCTAAATTTTATTGTTTTTAAATTCATTACTTATTCCCTAATTTTATTTTTTCTTAAATTATTTAAAATTTCTTCTGTATGTTCCCCTAGTAAAGGAGGAGACAAATGAAGTTTTGCTGGGGTATCAGATAATTTAACAGGAAAGCCAGTCATTTTTATTTTTCTACCTTCAGGCCCAGAAGAACTTATGACCATTTCAGCGTCTTTAACTAAATCACTATTAAGAGCGTCATGTAAGGATGCTACTTTACCAGCAGGACAACCTGCATCATTAAGTTTTTTAATCCAATAATCTGATGTTTGTTTTATCATTTTTTTGTTTATAATAGAATTTAAACTATCTCTATTATTCATTCTATTTTCATTATTTTTATATTTTTCATTATTTAAAAGATCAGTTAAACCAACACACTCTAAAAAAATATCACAAAATTTGTCACTTGCTGGTGCAACTGCAACCTCACCATCTGAAGATTTGAACAATCCATAAGGAGCTAAAATTGGATGATTATTCCCTGATTTATTAGGAGACTTTCCTTTTACAAAAGTTTCTGAGGATAGGTAAGCCATCATTGAAATCAAACTTGATGTTAAACTCGCTTCTACACGTTGACCTTTATTAGTACTATTTCTAGATTGTAAAGCGCATACTATTCCAAATGCGCAATAAAGGCCTGCTACTAAATCAGAAATAGGCATTGCTGCCCTCATAGGCCCTGTTTCGTTTGTTCCATTCAAAGACATAAATCCACTTAAAGCTTGAGCTATAAAATCAAAAGCTGGTCTATCACTCATCTCTCCCTTGCTACCAAAACCATTAACTGATGCGCGAATTAATCTCGGGTTAATAGCTTCTAAAGATGCATCGTCAAAGCCCATTTTTGAAAAGACACCAGCTTTAAAATTATCCACAATAACATCTGCATCAATAAGCAAAGCTCTTAAAATTTCTTTTTCAGATTCTTTGTATAAATCTAATACAATTGACTTTTTATTTCTATTAAATTGAGCAAAATATGAGCTGTAACCTTCAATCATATCACCTTGGTTTCGAACATTATCTCCTTTTGGTGGCTCTACCTTTATTACTTCAGCACCCATATCAGCTAATAACATTGTACAAAATGGACCAGACAAAACTCTAGTAAGATCTATAATCTTAATACTATTAAGAGCACCTTTTTTATGAATTGTTTTCATTTATGCACCTATAGCAGTAGGAACATCATCCATTGAATAAGATAATAGTCTATGACCTGCTCTCATAACCTGACCAGGAAGTTTATGTCCAACTAGGCCTTCAACTTTTTGAGCAATTGAAATTAATTTATCCAAATCAATGCCAGTTTCAATTCCCATCTCATGAAGCAAATAAATTAAATCCTCAGAGCATATGTTCCCAGTAGCATTTGGAGCGAATGGACACCCACCCATGCCGCCAAAACAGCTTTCATAATCAGTTATTCCTTGATATAAACCTGACATCACATTAGCAAGGCCAACTCCTCTTGTATTATGAAAATGTAATGTAATACCTAAGTCAGGAACTTTGTCTCTAATAGCTTTTATGGCGTCAGCAACGACTGGAGGAGTTGCCATACCAGTTGTATCACCTAATGTAACTCCCTTAAAACCCATACTTTTATATTCTTTAGAAATATCAGCCAAACTTTTGGTTGAAATATTGCCTTCAAATGGACACCCAAATGCAGTAGCAATATCTCCTTGAACAGGTATGTTATTCTTGCCTGCAATATCAGCTATTTCTCCAAACCCAACTAGAGATTCGTTAACACTTCTATTTACATTCTTTTTATTATGGCTTTCAGATGCAGATAAGAAAACAACAATTTCATCAAGATTAGCTTCAACAGCTCTTAACGCCCCTCTAGCATTTGGAACTAAGGCAGCTAATGTTGTTGTAGAACTTCTATTTACCCCACTCAATATCATTTCTGCATCAGCTAATTGAGGAATAGCTTTTGGAGAAACAAAAGAAGAAACCTCTATTCGTGGAAATCCAGCAACAATAAGATCATTTATAATACTTATTTTATCTTCAGTTTTTAAAATTGTTTTTTCAGACTGAAACCCATCTCTTGGGCCAACTTCTGTAACTTTAACATTTGTTATATTCACTAAATTTTACCCCTAAAAGTCATTGTTAGTATTTTTAAAAGTTGATTTTAATATAACCTTACTTTAAGAAAATACCCTTAACTGGTTAATTTTATTTTATATTAATCTTAATAAATATAATATCAATACTTGACGTTTTAAATATTTGGTAGTGATAATATTATATAACATTTAAAACAAAACAACTTGGGGATTTTAATGAAAAACATTTCAAAAGTAATACTTGTTGCTTCTTCTATAATAGCAACTTCAACAATGGCAAATGCCGATCAGTTTTTAAGAATGGTTTCTGGGCCTGCTGGAGGATCTTGGTATCCACTAGGTGCAAAAATAATGCAGACTATGCAAGCTCAAATCAAAGGTACTGCGACATCTAATACATCTGGTGGAGGAATTTCAAACGTTCTTTCAGTCAATGGTGGAGATGCAGAAATTGGCTGGAGTTATGCTCATACAATAGCTAATGGTTATGCTGGTAAAGGAAAATTTAAAAAACCAACAAAAGACATTCGTTATTTTGCTACACTTTACCCAGCAACTTTTCAGGTAGCAGTTAGAGCAGACTCAAAAATCAAAACATTTGAAGATATGAAAGATGCTAATATTAGCCCAGGTAAGCCTAAATGGACAGGAACTGCGTTTTGTGAGTCTATTTTCAAAGAGTATGGATTTGACTTTAACACTATTAAAAAAAATGGCGGGGTTGTACATAGTGTAGGTTACACAGAATCAGTTGCTCTTATGAAAGACGGTCAAGCTGACGTATTTATGGCTGCTACTTCAGTTCCACAGGCAAGTTTCATTGAACTTGAAAACAGTCCAGGAATTAGGTTTATTGCATTACCTAAAAATAGAATTGATAATATAGTTAAAAATAATCCTGGTTATATTTATGGAAACATTCCAGCTAGTGCATATAAATCATTGGATAAGGATGTTCCGTCTTTGGGGATTGTTACATCTATGATTGTACACAAAGATCTTTCAGACGAAATGGTTTATAAGATGACTAAAGTTTTCTGGGATAATCATGGTACTTTTGCTGAGGTAAAATCAATTTGGAACAAAGTTAAATTTGCTGATGCTTTAAATGGTGCAGCTGTTCCAATTCACCCTGGTGCAGCCAAATATTATAAAGAAAAAGGTTTAATTAAATAATTTAAACTTCTATTTCAATAAAGGGCACGTGATCTAAACGTGCCCTTTTCTACAAACTAAATTAAATTGAGTAATAAACATGAATGCTAAATTAAAAAAATTAGAATATAATGAAATAAAAGAATATAGCTTTCTTGATGATTTACTCTTATGGAATAAAGATAAATCTCTTGCATATTGGATTATAGTAATATGCTCATGGCTTTCAATTAG
>Ga0209502_10001405_pt1 | contig 22136 bp, 22 predicted proteins | sample ArcticOcean_MG_C_10_FD_187442 | JGI IMG/M metagenome (GOLD analysis project Ga0209502, IMG submission 187442) | Marine microbial communities from western Arctic Ocean - ArcticOcean_MG_CB11_90 (SPAdes) (version 2) | ecosystem: Environmental > Aquatic > Marine > Oceanic | place: Arctic Ocean... | reverse complement strand
AGTCTCTTGCTAAAGTAGCTGGATTACAAGAAATATAAATAATTAATTTTGGCTTTATTTCATCATCGATTAAATTAATCAAATTCAAAGCACCAACCCTAGGGGGGTCAATTAACCATTTAGTTGCTTGTCCCAATGAAAGTAATTCTTTTTTTTCAATATTAAATAAATCTGCTTTTTTAAAAGTCACGTTTTTACTTAGATTATTTTCAATTGCATTACTGTTTCCTGAATTCACAAGTATTTCATCGCCTTCCACTCCTAAAACAGTTGCACCCGTGGTTGCGATGGGTAGAGTAAAGTTTCCAACACCAGAAAATAAATCAAAAATTACTTCGTTTTTTGAAGGGCGTAGAAATGCCATTACTTTCCTAATTAATATTTGATTAACAAACGGATTAATCTGAGTGAAGCCGGTTGGATGAAATAAAAATTTTAAATTAAATTCTTTATTCTCATATGTTATTTGGTTCGTTGTTTTATCATCAAGCGGTTTAACAGTATCGTATCCTTTTGTCTGAGTCCAAAATTCGATGGCATTTTTCTTTTGAAAGGATTTTAAAATATTTATATCATCTTGAGTTAGTGATTCAAGTATTCTAATAACTAAAATATGGCGAACCTGATTTGATGCATATTCAATTTGAGGAATTTGATCTCTTATGGATAATTTAAAGAATAAGTCCTGAAGAGGTTCAATTAGATCTGATATATTTTTTGGTAACACGGGGCAGGCAGTCATATTGGTTAAAAAATGTGACATTTTTTCGTTAAACCCAATTAAGACCTTATTCTTTTTTAATACATACTTTACTCTTAGTCTTGCCTTATGTCGGTAATGCCATAAAGGGCCAGATATTGGACTTGATATACTTTCAGGCATAATATTTCCTACATGCTGCAATGCCTCCTCAAATGCTCTTTGTTTGTAAGCTAATTGAGCCCCTTCTTCAAAATGTTGCATTGAGCATCCACCACAAACTCCATAAACTTCGCACTTAGGTTCGATTCTTTGTGTTGAGGCTTTTATTATATTCAGGCTTTTGGCAAATGCTATGCCTTTCTTCTTCTTAATAATTTTATATTCTACTTCTTCATTAAGAAGCGCATTATCAATAAATATCGTCTTATCATCCTCATAAGCAATTCCCTTACCTTCATGGCTTACAGAAGATATCGTTGTTATAAAAGATTTTTCAATTCTAGTGCGCACTACTTTTGCCATGCTTGAATAAATGATTTCCAATGTGTCCCATCTAAGCCTTCAAGCATTTTTTGCAATTCTTGTAACCCCTCTTCATATAAACTTTTATTAATATGTGTTTTAATAAATAAAAATCTTAAATACACTAAATAAGTATTAACTACGTCTGTTTCGCAATAATTCCTAATAGACTTGATATTTCCATCAAGGTAGGTTTTCCAAACTTTGCCTCCATCCATATCTAATTTTCCAGGAAAACCACATAATTTTGCTATATGATCTAATGAAGCATTATTTCTTCCGCTATACAGAGCAAAGAAATCCATTAAATCAACATGTCTTTGATGAAAGCGGTTTAAGTAATTATTCCACTTGAAGTCTGAATTATTTTCTCCCATATCAAAATAAACAGAAGATGACACTTTATTTACCAATGATCGGTAATTTAAAACAGGCAAATCAAAGCCGGTTCCATTCCAGGTTACTAGATTAGGTAGATATTTTTCTACTCCGTCGTAAAACCTTTCTAATAATTCTGCCTCGCTACTTCCTTCATCGCCTAATGACCATATTTTTAATTGCTCATCAGTTTTCAAGACACACGAAATAGCAACAATTTTTTGTAAATGGTGCTGTAAAAAATCATGGCCCACTTTCTGTCTTCTTTGATACATTGCAATATTTACAACGTCTTCATCGCCAAATTCATCGCTAATTTTATATAGGCGACGAATAGCCAAAATATCTGGAATGGTTTCTAAATCGAAAACTAAAGAAGGTATCACGGCTTAAGTGGGGAAAATTCCTGTTGATAAATAACGATCTCCCCTGTCACAAGCAATAGAAACTATAACTGCTTTGGGATTTTTTTTTGCAATCTCAAGGGCAATGTAAAGAGCCCCCCCAGTTGATCCGCCAGAAAAAATACCTTCTTTTTTAGCAAGATTTCTTGCTGTTTCTTCAGCATTATTTTGACTAACCAATCTAATACTATCTATGTTCCTATCGTCAAAAATGCTTGGTAAATATTCTTTTGGCCACTTGCGTATACCTGGTATTTGCGCGCCCTCTTCTGGCTGGACTCCAATAATTTGTATTGAAGAATTTTTTTCTTTAAGGAATCTTGATGCTCCTACAATTGTGCCTGTTGTTCCCATGCTGGAGATAAAATGAGTTACTGCTCCTTTTGTATCTCGCCAAATCTCTGGTCCCGTGCCTTCATAATGTGCTTTTGGATTATCCTGGTTTCCAAATTGATCTAGCACTACACCTTTACCCTCGCCTTGCATTTCAAGTGCTTTATCACGGGCTAACTCCATACTACCCTCTTGTGATGTTAGTAATAATTCAGCGCCAAATGCTTTCATTGTTTGACGTCTTTCAATGGACTGATTCTCTGGCATTATTAAAATTATCTTATAACCCTTCATTGCTGCAACCATTGCCAAAGCTATACCTGTATTTCCAGATGTTGCCTCTATTAATGTATCACCTGGTTTGATATCACCTCTTAGTTCGGCTTGTTGAATCATTGAAAAAGCAGGTCTATCCTTTACTGATCCAGCAGGGTTATTTCCTTCTAATTTTAAATAAATATCACCTATATCTCGGTCAGCCATTCTTTGTAATTTTGCTAGAGGCGTATTTCCAATTGTTGATTCCAATGTATTCATTTATTAATTTTCTTATAAATATAGAGGGTTAGTATACTAAACATAATGTAAGCAATAAATGCTAACTGGGGAAGGGTTAATCCTAAAAATAACCAGTCAATTTCAGAACAATCACCTGTTCCCTTGAATAAAAGACTAAATGCTTCAGTCAGTGGAAAGTTTTCAAACATATAATCTAAATCTATCCCACATTCAGCAGGAACTGTAATCCATTTGCTTTGAATTAAAATATGTTTACTAGCAAAAACGATGCCTACAATATTTGTAATTAAGAGACTCGTTAAATGAATAAATCTTATTAATTGATTTGGCTTAATGAAGGAGAATAATAAGAAAAGGCAGCCAATTACTATAAAAACAATTCTTTGTGTCACACAAAGTGGGCAGGGCTCTAAATTAAATTGTGTTTGTATAGCTACTGCTAAACCAACCAAAATAAAGGCAAGCAAAGATCCGAATAAGTTAATTTTTTTAAATGTTAAAAAATTTTGCATTAGGTTTAATTAGTTTTAATAAACGACTTATAATAAATTTAATATTAAAAACTTTTTTTGTTGATTACAATATACCACTATGATAAACGACTTTAATTCAGCTGAAATAAAAATTTTCTCCATTACGGAAATTAATAAATTAGTTAAAGACCTTCTACAAGATAATTTTCCTTCTATTTGGGTAAAAGGAGAGATATCAAACTTTATAGAAGCTAGCTCAGGTCACTGGTACTTCTCTCTAAAGGATGATGGCGCGCAAGTTAGATGCACTATGTTTAGAGGAAAAAATAATCAAGTGAAATGGATTCCAAAAAATGGTGATCTAATCGAAGCGCAATGTAATATTGGTCTGTATGAGCAAAGAGGTGATTACCAGTTAAATGTATCATCGCTTCAACAAGCTGGTCTGGGTAAATTATTTGAAGAGTTTAATCAACTTAAACAAAAACTGAATGAAGAGGGACTCTTTGACGAAGAACAAAAAAAATTACTACCTCCTCATCCTAATTCTATTGGAGTTATTACCTCACCAGATACATCAGTCTTACGAGACATAATAACAACCTTAAACAGAAGAAATAAGTCATTAAAAGTTATCATTTACCCAACTCCAGTTCAAGGGAAAATGGCACCACAAGGTATCATTAGCGCTATAAAATCTGCGAACCAAAGACGTGAAGTAGATATTCTAATACTTTGCAGAGGGGGTGGTTCAATTGAGGATTTGTGGTCTTTTAATGATGAGTCAGTAGCTAGAGAAATATTTTTGTCTAGACTTCCTATAATTTCTGCTATTGGGCATCAAACAGATATCACTATTTCTGATTTCGTCGCTGACCTCAGAGCCCCGACTCCAACAGCAGCAGCAGAGATTATTAGTACCAGCTATGAAGAATTACTTGGGGATTTAGAATATTTTAAATCTAATTTATTTAACATAGTCCAAAATAAAATTGAACAATTAACTCAAAGAATTGATTTCCTAGAAAAAGGACTTGTGTCCCCGGCTCAGAAAATAGCTTCGCAATTAGATTTAGTTTTAGCTCTAAAAAATAGAATGCAAGTAACTATTTCTTCCCAGCTTGAAAAATATCGAGAGCAAATTAAATCATACAAACAAAACCTCAGTCACTTAAACCCAAATGAAATTTTATCCAGAGGATATTCAATTATATTAAGCCATAATAAAAAAATTATTAATAATACTTCTGCTATGAGTGTTAGTGATAAAATAAAAATAAAATTTCACAAAGGTATTGCAGAAGCAAGTATTACAAAAATTAACCAAGATAAAGAATTATAAATGAAGTCTCAAAAAGTAAAAAATGTAAAAAATGCATCCATGATGGCACTATCACTTGCCGCACTAGGTGTGGTTTTTGGTGATATAGGTACAAGTCCACTTTATGCTATTAGAGAAATATTTACTATTAATAATAATATTTTAGAGCTTAACGAAGCCAATATGCTTGGGATACTCTCTTTAATCTTCTGGTCCTTAATTCTGATAGTGTCAGTGAAATATATTACTTTTATTATGAGAGCTAATAATAAAGGTGAAGGTGGCATTATGGCACTCCTGTCTCTTGCGAATAGAAATGCAAAATCCAAAAGAAAGAAAATGCTTATAATGTTCCTTGGGATGTTGGGTGCTTGTATGTTTTATGCAGATGGTATGATTACGCCTGCTATTTCAGTCTTATCTGCAATTGAAGGTATTGAATTAATTACTCCAGCATTTCATGATTTTATTGTGCCAATTACATTGGTAATTATTTTCTTATTGTTTTGGATGCAGAGCAAAGGCACAACTACAGTAGGTATAATGTTTGGCCCGGTAATGCTTATTTGGTTTTTAACTCTTGCTGTTCTAGGTGCTTACAATATTGTTCAAGCCCCTTATGTTTTAAATGCTCTTAACCCGATCTACGCATACAACTTCTTTGATGCTCAATTTTCAATTGCATTTATTACGCTTGGAGCAGTAGTTCTTTGCGTGACCGGAGCTGAATCACTATATGCAGATATGGGGCATTTCGGTCTAAATCCAATTAAAATTACATGGTTTAGCTTTGTATTTCCCGCTTTAACTTTAAATTATTTTGGTCAAGGAGCCCTTATTCTTAGTGATTCGAGTAACATTAAAAACCCTTTTTATTTAATGGCTCCTGATTGGTTTACATTGCCCTTGGTCATCCTTGCGACTTTTGCAACTATTATTGCATCTCAAGCCTGTATTACTGGTGCCTTTTCTGTTTCTAGGCAAGCTTTGCAGTTAGGATTTATTCCAAGAATGCGAATAGATCACACCTCTGAAAATCAAGAAGGGCAAATATATCTTCCCCGAATTAATTGGATACTTATGATTGGTGTAATGTCAGTAGTTATTATTTTCCAAAATTCTAGTGCTTTAGCAAGTGCTTATGGAATCGCAATTACTTTGAATATGGTAATTGCAACAATTTTGGCAGGATTTGTCTTTTTAGAAGTTTGGAAATGGGGTTGGTTAAAAACAACTCTTATTATTTCAATATTTTTTACGATAGATTTAATATTCTTTAGTGCAAATATTATCAAAGTCCCTGCTGGTGGCTGGTTCCCTCTTTTGATAGGCGGCTTACTATTATTGCTAATGACCACTTGGAAAAAAGGAAGGACCCTTCTGTATCAAAAATTACAAAATGAATCTATGGAAATTGGCCCTTTTCTAAAATCAATGAAAAATGAACTTCGTAATCGCGTAAAAGGAACTGCAGTTTTCTTAACCCCTAACCCGGATGGAGTTCCTCATTCTTTATTACATAACTTGAAGCATAATAAAGTTATCCATGAAAATGTTATCTTATTAAAAATAAAATTTATGGACTACCCTCATTCTGATCCAAAAAATTTAATTGAAATTGAAAAGCTCCCCCATAATTTCTTTAAAGTTATTATTAATTATGGGTTTAAAGATGTTACAAACCTTCCTCGTGATTTAGCCAAATGCTCTAAATATGGTATTAATATTGAAGCAATGGATACCTCATATTTTATCGGTAAAGAAAGTTTAATTATTAAGTCAGGAACAAATATGAACTTGATAAGAAAGAATATATTTGTCACTTTATTTAGAAGTGCGGAAAATATAACAAATCAGTTTCACTTGCCAGTTAATCGTGTTGTTGAATTAGGGAGTCAGGTTTTATTTTAAAAGGCAAATCTATGAAATTTTTTATTATCATTTTTATATTCCTTAATGGTTGTGCATCAACAACACTCAATACTGACTCAGGTGTTTCAAGACAACAGTTACTATTGCTTCCAAAATTTATAGTAAAGAGTATGGCTGTTGATGCCTACAAAGAAGCGATTAGAAATGCAGAAAAGAATAACAAACTCAATAATGATATAAAACAACTAGATCGCGTTACAAAAATTTCTAATAGACTTATCGATGAAGTACCCATATTCCGAGAGGATGCAAAAGAATGGAAATGGGAAATTAATGTAGAAGATAGTGAAGAGGTGAATGCATATTGTATGCCTGGAGGAAAGATTATGGTTTATTCAGGTTTGATTAAGAAGGTTAGTGCAACTGATGATGAGCTTGCTGCTGTGATTGGTCATGAAATTTCTCATGCACTAAGAGAGCATGGACGAGAAAGAATGTCGACAGCCTTAATTCAGCAAGTTGGAATTATGGGTTTTGCTGTATATATTGCAGAGAAAGGTATTTACACTAATGCAGCGGTTCAGGCGGTAGCGCTTGGAACAACGCTATTTTTTGCACTACCTAATAGTAGAGAGCAAGAAAGAGAAGCTGATAAAATTGGTTTAGAGTTAACTGCACGTGCAGGCTATCATCCAATGGCAGCAGTGAGTTTGTGGAGAAAAATGAGTGAATTATCAGAAGTGGATATGCCTGAATTTCTTAGCACTCATCCCTCAAATGAAAATAGGATTAAAGATTTATCTGAGCACGCAAAAAAAATAAATGATTTATATGTAGCGAATAAAGATAAATAACCTCTCCCTTTAATACAAACATTTAATGTAAAATACATCCTTTTATCATGAAAGAAATTCAAATTATGTCAAACATACAATCAATTATTGAAGATGCTTTTGAAAGTCGTGCTTCAATAAATCCAAAATCTGTAAGTAACGAAGTTAAAGGAGCTATTAATGAAGCAATAAATGGTTTGAATAATGGTTCATTGAGAGTGGCTTCAAGAGAGGGTTCTACTCAAAACTGGCAAACTCACCAATGGTTAAAAAAAGCAGTTCTGCTTTCATTTAGAATTAAAGATAACTCAATAATGGACGGTAATTATACGAAATACTTTGATAAAGTGGAGTCAAAATTTGCTCACTTCGAAGAAAAAGATTTTGGTGAGGGTGGTTATAGAGTGGTTCCTAATGCAATGGTTAGGAAGGGAAGTTTTATTGGGAAAAATGCAGTATTAATGCCATCATATGTCAATATTGGTGCATATGTAGATGAAGGAACCATGGTTGATACATGGGCTACAGTAGGTTCATGTGCACAAATTGGAAAAAATGTTCACCTATCAGGGGGTGTTGGGATTGGAGGAGTTTTAGAGCCAATCCAAGCTGGGCCGACAATTATTGGTGATAATTGTTTTATTGGAGCCAGATCAGAAGTTGTTGAGGGTGTTGTTGTTGAAGATAATGCTGTTATATCAATGGGTGTGTATATCGGGCAATCTACAAAAATATTTGATAGAGAAACTGGGGAAGTGAGTTACGGAAGAATACCTGAGGGCTCTGTTGTGGTTTCAGGAAACCTACCATCAAAGGATGGGGATTATAGTCTTTATTGTGCAGTCATAGTTAAAAAAGTTGATGCAAAAACTCGAAGTAAAGTTGGAATCAATGAGTTGCTGAGGGGCATTTAAATGCTTGAAGTTTTTGGAATTAAAAATTGTAATACTGTTAAAAAAAGCCTTACCTGGCTTGAAAAAGAAAAAATTACTTATGAATTTTTAGATTTAAAAAAATCAGTATTAAGCGAATCCTTGCTTAAAGTGTGGATGAGCAATATTCCAAAGCCTTACATATGGGAAAATCTTATTAACAAATCAGGAATGACCTGGAGAAAGCTCCCTGATTCTGAAAAAAATATTGAATTAGATAAAAAACAGGCAATTAAACTCATCATGGAGAATGCATCCATAATGAAGAGACCGGTAATTTTGAAAAATAAAAAAATCTTAACTATTGGTTTTGATGAACTTGAATTTAAGGAAAAAATTTTATGAGTAAAACACTAAATCTTGCTAAAGAATTAATATCCAAAAAATCCATCACCCCTTTAGATGATGGTTGCCAAGATTTACTTATAAATCATTTAGAATTATTAGGATTTAAAATTGAAAAAATGCCTTACGGTAAAGTAAGAAATTTTTATGCTAGAAAAGGTAATGAGGGCCCCCTTTTAGTTTTTGCTGGTCATACTGACGTAGTCCCTCCAGGTCCAGAAGTAGAATGGTCATCACCTCCATTTGAGCCCACAATTAAAAACGACAGATTATATGGGCGTGGGGCAGCTGATATGAAAGCATCTCTTGCTGCTTTCATAATAAGTATCGAAGAATTTTTGGCTGAAAACAAAGATCATAGAGGCTCTATTGGTTTATTAATAACCTCTGATGAAGAAGGTATCGCAGTAGACGGAACAGTTAAGGTTATAGAAGCGTTAAAAAATAGAAAAGAAAAAGTTGATTTCTGTATTGTTGGGGAGCCTACTTGTGTTGCTAAATTTGGTGACACAATTAAAAATGGAAGAAGAGGTTCGTTATCTGCAAAACTAAAAGTTAAGGGTATCCAAGGACACATAGCCTATCCTGAATTAATTAAGAATCCCATTCATGCAGTAGCGCCGGCAATTGATGATCTAGTGAAAATAATTTGGGACGAAGGGAATGAATATTTTCCGAAGACTTCTTGGCAAATTTCAAATATAAATGGTGGAACTGGAGCAACAAATGTTGTTCCTGGATTTGTGGAGATATTATTTAATTTTAGATATTCTTCGGCAAGTACTGCGGATATGCTTAAGTCCCGATTTATAGAAATATTGAACAAACATCAATTAGATTACGATATCGACTGGGAGCATTCAGGAGAGCCATACCTTACAGAAAAAGGCTCTTTGGTTAATATACTTTCAGATTCTGTAGAAGAAATAAGTGGGATTAAGCCAACAATATCTACTACTGGTGGCACTTCAGATGGCCGTTTTATTTCAAAACTATGTGATCAAGTTGTAGAATTTGGTCCCATTAATGAGTCAATACATAAAATAAATGAAAACGTTGTGATTAATGATATAGAGACGTTAAAAGATGTGTACAAATTAACCATCTCAAAAATTTTAAAATAAATTTATCTTCTGTTTTTTTTAACCTTAGCTATTTGAGCCTTATTAAATTTAGCATTATTCACTTTAAATTTAGCTAAAATATTAAGTACTTCTTTTTCGCTAAGCTCAATATAATTACCTTTTTTTAAATTAGAAGGTAATGCGATACCTCCAAATCTAATCCGCATCAAGCGGCTTACTGTAATGTTAAAAAACTCAAAAAGTCTTCTTACTTCTCGATTTCGGCCCTCTTTTAAAGTGACTTGGTACCAATGATTAGAGCCTTCACCCCCCCTAAAAGATATTGTTTCAAATTTTGCTAGGCCATCTTCTAATTTGATTCCAGCCCTTAACTGAGAAATTTGATTATTAGTTAATTCTCCAAGAACTCTAACAGAATATTCTCGCTCAATTTCATATCTTGGATGCATTAATCTATTAGCAAATTCACCGTAAGAAGTAAAAATTAATAGTCCAGAAGTATTAAAATCTAACCTTCCTATAGAAATCCATTTTGCATTTTTAATTTGTGGAAGGTGATCAAAAACAGTCGGCCTTCCTTTCGGATCGCTTTCAGAAACTATCTCACCTTCTGGTTTGTTGTATATTAAAATTCTAGGCAAAGCTTCATCGGAATTTAAATTAATTAATTTTCCATCAAAAAAAATTGTGTCTTCATTTGAAATTAACTGGCCTATCTCAGCTAGTTTTTTATTAACAGAAATTCGCTTCTCAATAATCGCTTTTTCAATCTCCCTTCGAGATCCAACACCCATTTGAGCAAGTACTTTTTGAATTCTTACACCTGAAGTATTATCGTTAGGGCTGCTTGGGGTCATCTTGGCTACCAATACCAACAGAAGCTTCGTCATGCTCTGCTAATTTATTCCCCACTAAAGCATCTAATGTTAATGGATTGACGTTTGTCTTATTGTTATATTCAAGCTCTGCTGTTAAAGAGCTATTTAATTCAGGTAATTCTGAAAGTGACTTCAGAGCAAAATCATTAAGGAAATATTTTGTTGTAGCATACAAAGATGGTCTTCCTGGCACTTCTTTCTGCCCAATTATATCAATCCATTCTCTTTCTATGAGTTGCCTTAATGTATTTGAGTTTAACGAAACACCTCTAATCTTTTCAATATCTGCACGTGTCACAGGCTGGCGATAAGCAATTATAGCTAAGACCTCCATTACTGCCCTTGAATAATTAGGAGATCGGTCAGGACTTAATCGCATTAAAAATTCAGTAAATTCTGCTTTTGCTTGAAACCTATACCCTGATGCAACTTGAACAAGGCTCATTGACTTTTCATGCCAATCATTTTTTATTTCATCTAATAACATTCTAATTGTTGACCTATCGGTTTTACCTATAAATAATTTTGTAAGGTCTTCAATAGATAATGGTTGGCTGCTGGTTAATAAAGCTACCTCAAGAACCTCTTTTAATTTACCTATCTGAGCCAATTACGAATCTCCTAATTGAAGATAAATAGCTGAAGATGATGACTGTTGATTAATTTTAATTAAGCCTTCTTTTGCTAACTCAAGAATCGCCAAAAAACAAACTACTAATTTCGGAATAGAATCTTTCTCAGCGTTAAAAAAAGTTGAGAAATCTAATAAATTCTTTTCATTTAATTTTCTTATAATAATTGTCATATGCTCCCTAACCGATAGTTCAGATCTGCTAATTTGATGCTGCTCAAATTGTTTAGCTCTTTTAATGACGTTTTTCCATGCTTCAAATAAATCATCAACAGACACATCTGGGTATTCAATTTTAGTAACTCTTTCGAAGTATGATTGTGCGATTGAAATATTTTTTCCAACTTGGGACATTTCATTTAAGTTTTCAGATGCATCCCTCATTAACTCATACTCAATAAGCTTTTTAACTAATTCTGCTCTGGGATCGTCTTCCTCATCTTTTAATGATATTTGCGGAAGTAGCATTCTTGATTTTATCTCAATTAACATTGCCGACATTAAAAGATAATCTGCTGCAAGTTCCAACTTAATGACTTTCATCTTTTCTACGTAATTTACATATTGTAATGTTAAATTAGCCATAGGAATGTCTAATATATCGATATTATTTTTTCTAATTAAATATATTAATAAATCTAATGGGCCTTCAAATGAATCAAGATAAACTTCTAGAGCATCTGGCGGAATATACAAATCTTGAGGGAGTAATTCTATTTCTTCACCATAAACCTTAGCTAAATTTTTTATGTTGACACTCATTAGAAATCTATTCCCATTTCTTCACGTACCTCTCTCATTGTATCTTTAGCAATTTTTCTTGCCTTTTCGCAACCATCCGCTGCAACACTTCTAATTAAATCTGGACTATCTTTATACTGCTGTAATTTATCTTTATAGACTTTAGATTCTCTATTAAATGAAATAGTATTTGATTCCTTATTTACCAATTTAAATTCTGGCTCAATAAGTATCATTTTACCTCCGCCCTCTAAATACCCGAGGAGCCTCTCTTTATCACCGAGACTTAAACCCTGATGATCTTCAATAAGTGATTGAGCAGATTCTAAAACTTGTTCATCCCCTTTTTCTAAATACGAAGCTCGCAATTCTTCATATAAATGGCTCTTCTTTGTTCCAAGTTTCTTTATAGCTAGTTTAGCTTTTTCTTGATAGCCAATATCTTTACCATATAAATTATTAAATTCTTTGACAATATTTGAAGTTAATTTAACAAATGGTATTTGATTCTTAGTTCCTGATATTTGAGTAGCCCTGTAAAGTAAAACGTCTGTGCTTTGCATTAAATCTTGGCCTAAATTACCTAAAGTTAAAGTCTTTTTTTCCCCGTCTTTTAAATTATTTATTTTATTAAACCAATTTATTGGGGTAATCATTGATAATAATGTAAAAATTTCTGTATGTTCTGGAATTTTAGATTGAATGAATATGGTTGCTTGGGCAGGATCTAAGCCACACGCTAACCAATCAATAATCATTTTTTCAGTAGTTTCTTCAATTAATTCTGGCTTAGCATTTCTTGTAACCAACGAATGTAAATCAGCAACAAAAAATAAACATTCACTTTCGTGTTGCATGCTTATCCAATTAGAAAGCTTTAAATCATATTCATTATTAAATAGATTTAAAGTTGGTTTGATGCCAGAAACTATTCTTTCTATTGCCATTTTAAACGTTATCCTATTTAGCCAAATATAGTAAAAATAATACTTTTACTTATATTTATTAGTGGAAATAATATACTACCGAGTACGCCAGAAAAAAGTAAAAATATTATTATAAATAATCCATACCTTTCTAAACTTTCTAAATAACTTGACCATGGGTAAGGCAATAAACTAACCGCAACCCTTCCACCATCTAATGGGGGAATTGGTAGTAAATTTAATACCATTAAAATAAGGTTTATCTGAATTCCTGCTAAACACATAGCAGATAAAAATATTATTGAATTTTGTGGAAAGAATTGTAACCTCGCAAATACAAATGTCCAAAAGATAGCCATTAATAAATTAGAAAAGGGTCCTGCCAAAGCCACCCACATCATATTTTTTTTTGGATTTCGTAAATTCGAGAAATTTACCGGCACAGGCTTTGCCCAACCAAATAATATACCTCCCAACATAATGGTTACTGCTGGAAGTATAATTGTCCCGACTGGATCAATATGTTTAAGTGGGTTTAAACTTATACGACCTAAATAATGAGCTGTCATATCTCCAAAATATTTTGCAGCATACCCATGAGCAGCTTCATGCACGGTGATTGCAAAGATAATAGGTATTGCATAAGCAGTTATTTTTTGAATTAGTGTTAACTCTTCCATGTACCCCTATTCTACAAATATTTTGTTCATTTATTTAAACTCTTTTATACCTATTGCTTTTCTAATTTCTTCAATTACAGGAGTTGATATACTCAATGCTTTTTGAGCTCCTTCCTTAAGCGTTTTTTCAATATAGCTTTTATCTTGAATAATTTTCTCATATTCGCTTCTAAAAGGTTTAATTTTTTCATCAAGTAAGTGAAATAATTCTTCTTTAGCTTCGCCCCAAGCTATTCCATTCTCATATTTTTTATTTAAATTAAGAATCTCATCTTCATTTCCAAATGCTTGAAAAATTTTAAATACCGAACAGTCAGTTGAATCTTTTGGAGCTCCAGGCTCAAGTGAGTTAGTTTTAATTTTCATTATTGCTTTTCTTAAATTTTTTGAAGTATCAAAAATTGGAATAGTATTATTATAACTTTTACTCATTTTTCTCCCATCACTACCTGGTATTATTCCTTTTTTTTCATCTATCATGGCCTCTGGAATTGTTAAAATGTCTCCATAATAATGATTAAATCTATGAGCTATATCTCTTGTCATTTCTATATGTTGTTTTTGATCTTGTCCTACTGGGACTATATCGGACTTGAAAATTAAAATATCAGCTGCCATTAAAATAGGGTAGTTATAAAGCCCCATAGTAATTCCTTTATCAGGATCAACTGCATTACCATTTTCTGCAACAGCTGCTTTGTAGGCGTGTGCTCTATTCATCAAACCCTTTGCAGCTAAGCAATTAAGAATCCATGTTAGTTCAAAAATATGAGGCACATCTGATTGCCTGTAAAAAGTAACTTTTTCAGGGTTTAATCCACAAGCTAACCAACAGGCGGCAATTTCAAAGCTAGATGAATGCGTTAATTCTGGATTTATATTTTTTATTAATGAATGATAATCTGCTAAAAATAAAAAGCTTGAAACACTTTTTTCCTTACTAGCTTCAATTGCAGGAAGAACAGCTCCTGACAGATTTCCTAAATGCGGTATTCCACTTGTGGTAATACCAGTAAGAACTCTTTTTTGATTATTCTGATTTTTTTCGCTCATTCTAATTATCTCAATATTTTTATTTAAATAAAATTATACTTTATATCTTTATAAATAATGACGAGGAGCGGGCAAATAATCGATTACGCATCCTTACCTATAGAGGACTATAAAATGTCATTAAAAATTATGTTTGTATGCTAATGGATATCATTTATCACATTTGGCCATTTAGACCATATAGGTTTGCATTGTTCAGGCAGCTCCCTAGCAAAACCAATTGCTCTATGAGAAATACCAGGGCCATGAAAATCAGAGCCACATGAGGCAAACAAATTGTACTCTTCAGCTAATTCCGCAAAATAATTTGATTGAGATGGGTCCTGACTTCCTGACATCACTTCAATCCCAGTTCCCCCAAAATCTTTAAAATCAGATAAAAGGGACGGGTATAGTTTTTTACCCATATCATATCTACCTGGATGAGCAATCACTGCATCTCCTCCTGCTTCAGTAATCCATTTGACTGCATCTTTTAATGAAGCCCATTCATGATCTACATAACCTGGCTTACCTGGAGTTAAAAATTTCTTGAACACATGCTTAATATCTTTTGCATGTCCTTGAGAAACCAAAAAATGAGCAAAATGAATCCTTCCTATAGTGCTGTGTTTAGTGAATTTCTTAGCGCCTTCTAATGCATTAAATATCGATGCCATGCCCAAACTATTTGCCATTCCTTCTGCTCTTTTTTCACGGCCTATGCGTATATTTTTTAACCCATTAATAAGGTTTGTATTCGATTCATCAAAATTAAGTCCAATAATATGAAGAGTTCTTTTTCTCCAAGTGACTGAAATCTCAACTCCATTAATAAAAATTATGTTTAATTTTTGAGCCATTAACCTAGCTTCCTCTAGTCCAGCAATATCATCATGATCAGTTAATGCTAAAACCTGAACTTCTCTTTCTGAGGCATAAGAAACTAATTCTGATGGCGTCAAAAGTCCGTCAGATATAGTAGAATGTGAATGAAGATCTATGTTTGGAGTAATCATTAGCTAACATAGATTATATTAGTAATTCTTTAATGGGTATAGGTAAACTTTTAAACATGAAATTCTTATTTGATTTATTTCCGGTTGTACTATTTTTTATTTTTTATAAAATATACGATATTTATATTGCTACGGCAGCCCTAATGGCTGCTACCTATATTCAAATAATACTTTTGTATCTATTTAAAAAGAAGATTGAGAAGATGATTATTTTTACAGCAATAGTTTTAACTGTATTTGGAGGAATGACTCTTTTCTTTCAAAGTAATGTTTTTATTATGTGGAAACCATCAATTATCTATTGGGTTTTTGGCTTAGTAATATTAGTTGCTAATAAATTCTATAATAAAAATTTGATACAAATGTCTCTAGGAAGTCAAGTCGAGCTTAAAAAGCATCACTGGCAAAATTTATCCTGGTCAACGGCATTATTTTTTATATTTCTTGGCTTTCTAAATATATATATTGCTCAGAATTTCAGTGAAGATACTTGGGTTAGTTTCAAATTATTTGGAACGACTGCACTACTCTTCCTTTATATAATTTCAGTCGTTATATATATTGCTAAAGTCAATAAGAGCTAATATGTGGTATTCAATATATGCAACAGATGTTAAGAATAGCTTAGACAAAAGATTGGCTAATCGGCCTCAGCATTTAAAAAGACTCCAGCATTTGCTTGATGAGGGAAGGCTTCTATTAGCAGGGCCACTACCATCAATTGATTCAAATGATCCAGGGCCTAATGGATTTTCAGGAAGCTTAATTGTGGCAGAGTTTAACTCCCTGATTGATGCAAAAAAATGGGCTGATAACGACCCTTTCGTCCTTTGTGGTATTTACGAAAGAATTGAAGTGAAACCATTTAAAAAAAGTTTTCCTTAAATGATTGAAGAAGAAATAAAAAGAAGACTAGCTTTCTTAAATTCAACATCATTTATTTTAAATGATGAAAGTGAATTACATAGAGGTCATTCTGGTAACAATGGTGGTAGTCATTTCAATATTAAAATTGTTAGTGAAAAATTTTCTGGGAAATCAAGAATGGAAAGGCACAAAATGATATATGAAGCCTTAGGTGATTTATTTCCAAATACTATTCATGCTTTAAGTATTAAAGCTATTACCAAAGAGGAGGAATAAGAATGATAAAAAAGCTACTTTGTTGTTTATATGTTTTGAGTTTTTCAAATTTAACATTTTCTGAAGAAAAAGAAGTTCGAGTAAATGATGAGTTAATTAATAAAAATCTTATTCATTTTATAAAAAATGAAGTTATGAAAGAAGGTATTGAAATAACTGATGATATGGAAAAAAATATTGTAAAACGCCTTATTGATCTTGAATTAATATATCAACAAGCTAAAAAAGAAGGCTTAACTAGTCAAGCAGATTTTCTTTCTAAATCAGAATTAGCATTTAAGGAGTTAATTTATACAACTTACCTTCAAAATTTTATTATGCAAAATAAAATTACTAAAAGTGAAATTAAAGCATCATATGAAAGTCTGGTAAGCAACTTTAATAAAAATGATTATAAGGCACGTCATATCCTAGTAAGCACAAAGGATAAAGCAAAGGGCATAATTAAAAGTTTAAAAAAAGGTGGTGATTTTAAAGAATTAGCGAGTCTAAATTCAATTGATAAGGAGTCAAAAAATAATGGGGGTAATTTAGGCTGGTTTGCTGCTGACGATATGGTTGAATCTTTTTCAAATGCTATAAAAAAAATGACAGTTAATGAAGTAACAGACACTCCAGTTCAAAGTCAATTTGGATGGCATATTATCCAACTCAATGAAATTAAACCGAGTCTTCCGCCACCTTTAGACGAAAAGATTGATGATATAAAAATCATGCTTCAAAAATCAAAATTAAAAAAATATCTTGACGAATTACGGCTTACTGCAGATATTAAAAAAGAAAATTAATACTTACTTAGAGTGAATTAATTTTACTAACTGCAGTTAAGATTTTAACTGCATCACCATTAATTTTCTCCGTTGGAACAAGTGATGGCCATAATGGAGAAAGGCTTTCTATTATTTCTATTATTTTATTTCTCTTCACGTCTTCTGATGAGCTCAATGAATTAGCATTTTTAAGAATATTTTTTGCAACAGTCGTGAATCCTAATGCATCTTGATATTCAAATTTATTAGCGATATTTCCATCTACAATACCAATTGCATATTCTTCAGCAGCAATCTCCAATAACGATTTTACTAATAAAACCTTATTTTCAAATGTGTTACTTTTGATATCTACATAATTTTCATTTTGACCAATTGCTTCCAATAAACTTTTATAATTCTTAGAAACTATGCTTAAAGATTCATTATTTTCAACTGATACAGCTAGGGTCTCTAACTCATTGGCGAAACCATTTGCATTTTTAGCTTTAAAGGTAGGTAATAAGCCAGCATATAGCTCACTTTTAGGATGCTTCATATGTCTTTTAGCATTTTCAAAGTATTTTTTTTTGTATAGCTCAACCCCTACGAAAAGATGTCCCTTTACTAATCCAATGTGAGTCAAATATTGATCATCTTTAAGAACTTTTGATGAGGAATGATCATGACCTTCATGTGAGCATCCAGCAAGAAAAAATAATGTAATAACTAATAATTTTTTAAGCATACTTAAACCTCAATAAATATTTATGTACTTTTGAAATAAAATTTTCGCCACATCCTTATCCCAAAAATCAAAGATAAGAGCCAAAGAAATACTTCCACCCAATTAGGATTGCTGTTGTAACCGATAAAACCTTTTAAAAAGACACCTACTCTGCCTTTGTCATGCAGAATATGAGTATACATATCTTTATTATTTATATTATAAGAGTAAAAATTAGAGTTAGCATCTACTGGTAATTCTGAAGTTGGTTTTAATATATCCCATGCTCTTGTAATTTGTTTCTCTTCCTGCAACCCAACTAATTCTAAATGATTACCCTTGACCATAAATTCTTCAACCTCATGAGTTCCAAAAGCAACCATACCTGAAGCAAATATTGCTAGCATGAGAGTAGTTCCTTGAAAAAATAAACGTAAATTTATCTTTCTACCTTGAATAACAATTCCGTAACCAATTAAAAGAGCAAGAATTAAGCCTGCACAGAATCCAATATATGAAAATGTTCCTGACATAGAAAAACTTCCAAGAAGGAATAAAGCTGTTTCGAAACCTTCCCGAAGAATTGCAAAAAATACTAATAAAAATATACCCCAACCTGATGCCGCTAGCGCCTGATTAGCTTTTTTTTCCATACCCTCTCTATGGCTAACATGTTTTGAAAGCCAGAAAATTACATACCACAATAGCCCTGCGGTAATGTACATACTAATACCTTCAAACAATGCGCTAATAGATTCATTACCTATAGATTCTTTTACATAATTTAACGAAATAGCAACAATAACACTTGCAACTATGGCTGAAAAAACACCAAGCCAGACCTGTTTTAATTCTTTTTTTAAATTATTTTTTTCTAAAAGTAGGTAAATTATTCCGATAATCAGGCAAGCTTCGAGGCTTTCACGAAATACAATGATAAATTCATTCATGCTAATCTTCTCAATAACTTTATTTTTAAATTTTATAAGGATGTTATTCTAGATGAGAATGATTCCTATTACAATAAATTATTTACTTTAATTTAATTAAAATATTAAGCTAAATAAGAATCTCTACTATAATTAGATAAAATGCAAAAAAATATTATTACCTCCTTCTTTGGCTATCGAATTTATTCAGAATTTAGAAAATTTTCCTTATTAAATGATGTGCTAAAACCTATATCAGATATTAAAAACCTAACCTCATCTTACCTTCACGTAGTTGAAGGTAGAGAAAAGTTATCTTCCAAAAACCAAAAAAGTCTTAACCAAATTTTAACGTATGGTGAAGATATTAAAGAAGAAGTAACACGTGAAAATACCATTTTTATTGGTCCGAGAATTGGGACAATTTCACCTTGGAGCTCAAGAGCCACTGATATTATTCAGCAATGTGGGATTGATATTTTAAGAATAGAAAGAATTAAAACAATTTCTTTTGTAACAAACTCTGGGAAACTCCTAACGAAAGGTGATAAAGAAGCGTTAGGTCACTTATTGTATGACCGCATGACTGAATCAATTTTCTCTGATCAAGATGATATCAATAAACTTTTTATTCATCACACGCCAAAACCTTTAAATCATATAAATATTAATGATAAAGGCATTTCTGAATTAAAAAGCTTCAACAAGTCAGAAGGGCTGGCTTTGTCGGATGACGAAATAGATTACTTATTTAAATACTTTTCGACTGAAAATAGAAATCCAACTGATGCTGAATTGATGATGTTTGCTCAAGCTAATTCGGAACATTGTCGTCATAAAATATTTAATGCAAGTTGGGTTATAGATGGCAAAGAGCAATCGGAATCATTATTTTCTATGATTCGTAACACACATAAAATTTCACCAAAAAAAACTATTGTCGCTTACTCAGATAATTCTTCTATTATTGAAGGGTCAATGATTAAAAGATTTTATCCTGATATTAATGGGCTTTATCTAGACAATAGTGAGCTTACTCATTATTTAATGAAAGTTGAAACACATAATCACCCCACTGCAATATCTCCTTTTTCTGGGGCAGCTACAGGGGCGGGTGGAGAGATTCGTGACGAGGGAGCGACGGGTAGAGGATCTAAACCAAAGGCAGGATTAGCTGGCTTTTCTGTATCTAATTTAAGAATTCCTAATTTTACTCAACCATGGGAAAAAAATAATATTGGTAAACCAGATAGAATTGCTTCGTCTTTACAAATTATGATTGATGCCCCGATTGGGGCTGCTGCATATAATAATGAATTTGGAAGGCCTAATATTTTAGGTTATTTTAGATCTTTAGAGTATCAAATTCAGGGTAAGGATTTCGGATATCATAAGCCGATTATGCTAGCTGGTGGGATTGGCAGCATTAGTGGAGCCCACACCCATAAAGAACAACTAAAGGATGGTAATTTACTTATTCAGCTAGGTGGTCCTGCAATGTTAATTGGTTTAGGTGGTGGAGCAGCCTCTAGTATGAAAACAGGTGCGAATAAAGAAAATCTTGATTTTGCTTCTGTACAACGAGGAAACCCTGAACTACAAAGACGTGCCCAAGAAGTCATTGATCGTTGTTGGCAACTAGGGGATGGGAACCCGATATTAAGCATTCATGACGTTGGGGCTGGAGGACTATCGAACGCCTTCCCCGAACTAATTAATGATGGAGGTATGGGGGCAATTATGAATATTCGGGACATTGATAATGAGGAATTAGGGATGTCTCCTAAAGAAATTTGGTCTAACGAAGCTCAAGAGCGATATGTCTTAGCTATTGATGCAAAAGATTTAGAAAATTTTTCTGAAATTTGTAAAAGAGAAAGGTGTCCTTTTAGGGTTGTAGGAAAAGCTACTAAAGAAAAAAATCTCAAGGTTGAGGATAGCCTTCTTAAAAAAGACATTGTTAAGATGAATCTTGATGTTCTGTTGGGTAAGCCTCCTAAACTTACCAAAAAAATTAGTTCATCATTTAGCTTAGACATAAAAAAAGAAGTCTTTGATTCCTCTCTTGAAGATGCAATTAGTAAAGTTCTAAAATACCCAAGCGTTTCAAGCAAAAGTTTTCTAATATCAATAGGAGATCGATCAGTTACTGGCTTAATTGCACAAGAACAAATGGTGGGGCCATGGCAAGTTCCAGTCTCGAATGTTGGGGTAACGAAAAGTACATTTGATTCAATAACAGGTGAAGCTTTTGCATTAGGTGAAAAAGCCCCTATTGCTCTCACTAATGGAGCAGCATCTGCAAGAATGGCAGTTTCTGAAGCATTAACAAATATTGCTGCGAGTGCAATTAAAGATATTAGTCTGATTAAATTATCTGCTAACTGGATGGCAGCATCTGGAAGTGATCATGAAGATCATGAATTATTTAATGCTGTAAAAGCTATTGGTATGGATTTGTGTCCAGAACTTGGTATCAGCATCCCAGTAGGAAAAGACTCTATGTCGATGCAAACGACCTGGGGAGATGATGAAGTTAAAACTATTACCTCCCCTCTTTCCCTTGTTGTTACTGCATTTAGCGAATCTTATAATATCAATAAAACACTTACACCCCAACTAGCCTTAGATATCGAAAGTACTTTGATGTTAATTGATCTGGGTGGTGGAAAAAATAGAATGGGAGGTTCTAGTTATAATTTAGTCAATAATATAACTAATTTTGAAGTGCCCGATCTAGACAATCCTGAATTAATTAAAAAATTCTTTAAAGGTATTCAATTTTTAAATAAAGAAAATAAGTTGCTAGCCTATCATGATCGATCTGATGGGGGTCTAATTACAACAGTCCTTGAAATGACATTTGCGGGACACTGTGGCGTTAAATTAGAGTTGGCAGTTAAAGAGTCTATTATTGAATTTTTACTGAATGAAGAGTTAGGTGCTGTAATTCAAGTAGCA
>Ga0209502_10001404_pt1 | contig 22161 bp, 24 predicted proteins | sample ArcticOcean_MG_C_10_FD_187442 | JGI IMG/M metagenome (GOLD analysis project Ga0209502, IMG submission 187442) | Marine microbial communities from western Arctic Ocean - ArcticOcean_MG_CB11_90 (SPAdes) (version 2) | ecosystem: Environmental > Aquatic > Marine > Oceanic | place: Arctic Ocean... | reverse complement strand
TTATTGATGCTACTTTCTTTACCCTAAAAAAAGTATATGAAAGTGTCAGTTCTTCAACGTCCTCAGGCAGGTCTTTATCTACTTCAAACCTAACTACCATCTCTTTAGTTTCACCAGCTTTAAGAAGCTGATTCACAAAACAAAAACATTCGGCTTTCTTGAAATATAATGATGCCACTTGTGGAGACACGCTTGGAATTGCCTGCCCAGTAATGTCTTTATCCTTTACATTTTTAACAGTATATACCGCCTCATAAAACTTACCCGGCTGCACCCTCATTATTCTTTGATTAGGCTGCAAAGTCCATGGCAAATCACCGTTTATATTCGCATCAAACTGAACTTTTATTAAACGATCTGAAACTATCGCTTCTCTATTTATATTTTCTGTAACACGGATAGTTTTACCATTTAATCCGGTTATTTTACAAAAAACATCATACAGAGGAACCAATCCGTAACCAAAACCAAACATGAAAACTGTAAATAGAAATAAACTAGCCGTTGTTTTCTTTATTCCTTTCTTTTTATCCATTTATAGCATGCATCAGCACAAAAAATCCGTAAAATAAACAAGCAACTAAGCCTAAGATTACAGCAAGTCGTTTATTTTTTTTCCGCACTTGTTCTTCTACATTATCCTTTTTTTCGGCCATTAATAAACTTTAATACAAACTTTCAAGCACTTTCTTGGTTAATTTAGGCGGTGTTTCAAAAGTATGGAATGGTGCTGGTGATGGAACTTCCCATTCAAGGCCTTTGGCGCCCTCCCATGATCTAGCTCTAGCTTTTTTTCCACCCATTGCACACTTGATAACTATATAAACAAATAGTAATTGGGTAATACCATATGCAAATCCACCAATACTAGAAATCATGTTGAAATCAGCAAATTGAATATTATAATCAGGTATTCTTCTTGGCATACCTGCTAGACCAAGGAAATGCTGAGGGAAGAATAAAACATTTGATGATATTAAAGACAGCCAGAAATGAATTTTACCTAATCGCTCATCGTACATATTTCCTGTCCATTTTGGTAGCCAGTAATAGGCGGCTGCCATTAGAGCAAATATAGCTCCGGTTAACAATACGTAATGGAAGTGAGCAACTACAAAGTAAGTATCATGATATTGAAAATCAACTGGTGTAATTCCAAGCATCAAACCAGAGAATCCTCCAATTGTAAATAAAATAACAAATGCGACAGAAAATAACATTGGAGTTTCAAAAGTCATTGATCCCTTCCACATAGTGGCGATCCAATTAAAGACTTTTACTCCTGTTGGAACTGCGATTAGCATGGTCGCATACATAAAAAATAATTCTCCTTTAATTGGGAGGCCCACTGTAAACATATGGTGTGCCCAAACAAAGAAGGAAAGGATTGCAATTGATGCTGTTGCATACACCATTGATGCATAACCAAATAGAGGCTTTCTAGCAAATGCAGGAATGATTTGAGACACTATTCCAAATGCTGGTAAAGCTAAAATATAAACCTCAGGATGACCAAAGAACCAAAAAATATGTTGGAATAAAACCGGGTCGCCACCACCTGCAGCATCAAAGAAACTGGTCCCAAAATATTTATCAGTTAACAGCATTGTTACCCCACCAGCAAGGACTGGTAAAGATGCAATTAATAAAAATGATGTGATCACCCAAGTCCATACAAATAATGGCATTTGCATAAGAGTCATTCCAGGAGCCCGCATATTAAAGACGGTCGCAATGATGTTGATTGCACCCATTATTGATGAGATACCTAAAAAATGAACTGCAAATATTAGAAATGGGAATGCATCTCCTGTTTGAAGAACCAATGGGGGGTACATTGTCCAGCCACCTGCTGGAGCTCCACCATCCATAAATAAAGTACTTAGTAAAAGCGCAAATGCAAAAGGTAAAATCCAAAAACTCATATTATTCATTCTAGGCAAGGCCATATCAGGTGCACCTATCATTAATGGAATCATCCAATTTGCTAAGCCCACGCCGGCTGGCATCACCGCACCAAAAATCATAATTAATGCATGAACAGTAACCATTGAGTTATAAAACTGAGGATCAACAAACTGAAGTCCAGGCTGAAATAATTCTGCACGAATAATCATAGCCATTGCGCCACCGACAAAGAACATAGTTAACGCAAATATTAAATATAGCGTCCCAATATCCTTATGGTTTGTAGAAAAAAACCAGCGTTTAAAACCTGTTGGCTTATGATCGTGATGATCGTCATGTGCAAGTGTGCTCATAATTCGCTTCCTAAATTAAAAATTATATTAGTCAAATTGAATCTTTATTTACTTAATAACCTTTGGTGCTTTTCTTGCTTCAGAAACTTCTTTAGCTTGTATGATATCTCCAGTGTTATTTCCCCAAGCATTTCTAGTGAAGGATACTATTGAAGCAATATCAACGTCAGATAATTGCTCGCCAAAAGCTGGCATTAATCCTTTTCCATAAATAATTTGTTGAATATGTCTCATTCTATTACTAGCTTCAACAGCAACGGGACTTCCAACTATAGATGGGAAAGCTCCCTTTAGGCCTTGGCCGTTTGCTTGGTGGCAAACAAGACATTGCGATTTATATACTTTTTCGCCCTTGGTCATTAGTTCTTCCATATTTAGAACAATATTACTGGTATTTTTTGATGCCGCTTGAGCTAATTTTTTTTCGTCAACCCATGCAGTGTAATCATCCATCGTAACAGCCTTTAAAACAATTGGCATATAGCCATGTCCAGCGCCACATATCTCTGTACACTTTCCTCGGTAAGTTCCAGTTTTCTCTATTACAGCCCAGTTATCATTTATAAATCCTGGTATAGCATCTCTTTTCCAACCAAGATCCGGAAGCCACCAAGCATGAATAACGTCTTGTGATGTAGTTAGAATTCTAATTTTAGTATTAATTGGTAATACGATTGGTTCATCTACATCTCTCAAATAAAATTCGTGATCCATTGGATCTAATCCTGAATCACGTTGACTAATTTCTTTACTTTTGTCATCCAAACTACTAAACATAGTTATTCCCTCACCCACACCATCTAAATAATCATATTTCCACTTCCACTGAGAACCAGTCGCTTTAATTGTAATAGCAGATTCAGATGTATCATCCATTTTAATTAATAATTTTGTTGCAGGAATTGCTAAGGAAATAATAATTGCAGTCGGAATAATCGTCCAAATAATTTCAACCGTTGTACTATGTGAAAATTTGGCAGCCTTTGCACCCTTAGATTTCCGATGATGAAAAATTGACCAAAACATTACACCAAAAACTAAAATACCAATCACCGTAACAACCCAAAGAGTTACCATATGCATTTGGTAAATTTCTTGACTAATTGGAGTTACACCTTGACGCAAATTCAGTGCCCAGTCAGCCATTGCTGATAGTGGCATAAAAATTAAAGCTAAAGCTATTTTTTTCAGACTTGATTTCAATTTTGAGATACCTTTCATCAATTAGTTTTGGTTATTTATAACAGCAAGAGTTTTTTTAAAACCTGAAGAATATTATCAGCTTATAAAACATATATCAATAAACATTCACGTACTAATTTAACTTTTTATAACAATATTGACAACTGTTTTTTCAGAAAGTTTTAAGAAGGTTAAATAACTTTTTTCTATCTGCTTCATTCACCCTTTCTGCTATTAATAGAATTTTTCCTTTTTTTGAGATTGAGATCTCAGATGGAGCTAAATTAGTTGCTGGTTTAAATTTAAATTCTGCCCACTGCCTAACAAAATCATAATTTTTAACATTCTTTCTATTTACAAACGATACAGTAATATTAAATTGATCAATTTTGACCTCTTCATAATATGAGCTTTTTAGGGCCGTTATATACAATGCATAACCTAAGAAAATTACCTCAACGCCATAAAAAGGAATTGCTAAGTACAGATTAACCATGCTTAATACCACAGCAATTACTAATACAAACATAGCAAAAGCTATATAAATTTTTTTTATTAACTTCCAAGACATCGCAGGATTAGGTCGAATAATCAAGCGATTCTCATCTATATTTAAGAGTGTGTGTTCAATCATAAATTTATGATGCTATAAAAAAGTTATAATTCAATTTTAATAAAAATATAACTTTTAATTAAATATTGGTGCCGAGAGCGAGAATCGAACTCGCACGCTATTACTAGCGCTGGATTTTGAATCCAGTGCGTCTACCAATTCCGCCATCCCGGCAAGATAGAGCGGATATTATAACAACCTATACCATTAAATGAATATTGATAATTTTAACTACGAGCTTCCAAATAAACTAATAGCCCAATACCCTCCAAAAAATCGGGGGGATAGCAGGTTATTAGTTGCTAACCCGTGTTCTCAAATAATTCATGACCTATCATTTCAAAATTTTATAAGTCTTATACGTCCTCATGATTTAATAATCTTTAATAACACTAAAGTAATAAAAGCTAGATTGTTTGGGAAAAAAGAGACTGGGGGACAGATTGAAATTTTAATTGAGCAAGTTCTTGGTGATCAAAAAGCACTAGCAATGATTAAATCCTCAAAAAAAATAAATATGGATTTAAAAATAATACTTTCAAACAACTATGTGGTTCAAATTCTTGAAAGAAGGGAAAATTTATTCTTAATACAGCTAAATCAAGGATCATTCCACGAGTTAATGGAACTAAATGGGCACGTCCCTTTGCCTCCATACATAAATCGACCAGATGAAATAGACGATATTAAAAGATATCAAACTGTATTTGCAAAAAATAAAGGTGCTATTGCTGCGCCAACTGCAGGACTTCATTTTTCAGAGGCTGATTTCGAGTTATTCCATCGAAATAATATTAATTACACTTTTATAACACTCCATGTAGGTTCTGGAACATTTCAGCCAGTTAAAGTCAAAGATATAGACCAACATATTATGCATACTGAGCAATTTGAAATTACAAATGAGACTAAAATTAAAATTGAATTAGCTAAAAAAAATGGCGGCCGTATAATTGCAATTGGTACTACCGTCCTCCGTGCATTAGAGAGTTCATATACTAAAGAAAAAATTATGACTGGGCATCAAGAAACAAAAATTTTTATAAAGCCTGGATATAGATTTAAATTAGTTGATAGTTTATTTACTAATTTTCATCTACCTAAAAGCACTTTACTTATGTTAGTGTCTGCTTTTACTGGTTATGAATTTACAAAAAAAATGTATAGTCATGCAATAGAAAAAAATTATCGTTTTTTTAGCTATGGGGATGCAATGTTTATTGAACAAAAATTTATAAATTATGACTAATAACTTATTAACATTAGGAAATATCATGCTCAAAAATATATTTATATTAATCTGTTTAACAGTTTTAAATTTCAGTCATGTATATGGTGAGATAAATAAAAATGCAGAATTTGTTTTTAAAATAAAACTTACAAAAAAACCAACTACTAGACCTCAGACAATTGCCTATGTTCCAGGTGAGAAAAAATATTATGTTGCAGATGGTGGTTTAGCTGCGCGCGGCTCTGACTACGAGGCTCCGATATCAAAATCTCTTATTCATACTTTCGATGAAGCTGGTAAATACATAGAATCCACAAGGGCTGGTTTTGATAATCGGTCAATTTATTTTAATGAGAAATCTTTTAAACTAGAAACAATTACATACAATGTATCAACTGCTGCCGGATTTGCGCCAATGACAGGTATATTTTCATTGGAATTAGATGAAAAAGGTTTATTGACTGCAAAATCAGATGTTGTTTCTCAGCCTTCAGCGTCATTTGGGAGTGCGGGGACAATGCCAACTTATGATTCAAAAAATAACCTATATTACGCAAAGCAAGAAAACTCTAATCGCGTTTTTGTATTAGATGGCAAATCAAAAAAATTAAAAAAAGAAATTAAATTGGACTTTGATACGCCTAAAGTAATGCATCATGATGTTGCTTCACATTTTGTAGCGTTTACAGGAAAGCCTAATGAAGAGTTAATTTTATTAGATATAGATCATAAAAGATTTCTTATTTACAACAAAGATGGAAAGTATCAAGGATCAAGCGCACTTCCTAAATCTTTAAAAATTAGAGCACAAAATCATTTCAATGGCCTAGGCTATACATTAAATAATTACTACTTTATCTACTTAGATTCTGATGGTGAATTTGGAAGCTACCATGCCTACAAAGTACTAAAATAATGCTACTTTAAATATTTTTCTAAGGATTTTAAATCAATCAACTCAGACCCTTCTGTTTCTCTTTTTTTATATTCTACTTTTTTTGCTTCAATCGTTTTATCGCTTATTGTTATGCGATGAGGAATTCCCAGCAATTCTGCCTCACTAAACATTACTCCAGGCCTTAAACCCCTATCATCTAAAAGAACATCAAAACCTAAAGCTAATAATTCATTATATATAGAGTCTGTTACTTTTTTAACTTCCTCGCTTTTGTTATAGCCAATTGGTGTGAGAATTACTTCAAATGGAGCTATAGAACTTGGAAATATAATTCCTTTTTCATCATGACCTTGCTCTATGGCTGCAGCCACAATTCTTGAAACACCAATACCATAGCACCCCATCAATAAAGGTTTTGGTTTTCCTGACTCGTCAATAAATTCTGCCTTCATAGCCTCAGAATACTTTGTTCCTAACTGAAAAATATGTCCCACTTCAATTCCACGACATGTTTTTAATTTACCTCTATCAGGATGATTTATTGCAACTTCGCTATTAGCTGCAAAATCTGTCTCTTCGCTATAAACAAGTTCATCTTCTCCAGAATCTGCTAAAACATGAAATTCATGTGAACCATCACCGCCTATTGCCCCGTTGTCTGCTTGAACAGCTCTAAAATTTAACCCTATAGCTTCAAAGATTTCACCATATGCCTTATACATTTTTTCGTAAGTATTTTTTAAACAATCAATATCTGTATGAAATGAATATGAATCTTTCATTAAAAACTCTCTTGCACGCATCACGCCGAACCTCGGCCTTATTTCATCTCTAAACTTTGTTTGTATTTGATAAAAATTAATAGGTAGCTGCTTATAGCTATTAATTTCTTTTCTTACAATATCGGTTATTACTTCTTCATGCGTAGGGCCAAAACAAAAAAGGCGGTCATGCCTATCTTTTATTTTAAGCATTTGAGGCCCAAAGATGTCCCATCGGTCTGACTCTTGCCAAAGCTCCGATGGTTGTATTGCAGGCATCAGCAACTCAATTGCCCCAGTTTCATTCATTTTTAATCTAATAATTGATTCGATCTTTCTTAATATTTTTAGCCCCATTGGCATCCAGCTATATAGGCCTGATCCTAATCGACGAATTAAACCTGCACGAATCATTAATTTATGACTAATTAGTTCTGCCTCAGCAGGAGCTTCTTTAAGTGTGGAAATGTAGAATCTAGATGCACGCATAATTGTATTTTTATTGCTTTATTGATTTTGTGAATTCTTTAATATCTTGCCACAACTTTCTCTTTTTTTCTGGATCTTCAAGCATTTCTTTTAACGAAACAGACGAAATGTATGGAATAGTTAAATTTTCTTTCTCTATCGTTATTTCTAGACCCTGTTCAAGAAATATTAGATGGTCACAAAACTCCATTTCACTTACAAGCTCAGACTCTTGGATTGTCTTTATAGGTTGCAGCCGTCTTAATTTATTTGACAGCGTATCTAAATAAGCACTAATTTTTTTAAATAATTCTAATTCGACAGTATCGGACAAATTAAAAATTGGAGCTACAAATAACACAATAAGACCATCCAATTCAATTTTTTTAAGATTAAATTTATGTCCTTTAGTTGGTAATTGCTTTTTTTTAATATCAACTTTTTTTGGAAGAGTTATCCATATCGGGCTTAAGCCTAGCTCGTCATATATTAATGACTCTTTTATTATGTCTTTATTCATAAAGCCATACCCATTAAAATTGCATCTTCTTTGCCGTCTTTATTTTGATAATAATTATTTCGAACTCCAATCTCATTAAATCCAATTTTTTTATATAGTCGTATTGCCAAAAAATTAGACCTTCTGACCTCAAGAAAGATATTAACAATATTTACTTTTCTACACTCACTAAAAAGATCTTTAAGCATCAGTTCTCCAAATCCTTTTTTCTGTAGCTCTAACGTTATAGTTATATTTAATAATTCACACTCCTCTAAAGTAAATAAAGCAATGTAATAACCAATAATATCATTTTCATTTTTTAAAACTTTAAATAAATTTTTAGCGTCATATGAGTCAATAAAATTCTTATTAGTCCATGGTGTTAAATGGCATCTATTTTCGATTTTAACAACTTCAGCCAAATCTTCTTCAGCAACCATACATATTTTATTTTTAGACATCTAAAAAATTATTCTTTTTTAATTCTTTCTTTTGTAGTTAAAGCTACTTTATTTCGAATATAAATTGGAGCAGCATTTCTTAAATTGAATCCATTCTCAAATTGACCAATAGCTAGAGTGCCAATTGCAGATGCTAGCAAGCATTTTCCATCAAAATATTCTAGCTCAATATCGGCATACTGAGATTTGAATTGTTCTTTATAAGAACTAAGGCCAGAGCCAATAACTATCGCCTTTTTTATTTTTGGTGGCTTAGGTAATTCGGTTGGATTAAAAACCCCAGGCTCTATGAGGCTCTTTATAACATCATTCTTATTTTGATATATGCCCAAATAAACTTGACCCATTCTTGCATCAATACATGAGATAGAATTTTCATGCTTTGATAGAAGAGCTAAAGCCTCAAGAGTGTTAACTCCAATAATTGGTAAATTATTAGCATAGGCAATTCCATAAGCAATTCCACAAGCAACTCTTATTCCAGTAAAGGAGCCAGGTCCTGCACCAAAAGCAATAGCACCTATATCTTTTATCTTTAAATTACTTTCGCTTAGTAATATTTTTATTTCTGGAAGAATATTTCCAGAATAATTCTTGCCTGATGGAAAGTTTTTCTCAGTAATTACTTTTTCAATTATTAAGGAAATTGAAATAGTTTCAGTACAAGCATCTATGGATAATATGTTCATTCAGATATTATAAATGTTTTAAGAATTCTATTACATCACCTTGCTCTCTAGTTCTTTTAAAGTCAGGCAGGCTAAGCCAGAATTTTCTTCCATAAGGTTTAGATACAATCCTTTGATCACAAATCATTAATACTCCTTTATCTACTTCATCACGTATCAGTCTTCCTGCTCCCTGTTTAAGTGTAATAATTGCTTTCGGTAGCTGAAATGTCATAAATGCATTAATACCTTTAGCTGAGAGCATATTAATTTTAGATTCAAATATTGGATCTCCAGGAGATTGGAATGGGAGTTTATCAATAATTACCAATGAAAGAGATGGGCCTCTCACATCCACACCCTCCCAAAAACTTAAGGAGCCTATTAAAATTGCATTGCCATGACTCTTAAACTGCTCTAATAATTTTGTTTTAGAGCCTGCACCTTGGGTAAGAATTGGGTAGCTAATATTATTTTTCTCAAATTCATCTTTTAATAAGCCAGTTATTTCATCCATTGATTTAATGCTAGTTGATAAAATAAACGCTCTTCCCTTTGAAGCAATAAGAAGCGGATAAATATAACTCACTAAATGATTATTAAATAATCTACTAGATGTTTCTGGCATCTCTTTTGGAACATACAAATACGCATTTTCAGAATAATTAAAAGGGCTTTTAAGTAATTTAGTTTTTGCATTTTCTAAGCCCATTAAAGATTGAAAATGATCGAAACTAGAATTCACTGCTAATGTTGCTGAAGTAAAAATCCACGCTGTATCATTAATCTCTTGAAATTTTCTAAAATTATCTGCAATACTTATTGGTGTTATATTGAATTGAATCGATTTTAAAAATACCTCAATCCAGTAGACATAGTTTTGATCGGCATCCTTATTCCAGCTTTTTAATTTAGAAATAATTTCTTCAGTACGCTCTAAAACTTTCTTAAAATCGGTATCTTGATCCCCATATTGAGTAAAAAATTTAGAAAGCTTATTGAGTTGAGTAATTAAATCTATTATTTTTACCCTAAAAGAATCCAATTTTTCTATTTTTTCAATACCAATCCTTTGATTTCTTTTATCAAAAAATGAACTCAATAGATGAGTTGCATCTATTATTGATTTTGATAATTCTATTAACTTTTCTTTATCCTTAATATGTTTAGATAGGATCTGGTGCATATCCTGAATTAAGTAAATAATTTGATTTGTAGAAATATTTTCCCCAAAAAAAATAGAGGCGATCTCGGGAATTTGATGAGCCTCATCAAAAATAACAGTATTTGCTTTTGGTAAAATTTCTGATAACTCAGCGTCTTTTAAAACTAAATCTGCAAAAAAAAGATGGTGATTGACAATCACAACTTCTGAAGTAATTGCTTTTTTTCTAGCTTTTATTAGAAAACAACTCTTATAAAATTCGCAATCCTGACCCATACAGTTTTCTTTAGTTGATGTTACAAACGGCCATATGGTAGATTTTTCTGGAATATTATTAAACTCAGATATTTCTCCTGACTTACTATGATCTGCTATTTTTTTTATTTCATGAATATACTTTGCATCTTCTTTATTTAAAAATTGACCTTCAAGTACTGCATTTTCCATTCTTAACTGACAAATATAATTAGACCTTCCCTTAAGAATGTTGATATCAATAGGGATTTTAAGTGCATCACGAATTGTGGGTATGTCTTTAAAAAATAGTTGGTCTTGCAAATTTTTAGTTGCAGTGGAAATAACCACCTTCCCCCCATTTATCAGAGCCGGGACTAAATAAGAAAAAGTTTTACCTACTCCTGTACCAGCTTCTACTATCAATGATTTTTTTTCCTCTACTGCTTCATTAACAATTTTGGCCATCTCAACCTGATCCTCTCGCTCATGAAAATTACTTACGATTTCACTTAGAGGTCCCGATTTTTTAAAAAATTCTTCTATTATTTTTTCTTTTTTCATTTAAATTTTAATTTGATATTGATAGCAGGAACTAAAACGATAAAGCATAAGTCACAAGTACAATTGTTGACTAATTTTCGTAGTGGACATGATAATTTAATCATGCATCGATATTTTGTAAATAAACATAACGTAAATAAACATAACAATTTTTTCATAATTTAATTCTATTCTCATACATTATGAGGGAGTTTTAATGTATATTCTGATTTATAAATAACTAAATTTTAAGATGAAAGTTTAATATGAGATCAAAACTAGAAAAATTTATACTAATGCTTGGTGGTGCAATTGTTGGAATCCTCATCAGCATTAATTTACCAGTCTTTGCTGATAAGACAAAATCTTCTACACTTCCGATTGAAGAGCTTCGAACATTTGCTGAAGTATATGGAAGAATAAAATCTGATTATGTTGAACCTATCGAAGATAAAAAATTAATTAATGAAGCATTAAATGGGATGTTGTCTGGTTTAGATCCTCATTCAACTTTTTTAGATTTAGACCACTTCAAAGATCTAGAGATGGGAACCACTGGAGAGTTTGGTGGGCTTGGAATTGAAGTTGGAATGCAAGATGGTTTTGTTTTAGTGATTTCACCTATTGAAGACACTCCGGCTTACAAAGCAGGCTTAAAAAGTGGAGATCTTATTATGAAGCTTGATTCTACAGATGTTAAGGGTTTAACCTTAAATGAAGCGGTAAAATTAATGCGAGGAAAGCCAAGTACAACAATAAAGTTACAAATTTTAAGGAAAGGCGTTAATAGTCCTTTTGAGCTAAAAGTGACTAGAGCTAAGATTAAAACAAAAAGTGTAAAAGCAAAGCTTATTGAACCTAACTATGCTTACATCAGGATTACCCAGTTTCAAGAAAGAACTGGAGAAGATCTTGCTAAGGCCTTAAAAAAACTCAGGGCTGAGAATAAATTTGCTTTTAATGGAATCATTCTTGATATGAGAAATAACCCTGGAGGTCTTCTTAATTCATCAGTTGCGGTATCTGCTGCCTTTTTGAAAGAAGGTCAATTAGTTGTGTATACAGAAGGTAGAGCTCCTGATTCAAAAATGAACCTAACAACATCTCCTGAGAATTTCATTCGAAATAATTCAGAGAAAAATAATTATCTTAAAAAATTGCCTGCTGATATTAAAAATACGCCAATGGTGGTCCTTATTAATAATGGCTCTGCTTCAGCCTCAGAAATTGTTGCGGGAGCATTACAAGACCATAAACGTGCATTAGTGGTTGGCACCAGAAGTTTTGGTAAGGGATCCGTTCAAAGTATCCTCCCTATGGCAAATGGTACTGCGATTAAACTTACAACTGCGAGATACTTCACCCCGAATGGAAGATCTATCCAAGGAAAAGGTATTGTCCCAGATGTTGTGGTTGAAGATGGAATGGAAAATATTGCTATGCGTGAGTCAGATTTAAAAAATAGCTTATCGAATCCCGACGAAAAAAAGAAGGGTGAAAATGATCCAACACTTGAAGAATTAAAAGATACTCCTACCAGTGATGGTGCAGAAGCTTTACGGAATTTTAAACCTACAAAGTTTGGCGAAAAGGATGATAAGCAATTTATAGAAGCATTAAATATTCTAAAAGGTATTGATCTTTATCAAAAAAACTAATTTAACGGCTTAAAAATATTATGCTGGATTCAATCATTAACGAATTTGATAAAGCTCTTAAGGTCTTAACTGTTGAAACTTCTTCCGAAAGATCTAGGCCTGATAAAAATTTTAAAAATTCATATACTTTAACTCCTCAAGAGCAAAAAATGCATAGTAAATTTATGCGTGTGAATCATTCTGGGGAGATATGTGCACAAGGATTATATCGAGGTCAACTTTTCTTTAATAAAAATAATAAAATTCAAGAAGAGTTAGAGAAAGCCGCAAATGAAGAGTTAGATCATCTAGCATGGTGCCAGTCAAGAATTAAAGAGCTCAATGGTAAAATAAGTTATCTTAACCCTATTCTGTACCTAGGTTCTTTTACTATTGGAAGTATTGCTAGCATTATTGATGAAAAATATAATTTAGGTTTCTTATCGGAAACAGAAAAACAAGTATCGCTTCACCTAGAAAATCATTTAAGAAAAATTTCTCTAAAAGATAAAAGAACGATTGCAATAATTAAGCAAATGAAAAAAGATGAAGATAAGCATGAGGCTTCAGCAAAATCGATGGGAGCTAAAGAATTACCTAGTCTTATTCAGAAAACTATGAAATTTGTATCTAAACTTATGACCGCATCAACATTTAGAATTTAAAGGATTAGCGGATATAATTAATTTATGGGGAAAAAATTTCAAGAAGCTTTTAAGCACCATAAAAATGGAAATCTCCAGGAAGCAAAAAAGATTTATGAGGAAATTTTAGAAGGAACTCCGGATGACTTTAATTGCCTCCACCACCTAGGGATTATTGCTAAAAATAATAAAGAATATCTATCAGCCTTTGACCTAATTTCACAAGCAATTAATATAAACCCAAATAGTTCTGCAGCTCACTTCAATCTTGCTAATACCTTAAAAGAGCTTAACAAAATAGATGATGCTATTGTAAGCTACGATAAAGCAATTGAGATTAAACCAGATTCTGAGCTCTATTCGCTTAGAGGATTAGCCTTTCATGAACTTAAAAAATATGATGAAGCGATATCAAGTTATGATGAATCTATTAAGCTCAAACCAGATCACATAACATATTGTAATAGAGGCTTAGCTTTTGTTAAACTTAGAAGAATTGAAGAAGGAATTGCTGATTACGATAAAGCTATCCAAATTAATTCTAATGTCATACACGTAAGACACAACCGGGGTCTTGCTTTGAAGTTATTGGGTAAGACAAAAGAGTCTATAGAAGCATTTAAAGCAATAATCAAAATAGACCCTAACCACTATGAAAGTTTGTATGACATTGCTTCGTTATATAATATTTTAAGAGAATTTAAGTCAGCATTAAATTTTTGTGAAAAAGCGCTCAAAATTAATCCAAACCATAACCCAACAATTTTATTAGGTATAAAAATAAGAAAAAAAACTTGTGATTGGACTTGTGATGTCGAAGATACCTCATATGCATTAAAAAAAATAAATGATGGTGAGGAATCAGTTGGGCCATTTTCTTCATTAGCATTCTTTTCTGACCCAGCGATACAAAAAAAATTAATTGAAAGGCATACCTCTAAAAAATACCCTTCTAATAATTTTTTTAATGAAATCTTACCTTACAAGAATCACAAAAAAATTAAAATTGCATATTTTTCTCCAGACTTTTGGAGTCATCCTGTTTCAAATTTAATAGTTGAATGTGTTGAAAAACATGATCAATCAAAATTTGAAATATATGGATTTTCTTTGATTGACCGCCCAGATGATCCAGTTAATAGAAGGTTAAAAAAAGCATTTACAAAATATATAAACATAGAAAATAAACTTACCAAAGATATTGTTAGGCTTGCTAGGCAAATGGAAATTGATATCGCTATTGATCTGGCAGTTTATACAGGGCAAACTAGGCCTGAAATTTTTGTTATGCGGGCAGCCCCGATTCAAATTAATTACCTAGGCTTTCCAGGCACTTCAGGGTCTAATTACTTTGATTATATTATTGCTGATTCAGTTCTAATTCCAAAAAATAGCCAACAATATTACTCTGAAAAAATTATTTATCTACCGAGCTTTCAAGCAAATGATTCAAATCACCCTACTCCAACTACTTTGTTCAAACGACAAGATCTTGGGCTCCCTAAAACAGGTTTCATATTCTGTTGTTTCAATAATTCGAACAAATATAGCCCATCTATTTTTGATAGTTGGATAAAGATATTAAGCAAGGTTGATAATAGTGTATTGCTTCTTTATGCCGATAATGAATCTGTAAAAATAAATTTAAGAAAAGAAATTACCCTTAGAGGAATTAAGCCTTCTAGGCTTATTTTTGGAGATCGTTTACCAATACCTGAATACTTGGCAAGATTTAAAGTTATTGATCTTTTTCTCGATACACTCCCCTTTAATGCTGGTACTACTGGCAGTGACGCACTTCGAACCGGCTTACCAATACTAACTTGTAAAGGAAAGACATTTGCTGGGAGAATGTGTGCTAGTTTATTAAATTCAGTTAACTTACCGGAGCTTATAACTTGCAGTCTAGAAGAGTACGAGTCTCTTGCAATTGAGCTAGCTACGAATCCGGAACGGTTAAAGACTATCAAAGATAAGCTAGCCAAGAACTTGCCCACGGCTTTATTGTACAACAGTACTTTATTCACAAAAAATATTGAATCTGCTTATTCAATGATATATAAAAAATTACAAAATAAATCTAACATAGAGCATATTATTGTGGAATAATTAACTTTTAGCTTATATGTAAATGAAAAATTTTAATGCCACATTGGCAACATTTGAAAGTGTAGACCATATTAAAGAAATTAAATTATTTAATAGTGGTGGTCATGAATCTGGTTATATTTTAAATAAACCAGGGACCCAAGGCTCAATTAAGCTTTACAACCATTTGTTTCTTATTTTTGGTAAATTGACTACAAATGCCGCTATTGAGGGATTAAATCTTTATTGTGAACATGTTGAAGATGCTAAAAATAATCCTGGTAAGCATCCTAACATCGATCGCTTAATAGACATTATTAAAAGAAAAGAAACACTTACAATTACAATTATTTAAAAATAGATGTTAAGAAAATAGAGGCTAAGTTCAAACCTAGCTTTGCTGATTTTAGAATTAATTTTTTTGCTTTATCTTTTTCTTCTGGAACAATATACCCATAGTAGTAAAGAAGTCCAAGACCAAATAATGCTTTCGGATGATTGTTACCTGCTGCTTGTTTTAGCCAAGTATAGGCTTCTGATTTTTTGACCCCTTTGTCATTTACATATAAAAACCACATTAAATACTGAGTATCAACATCTCCATCATTACCTTTTTTTCTTAGTCTGTTTAAATCCTTTTTTTTAATTTTTGCTATAGAAGAGTAAGCTTGGAGAAATTCTGTATTTTTTTGATTTATTAACCTTAATTCGTTAATGATTAAGATTTTATCATTAGAAAATTTTATCAAATAATTAATGGCTTTTTGATGGTCTTGTAAAGCAGCAATCAATAGCCAATCAGAGATGGGGCCAGTATCGACATATGCCCCTTCAAATGCTAACTCAAATTGTGAACTTGGATGTCCATCTTGGGCTTTATCTAGCAAGCTTTTTGTATATCCCGAACTAGATAAAAAGCATATAAAAATTGGAAATATTAATCTTAAAAATAGATACATTTATTAGACAATTATAGTTATTAGGAGTATTGTAAATGGATATATTAAGCGAAATAAATAAATTTAACTATGACATTTATAAAAAAAATTTTAGTATTTCTAACATTAATAAGTGCATCTTTTATAGCCAATGCAGATGCTAATCCAGATGTTTGGCCTTATATAAAAGAAAGAATATTTAAAGATAAGCCAATTGAGGAAGTTAGCTTTCTTAAAATTGATGGCCCAAAACGAGCATCAAGTGGTGCTCAAGTGCCGATCAATATTAAACTAACTCCAAAAGCTGGTATCGAAATAAAAAAAGTTACTATTATTATAGATAGTAACCCTGTTCAACTTGCTGCAACCTACCATCTTACAAGAAATACTCAGGCGCTAGATCTCTCAACAAGAATTAGAATGGAGACTGATTCTTTTGTGCGGGTAGTCGGCGAGGATAGTAATGGTAAATTATATATGAGCAAGGTAGCTATAAGAGCTTCAGGTGGGTGCAGTGGTTATATGAATAGTGCTGATCCAGAATTAACTAAAGATTTAGGTAAAATTTTAGTAAAAGCTAAAGAAAAATATCTAACAACCCGTATCAAACATCCTAATTTTACAGGGTTACAAAAAGACTCAATTAATGGTTGGTTTGTACCAGAGTGGATTGTAACTCAAGTGAGATATGACTTTAATGGTGAGTCTTTACTAGTTGCAGAGAATGGCATTAGTATGAGCCAAGATCCATATCTAAAATTTAAATTCTCTCCTATTGAGTCAGGAACAATTACAGTCTCTGCTACTGACACCAAAGGTCAAATATTCCTTAAAACAAAGAGTATTTAAACTATCTACTTAGTTTAATTCTTGATCTAATTTCACTATAAATATTTATAATCATTGGAATAATGGCGATCAAATTAAATATACTGAATATAATAAAAATATTTCTTAGGTAGTTTTTAAAATTCATAATGAGAGTATTTAACTCAATTAGCTTTAATTGATTAGCATTTAAACTGGTTGTTTCTTTTTTAGCAATTTTTTCGAGGCTACATTGCTGATTAGACTCGATGCAAAAAGCCACCTGTCTCTCATATTCTTCAAGAAAGATTTGATGTGAAAAATAGTCATTAGCCAATAAAATAAGAGATAAAAAAAATCCAACAATTGCAAACAACCAAAAAAATTGTTTGCTAAATTTTGATATCATCATTTATCCCCTTTAAGCTTTTTAAGTTAACTACACAATAACAGAACTATGTAATAATGAATTTAAATCCAGCAACTATTAAAACTACCCCTAAAATATTTTTCATATAATGTTCATTAAATATTTTAATACCAAGCTGAGTACCAATTAAAACTCCCCCAAACGCAGAAAAAGAATATAAGAATATTGTGTTGGGTATTAAGCTAACAGAAGATACATTGCCCAGAAGGCCTGAAATTGAATTAAATAAAATAAATACAGCTGCAGTTCCTGATGAACCCTTTACTGTTGTCCAACCTAGAAAAACTATCAATGGTGATAAAAAAATGCCCCCTCCTGTACCTGTAAGGCCAGAAAGAAACCCGATAATTACTCCTGCAAACAGGCCTAGCCAAAAATTTATTGGTCGATCAGTTTTTTTCTTAATATATTTAAATATATTGAATAAAAATTGAAATCCAGCAAATACTAGAATAACTCCAACTAAAACCCTATAAATATCTGAAGTTAAGTTAAGATAGCCTCCAATAAATGCTGCGGGAATTGAGCCTAATGCAACGGGTATAAAAACCTTAAGGTTGAATAATTTATTTTTAATAAAACGATAACTTGCAACCGAAGATACGATTATGTTAAGAACTAAGCCAATAGGCTTAATTGAGTCGATTGGCGTACCCATTAGAGACATAATTGCAATATATGATGAAGCTCCTCCATGTCCAACAGAGGAATATAATATCGCTCCAAAAAAAATTAATCCAGCCGTGAGATATTCAGGTAATAGAAATGCCATTTAATAATTAAAAGTAATTGATTCAATCAAAACAATCAATCAACACCTTATTGTTTGAAACTTTAAATTTACCAACACTCTTTGAATTATCATTTAGAAAATGAAAATACATGTCCAGCTGTCCCGAATTTAGTATTCCCTCCGCTAGGTTATTTGGGATTACCTCATTCCTTCTTATTGAGGATTGTGCAGTTGTTGTAATAAACTCAGATTTACCACTCTGGATTGCAATAGTTTGGAACCAGTTTCTAACAGTGAATGAGTAAATTGGCGGTTTAAGATTCTTATATCCTTGCTGATATATTTTATAATGCTTATTGATATCAAAAACATTTTTACCTTGATTATAAAATAATATTTCAAAATATTTATTTTTTTCTTTTTCATCATAATTCTTTCTACAAACCGCAGTTAGCTCTAAATACTTCTCATCAATTGGTGCAAAGTAATTACCTAGTGTAAATTCTTTAAAAGATTGTCCATTTGCAATAGAAAAATTCACTAGTAATAAAGGGAGTATTAAATATTTTTTAATCATAGTAATTAGTTTATCAAGTTTGCTTCTATTTTAGTTAAAATGATTCTTCTTCGGATAAAAAACGCCACTTACCTTCAGGTAAATCATTTAGCCTAACATTTCCAATTCTAACTCTTTTCAAGCCATTGACTCGCAAACCAACTAACTCACACATTTTTCTTATTTGCCGATTTCTGCCTTCAATTAAAATAAAATTGAGCTGATCTTTGTTTTGCCAATTTACTTTGGCTGGTTTTAATTCATAATCATCTAGGGTTATGCCATGGTTTAATAATTTTAAATCTTTATCAGTAATGGCTCCTTCGACCCTCACCAAATATTCTTTTTCAATATCAGCACTTTCCTCCCCTATTATTTTTTTTGCAATACGCCCATCCTGAGTCAATACAAGCATCCCTGATGAGTCAATGTCTAACCTTCCTGCTGGAGCTAGCCCATCTCTATTAAATATTGGATTTCGCTTTGAATTAGTTTCTTGATTTTGTGAATTATAGTAATTATCTGGAGTAATTAAGCTTGCTGCTGGAGTAAATTCTTTGTCATCATCTAAGTGGGAAATATAGCTGACTGGTTTATTTAATATCACGGTTGCTTTAAGTGATTGATTAAGTCTGGCTTTTTTTAAAAGCTCAACTTTTTGACTACGGCATGCTTTAGTCCCGAGTTCACCAACAACTTTTCCATCAAGTAAAACTAAACCCTGCTCGATATACTTATCAGCTTCTCGTCTTGAGCATAGACCAAGCTCAGACAATATCTTTGATATGCGCACTTGCTCCATATAACCAACTTTTTAACTGACTTTAAATTTTACTTAGGTTTGTTTGATAAGTGCTGGTGAAGATATAAAGCCACTCTTGATACGCCATTCATAGCCCAGAGAGACAATGTTGCACCAGATACTCCATCAATGTTTTTATCTAGTTTATCACCTTCTAACCCAACGCCATTATATTGTTTAGTGAAGGCTGGATATTTTACCTCCCACCCTCGACTTTCTCGAAATTCTAAAACTTTTATTTTTTCAATCTTACTATTTTTAATTACAATACCAAAAGTAATTGGCTCTGTTTTACCAATTTCTTTCAGTATCCATGCTGTTCTACCTTCTTTTACCCAATATTTTATTATTAAGCCGCCATACGGATGACCTAAGAGCAAAGCGACTTTCTTTCTAACATCACCGCCCAGCATGATTGAACTATTTTCTGGTGGTTTATTTAAAAATGCCTCAGATATAAAATCTTCATCAGTTTGGTATACGCCGCGCGCAAATAAAGACGACACTGTTACAAGTAACAGTGTCGCAATTATAAATAGTGAATATTTTTTAATATCAAATGTCATTCTAGTATTTCATAAAATTCTTAGAATGAGTATCCAATACCGATATTAATACCATCTTTATCGCCATTATTTGCTTTACTTTGATCAACGTAATCAAATTTAGCTACCACTGTTGGGTCTATCCAGTAATTGAAACCAATACTTCTTGCTTCAACTTCTGTATCTGTCGAACCACCGTCATTGTTGTCATAAGTTTCATAACGAACGAATGCGCCCCATTTATCATTGAACCTATATGCTGGCTCTAGATAGTAACCATTTTGCTTATCTGCGCCATCTGCCTTAACATCATCTCCGTCTATTTTCCATGCAGCATACAATGCTCTCAATTGGAATTTATCTTTTTTGTATACAGCATGAGTTTCAAATGCCCTAGCAGATCCACAACCAACCACTACACCCTGACAGTAATCAGTTTGGTTGAAGAGTGATGCAGCTAATTCTAGTCCTGGGATAGCTGTATATTTAAGTCTACCTATTGTTGCAAGACTTCTTGCTGATGCACTAGCAACTTTTTGACGACCATCTCTTGGTTTATATTTCTTGGCATCTGTTGCCTCAAGTCCACTGGTTAATGCAACATCTAAAGTAAGACCAGGTTTTAATTCTTTAGTTAACATCACACCGCCTTCCCACCATGTTGATGGAATAATATTTTTCTCCACAGTGTTTCGCTCAACACCATAGAAAGTATCAGGCTCGTGTGTCTCGTTCATAATACCAATTGGCATTAAAAATAAACCACCGGTAATTTGTGTTGTCTCGTTATAATCGTATTGGATATAAGCTTGTTCAAGCTCAACTTCACCAGGACCATTATCAGAAGTATCAGCGTCACCAATATCTTTAACTAATGCGTGCTCCAATTCAAATTCTGAGAAGAATCTTAGATCATCACGGAATTCATGACCAAAGTATAGAACGAAACGGTGGAAGTCAATTTTCTTAGTGTCAGAAACGCCAGGGCCCTGACCTTCTAAATTATTGTAATGTAATTCACCGTAACCACCCCAATGACTCTTATTAGCTAATTTAATTTGAGCTTTAATGGCTTCATCAGTCGATACTGCGACTTCTTGAACTGTACCTTTTAATTCGTTATTTTCAGCTTTAAGATTTTTAAGCTCTTGTTTCATCTCCTGCATCATGTCGAAAATTTCGGCATTAGTAGGCGCTGCAATTGCAGCATTTGAAAATGATCCAGCTATGGCTAAAGCTACTAACCCCTTTAAAGATTTTTTAATATTCATATTACTTAAACCCTTTTAATATTTAGTAAAAAGTACTAATAAATTCCTAAATTAAATTTGTACGTTATTGAAATTATAAGGAATTTTTAGATATAAGTAAATAAGAATCATTCTCATTTGCATTAAGATTCGCATTTGCAAAAAGATTAAATAATTAAGTTATTGATTTTATTGGTATTTATATTGTTGCATAAAAGCAACAATTAGATCAGATATAGGTTTTATGAGTTACTATTTGAACTAGAAGGGCTTTAAGTTATGCTTTAACTATCTCGAAATCATGAGTTATGATCACTGATTTTTCGAGCATAATTGAAGCGGAACAATACTTTGTGGCGGATAAGTTGATCGTTCTTTCTATAACTGAGGCATCTAAATCATTACCTTCTAGGATAAAATGAATATGAATCTTTGTAAATACTTTAGGAATATTTTCTGCTCTTTCAGCAGTAATTTCAGCGCTACAATCTTTTACATCTTGCCGTGATTTTTTTAAAATAGTAACGACATCGTAGGATGTGCAGCCACCCAGTCCAAGCAGTAGCATCTCCATTGGCCTCATACCAAGGTTTTTGCCACCAGATTCTGGTGCTCCGTCCATAACAACTGAATGGCCTGATTCAGAGACTCCTTCAAAACTTACTCCATCAAGCCATTTTATTGTCGCTTTCACTTATAAAATCTCTAACAATTCAACCTCAAATATTAAGTCAGCATTGGGCG
>Ga0209502_10001401_pt1 | contig 22207 bp, 19 predicted proteins | sample ArcticOcean_MG_C_10_FD_187442 | JGI IMG/M metagenome (GOLD analysis project Ga0209502, IMG submission 187442) | Marine microbial communities from western Arctic Ocean - ArcticOcean_MG_CB11_90 (SPAdes) (version 2) | ecosystem: Environmental > Aquatic > Marine > Oceanic | place: Arctic Ocean... | reverse complement strand
AAGAGGGTTCTATTTTGGGAATGAAGCTCCAAATTTTGAAGACACACTATATAAAAGACACGGAGACCCAAGGCATTTAGGAATCTCTGTTAGATATGATTTTTAATCTTGTAGCTGGTTATTTTATTGAAACCCTTGCAGTTTTATTGGCCATTACTTATTTAGTCCTAGCAGTTTACAAAGATATTAGGTGTTGGCTAGCCTGGATAGCAAGTTCTTTTTTATACTTATATGTCATGTATGCAGCCAATCTTTATATGGAAGCTTGCCTGCAAATATTCTATATTGCCATGGGCTTTTATGGCTGGAGCCAGTGGAGTAAAGAGAGCCAAAAAAACTCTACATTTGTAATAAAGACATGGGAGCTAAAACAGCATGCTATTGCTATAAGTACCGTTATTCTTTTAGCTTTTGTCTCTGGCTGGGCTTTAGACACATACACAAATGCAGCCTTACCATTTATTGATGCATTAACGACGTGGGGAGCCATAGTTGCAACATATATGGTGGCACAAAAATTATTAGAAAATTGGATTTACTGGTTTGTAATTGACGCTATTTCAGTTGTTTTATTTTATTCAAGAGAGCTTTATCTCACCTCGTTTCTATTTTTTGTATATCTTTTTATAATTTATTTCGGGTATAAGTCCTGGGTTAGAACAATAGAAGGTATGAATGATCAGCGTAAATAAAAAAATTAAATCGATCCAAGGCGACTTACATATTATAGAAACTCTTAAATCTGGACCAGTATCTACAATATACCTAACATCTTTTAACGGAATCAAGTCTGTAACAAGAATAGATCTTCCTTTGGTCGAAGCATTAAAGCTAGATAGGAAAAATGAAGCGGTAATAATTAAAAGTATTAGTCACCTAGAATTAGCCCCTAAGATTTTATATCAAGATGATGAAGAGGGAATTCTTATCTGGAAATATATTGAAGGAGAGGAGGTAGGACTATCAGGAAGTATTTCGGAGATATTGTTACAAAAATTAGGAGAGTCAATAAACAGTCTGCATAAGTCTGATATCCCCAAAAGCGCAGTTGATATATTTAAAGATTCAATGATCTTTTACAAAGAATCTCTAAAAGATTTTGCTGAAAAAGATTTTTTGCAAAAAGGTTTTGACTTGTATGATGAAATTTGCAGAGATGAAATGGAATATGTCTTCTCTCACAATGACCTTAATAGAGCTAATATACTGTGGAGAAATAAGTATTATTTTTTAGACTGGGAGTATTCTAGTTTAAATCATCCTTATTTTGATATTGCTTCAATAGTAGATTCTTTAAGGCTTAGTGAATCTGAAATTAATATTTTATGGGCGGGCTACTGCCAAGACAATTCAAATATAGATTTCAAAAAATTAAATCAATGGATTAAATTTTTAGAATACTTAGAAATTTTCTGGAAAAAGTCGCTATCTGCTTAAGATTAAAACCCTTTTAACCTTTCATTTATAAGCAAATCTGCCTCGGACATAATTCGTGTTATTAATTATCCCACTGTTGGTATGTGGTTAATTAATCTTCACTCATAGGCGTTAAGAATTCTTCGTATTGAGTTTGGAGTCTTTGCATGCCGCCAATCCATCTATCTCTATCATTAGCCTTCCTTTGCATATACTCCGCAACTTCAGGATGGGGTAGAACTAAAAAACGGTTTTCTTTTATTGCATCTAGGACATCATTAGCTACAACATCTGCTTCAAGCATTCCATCTACGCCAGCAACACCAGGGCCTTGTTCAGTCATGGCAGTTCTAACTGCTTGAGGGCATAAGCAAGAAACACCTATTCCCTTCTTGCCATATGTAATTTTAATCCACTCAGCAAAGCTTACAGCTGCGGCTTTAGTTACAGAATAGCCAGCTGCTCCTAGTTGAGTTAATAAGCCTGCAGCAGAGGATGTATTTACTAAATATCCTTCGCCTCTTTCTATCATTTGAGGTAAGACATGCTTAGCAGCATGAATATGTGATTGAACATTAACTCCCCAAATATGATCCCAGTCTGCGACATCAGCCTCAAAGAAACCTGGCTTGCCCCCAATGCCTGCGTTAGAGCAAAAAATATCAACTCCACCTGAAAGCTTATTGGCCTCTTCAATAACATTAATAATATCTTGCTCAACCGATACATCAGCAGCAACGGCAAGACCTCCAACAGCATTTGCTGTTTCTCTCGCTCCATCAATATTCATATCAACACATACTATTGATTTTGTTCCAGCTTCTTTAAATGCCTTACAAAGGGCTTTACCAATTCCACTTGCGGCACCGGTTACAACAATTCTTTTATTTAAAATATCCATGAATTAATTTTATCTTATATTTAATAAATATATAGTGTCATAAATGCACAGATACTAATAATATATATAATAATTCCATGTTTAAAAAAATTGCCATAATCGGTTCTAGCGGTGCAATTGGCAGTGCTTTCGTAGATCTATATTCAAAAATTCATTCTATTGAGACTATATATTCTTTTTCAAAGACAGAAAAACAATTTAGTTCAAACAAAGTAGAGAGCTTTTATATTGACATAGAAGATGAAGATAGTATAAATAATGCTGCAAAAAAAATAGGCAATCAAAAGCTTGATATGGTTATAGTGGCAACTGGAATTCTTCATAATAAAGATTTTAGTCCTGAGAAAAGCATTAAAGATCTAGATCCAGAAATCTTTCTAAAAGTATTAAGAATTAATACAGTTGGCCCCGCGATTGTGGGTAAGCATTTCCTTCCATTGCTTGGCAAAAATAAAAAAAGTGTTTTCGCTTTTTTAAGTGCAAGAGTTGGGAGTATTTCAGACAATACATTAGGAGGTTGGCATGCCTACAGGTCTAGTAAGAGTGCTTTGAATCAAATAGTTAAAAATTTTAGTATTGAAGTTAAGAGATCAAATCCTACCGCCATTGTATTAGCTCTTCAGCCCGGAACTGTTGAGAGTAAATTTAGCGAGCCCTTTAAAAAAAATGTACCAAAGGATAAATTATTTTCTCCTGAATATAGTGTTTCTTTGCTATCAAAGGTTATTGAAAATGCAAATCAAGCTGATTCGGGCAATCTGTTATCTTACGATGGCAAGGTAATTTCACCTTAATTTATCTAGCAGGGTATATAAGGGCTCTTCTATAAAATCTTGCTACAAGACAATAATCGGGTTTTCTCTTGGAGCGGTAAGAGCATTAAGAACCTCAAACTTTAAGTAATGCTTACTCTTTTTATTGTAATCGTTTATTTGAATAGATATTTCACCTTGAGGTGGCAAAAAAATAATATTTTCAGCATTTTGGAATGTCTGTTTCAAAATATTTTTAAGTTGAAAGCCAACATCTGATTTATTTTTTAAAATCACCTCCATAACAGAAGTTTCCTCAAGATAATCTGCACTTAAAATTGAAATTGCAGCTTTAAGTAAGGGCTGCATATTTCTAGGCTTAGCAATCACTGTATTTTTCCACCAAATAGCAGTCCTATCTTCAGACAATGCAACGCGAATTGATTCCGCAGTTCTTTCTTTTGAAAAAATAAGAGTAACAGGCCTGTGTTGATTGTCCTTGAGAGGATAATCCCATTCAATTAAGTCATGAACATCAGATGTTCCAATTAATGTTAGGTCATGCTCTAAAGCAATTTCGAAAGCTTCTTCTGAATACCAATTACCATTAACAACCTCTATGCCGTCAAGTAAATCTAATGAGATCATTTCACGATGAAGGTCACTTAAAATACTAATACCTTTATTTGATTGATCCGGTGATGCAGGGTGATTCCAAAAAGTAAAACCGCCTTGTTTTTTTGCTTCTTTTAGAGCCTCAATTGGCGGCCATAGATTCGCTAAGATTAGATCCATAAACCAAGATTCATCCTGGTATGTTTCTTTAATATCTTCAGGAAGATCTGCAATATAGTTATTTGCTTCCTGAGTTTTCTCATAATCGATGCTCATTAATTTATTTGCGTCGTTTATAAAAACTGCATTGATGTGACCAGGAGGGTTTTCTCGTGTTATCTCAGAGCCATTAATAACGATAATATCTTTCTTTTTTGCAGCAGCTTTAGCCTCAATAAAGGATTTATTTCTGTCAGGATGGGGGATGTCATCTATATGCGGTTGATACTCCAAATGCTCAGTAACTGCTATTAAATCTAAGCCATCTCTAATGGCTTCTTCAACTCTGATATTTGGCCAAACATGACCATCAGAAAATACCGAATGTGTGTGAAGGTCAGATATTATAGTTATCCTATCTTCTAGATCAGGAAATATAATCTTCCTTTCAGAGTCACTGCCACTTATAGAAGAGGCAGGGCCATGAGCGAAAAGATTGAAAGAAATAAATATAGAATAAAATATTATGGCTAATTTCATAATATTTATACTAACTTAATTTTATTACAATCTGAAGCTTTATAAGTCATCAAAGAATGTTGCAATTTATTTCTTTAAGCATAAAAAAACCCGGTATAGAACCGGGTTTTTAAAATTCTTAATTCTAAGTGTTACGCGTTAGATTCTTTAACAGCAACATGCCAGATAATTAAACCAAATAGAATCTTGTTAACAAAGTCAGCAAGGTTATAAATTAAGTTTAAGTTCATCGCAGAAGTTCCAGCATCACCCATTAGGTAACCTGAAGCATACCCTAGTGGGTAAATTGCCCAACCTACGATAATAATCCACATCATGGCATTGTATGCTGATTGAACAGCAGGACTTGCAGTATTACTAGCTGCTTTTCCTTCGCCGAACCATAGCTCGTAAATCATATATGCCCATGCAAGACATCCGATCACAAATGCTGGTAGTGCAGCCATAAGTCCTGATTCACCTAGGTATCCAAAAATTAGCATTACTAGAGATCCAGCAAGCAATTTCTTAAATAATGAACCGGCAACATTTGTAGCTGCTGCAAGTATTAAATAGAATTCACATATTAATAATGGAACCGTTAATAACCAATCGATATATCTAAATACTGTTGGAGTTTCGCCAGTATCAATCCAAACACCTCTCATATAAAGATAGTGCCAGAAAGCTATACCAGTAACTAAACCAGATACTGTTAGCGAAGTTTTCCATTTAGCGCTTACATTGTCTCTTTCAACAAAGAAAAATACAGTAGCTGCTAATAAAGCAGCAGTAACCAACCAAAAAGAAACACCAGTGTAATCACTAGCATTTAGATCGCCGCCACTTGCAGCAAAAGAAGGCAGTGCCATCACCCCAACCAATGTTAATAATAATTTCATATATAACTCCTTATAAAGAAAAAGAAAGCTAAATTGCCCCCCCCTAATAAATATGAAATTATATATTACCCAATATTTATTGATGTTTCAAACTTTCGATTAGAATATTTTTAATCTTAGTGAAGTCAAATTTTTTAAAATTAAATAAACATCCAGGCTATTTTCTAATAGCTTGCTTTTATTGATATTCCAAACATTAATGGAGCTCCGGCCACATAAGTTGGCAACCCAAGAACATCACCGCCAACATTGCCGCCATCAATTAAGAATTCTTTATCCATTATATTTTTAAAGTAGATTGAAGCATTTAAATTTTCTGACATGGCTATATTTACATTTAGATTTAGCAAGCCATAACCTTCTTGGTAGGTATCTAAATCATTACTTTCTTCAAAATAAATATCATCCTGGTAGGTATAAGCAAGAATATAGTTAGCCATACCTCTATTTAATGAAACCCCCATGGAGTAGTTAGATTCAGGAGCAAGTCGCCAAGTATTTCCAGCATAGTCGAAAGCCTTATCATCAATTGTATTTTCTCCAAGCCTTGCATCTTGATAGCCGAATGAGCCAAATATTTTGACTGAATCAGAAATAGTATAATTTCCATAAAACTCATAACCATCTATGGTGGCTGTTTCCATGACTGAGTATGAGGTAAAGCCAGTATTGTAGTTAAGTTGCGCTACAGTGTAGTTTGAAAAGTCGTAGCTAAAGATAGCCCCAGATAGAAATAGGTTGCTATCAACATAGTTAAATCCAATATCCTGAGATTCTATTGTTTCAGCAGGAGTAATCCCTGTATAACTTACATAAGGGCTTATTCTTCCTTCTGATGATGTGATATAAAAAGATAAACTATCTGAGTAGTTATAAACACTAGATAGTTTTAATAAAGGCTCGCCCTCATCTTTATATGAATTTTTTTGCTGAAGCACTGCATCTTGGCATGTGCCGGTTACTAGAGGCCTATTACATTCTCTGGCATCAAAAAGAACGGACGTGTCATTTGAAGAGTCTCTATAACCAACAGTAAAACTTAGGTCATCAGTTAGGTGGTAAGTAGCATCTACATAAAAAGATGACGAGTCTTGCGATTCAGTTTGTACTTTAGGTTGAACGTAAGGAGTAATATTAACTGGAAGATTGTATATTGACCCGTCTGGAAGAGGAACCGGAATTGTATTAAAGGGGTTATTCTGTAATGTAGAGGCAAAGAGAGCTCTTAGCTGTTGCACTGGGAAGTTATCACCGTAGACATTACTTGATGAAAATGCACCTCTTCCACTTTGAAGAATAGACAGCAATCCATTGGCTGCTGCAAATTGACCATCAAATGTTAGAAAAGCTAACAGATAAGGCTCAGCAAACTCAATAGCCAAATAATCATACGTTTCTTTATTTACTTTAGTATAACCAGCTATAAAATCTAACTTATCATTGCTAAATTGATACTGCGCCTCAAATCCCGAAAGATCAGCATTGTTAGTTTTTCCTGCCTCCATGATATTTAAATAGGAGCCATCAGTATCAATAAAGCTAAAGGTATTTGACTGAGTGTCAAAGTAACTTAATGAAGCAGAGGAGTTTCCATTAATAGAATAATTTAAAAAATATTGCTGAGTTAGCATTTCTCTATTGGTTTTAGAATCTTGCGTGTTCCTAAAATCAACAGCTCCATATGGTGATCTATCCTGATTTTCTGAGAATATGTAGGCACTTTTATATCCCACACCCGGAAGCTTATTATTTTCTTGATTGATAACTACGTCTAATATTAAATTATCAGTAATTTCGTTAGTATAGCTAAGCCTTGATGCTGAGACATTACCTCTTCCATTTACATTATCACCATCTCCTATATTTTTTGTATAACCTTCAATATCACTATTAAAAGTAGATATTCTGATTGAAGATGAATCAGTTAGTGAGATGTTATTAATACTTTGCGTATCTCTACTGTTGTAATTACCAAAGCCAATTGCAAGTGAGCCATAAGTAGAGCCTAGCTCTGCTTTATTTGTTACAACATTAAATGCTCCAGCTGCAGAATCAACTCCAAACGTTGATGGCTGAGGTCCTTTCAAGATTTCTACTCTAGTCAAATCATATAAAGCAAAAGAGGACATCGTTGTTGATGACATTGTTAAACCATTCATAAATCTACCAATTCTACTAACCAAAAAACCTGAATCAGCACCAACACCTCTTATTGATAAACTTGGGTTAATGACATCTTCTTCTTGAACAGTAAAATTAGGAACATAATAACTAAGCTGTCCTAGCTCAGTAATTTTTTGGTCTTCTATGAAATCTTCGTTATAAAGATTCATAGTAGTACCAATATCAAGAATATTTTTCTCTGTCTTCTCTGCAGTTACAATAACATCTTCAACATTCTGTTGAGCTGATAGTATGGCGGAAATTGAAATACATATTGCTAGTAGGTAGTTAGTCTTCATGAGGCGTTCCTTAAATTGATTCCGAACAATTATAGACTCTTCTAAAAACATGTAAAATTATTTTTTCATACATAAAGTTTTGCTTAATAATCAATGTTTAGTATGATTTACACATGAGAGTTGGAATATACCCAGGATCTTTTGATCCCATAACATTTGGTCACATGGATATCATTGATCGTGGCTGTGGCTTATTCGATAAAGTAATTGTTGCAATTGCAAGAAGTGAATCTAAGAACCCTTTATTTTCATTAGAAGATAGAATTAAGCTAGCCAAGTCTATATATGAAGACAATGACAAGGTTGAGGTTCTAGGATTCCCTAGAAAACTTACCGTTGATCTTGCAAGAGATCATAATGCTTGCGCAATTATAAGAGGCCTGAGAGCAGTATCTGATTTTGAATATGAATTCCAATTAGCAACAATGAATAGATCTCTTGCCCCTGATATAGAGAGTATTTTTCTAACACCTAAAGAAAGTTTAATATACGTATCTTCAAGTTTAATAAAAGAAATATCCGGTCTTAATGGGGATATCTCTAAATTCGTCCACCCAATAGTAGAGAAAGCTCTAAAAGCTAAGCAAAACATTTAGTTTTGACAGTTCTTGCAAAAGAACGTTGCTCTTGTATTGATTACTGCTTTTGAAATTAATGTACTACATTTCTTGCATTCCAGTCCTTCTCTGCCATATACATTAAGTTTAAATTTAAAATAGCCAGGGCTTCCATCTGCAGAATAGAAATCTTTCAGAGTCGTTCCGCCAACTTTAATTGCAGAATTTAAAATCTTTTTTGCGGAATGAGTAACCTTCTTACAGTCTTCGATACTTAACTCAGATGCAATCCTGCTAGGGTTAATTTTAGCTAGATACAGGCTTTCTGATGCATATATATTCCCAATTCCTACAACATTTTTCTGGTTCATTAATAAACTTTTAATATTTATTTTAGATTTAGTTGTTATCTTATAGAGACCTTGAGCATTAAAATCGCTAGACAGAGGCTCTGGGCCAAGATTTTTAATCAGCCTATGCTCTTCAAGGTTATCTGTTAGATGAATTGATCCAAACCTTCTAGGGTCATTATAGACAATCTTTTCTTTATCAAAAATAAACTCAGCATGGTCATGCTTTAAAAAAAAATTATCATTATTTCTAGCAATCCTAAGACTCCCCGACATTCCAAGATGAAGAATGATATTTATATCATCTAAATAAAAAATTATATATTTAGCTCTTCTGCTAATTTTATTAATAGTTTTATTTTTTGTTAATAGTTCAAAGTTGTCTACAACTCTCCATCGCAGATTTCTATTATGAATTTTTGTACTGTTTAAAGTAGATTGACTGAATTTATTAATAGCCCTGACGGTTGTTTCAACCTCTGGCAATTCTGGCATATGTTAGTTCAGTAAACTATTTATGCTAATAATTTCACTTGGACTTATTGTTCCTGATGCTAGTAAAAGTCTAAGATTGGATAATATGTAGTCATATTTTGCATTGGAAAGATTTTTTTCTGCACTATAAAGATTTTTTTCTGCTTGGAGAAGATCAACCACATTTCTTGTCCCGACTTTATAGCCAACTTGAGTTGCCTCCAATGCGCTGGTTGCTGATTTTACGGCTTGCGTTTGGGCGGTAACATTCGCAACCAAAGTTAAGACATTTGAATACTGGGATCTAACTTCTTGAATAATCTTTCTTTCAGCAAATAATGTATTTTCAGTTGCCTGATCATATTTTAAATATGCTTGTTTTCTTTTTGAGCTAACCGCGCCGCCTTGAAATAATGGCATGCTGAACTGGATCGCAAAATTTCTTCTACCGGTTATTGCTGGCACAGGAATTCCTTGCCCATTAAAATTTAAACCTTCATAGTTAAATTGATTAGTTTCAGACTCAGACTCTGTTCCAACTATGTCAATTTTAGGTAGGTGATTAGAAGCAGTTCCCCTGGCGCTATTTTTCGCAGCTTTTTTTCTTAAATAAGATGCTTTAAGTTGGAAGTTATTTGCAAGAGCAAGCTCTACCCACTTTTCCTTAGAGACAGGAGATGGATTAGAAACCATAAGGCTGTCTCCAAGCTCATCAAGACTAAAGATCTCTCTTCCAATAAGGGCATTAAGGGCTTCCCTCGATGAAAATAGTTTTCCTTCAATATTTATCCTTGATGCCTTGCTTAGATCATAGGCAAGTTGAGCTTCTTGAACTCCTGTAATAGCAGACAAGCCAACTTCAAATCTTTGTTGCGCTTGGTCTAACTGTTTCTTAATTGCTTTTTCTTCAGATATAGCAGCATTTAAATTATCTATTGCTCTGAGAACGCCAAAATATAATTCCGCAGTTCTAACTAGAAGGTTTTGTTGCTCATAAGCAAAATCTGCTTCAGCTGCATCAGTAAGGGATTGAGATTGTTTAAATTGAAACCATGTATCCAGCCTGAACAATGGCTGTGTAAGTCTAGCTGAAGATGAAAATGAATTATATTCTTGTTGAAGTTGGCTCTCTTGGTAATACTCATTCCAATTAGTTGAGCCACTCAAGGTCAAGCTAGGCAATAAAGCTGCTCTTCCCTGAACAACAATTTCTTTATCAGCTAAATAAGAATATTCAGCTGCTCTATAGGTAGGGTCATTTTGAAGAGCCTCATTATAGATCTCTAATAAATTTTCAGATGAAACGGGAGTAATAAATAGAAAACACAATAGTATTTTGAGGTTTGTAGCTTTAGTCATAATTTTATTTTAACCTATTTATTACAATGTTTGCAGTGTAAACATTAAATTACTTAGATATATAATGCCTTAGTATATTTTTTTCTATATTTCTTAGAGTAGAATAAGGCTTAAAAGTTCACACGAGCAATTGTTAATGAAAAAAGCTTTAGAGTCCATACCTAAAAGCTTTAATATTTTTAAGGCAGGATAGATTGGCTAATAATTCATATGATTCTAAAGCTATTGAGGTCTTATCGGGCTTAGATCCTGTTAAAAAAAGACCAGGGATGTATACCGATACATCTAATCCAAATCATTTAATTCAAGAAGTTCTAGATAACTCAGTAGATGAGGCCTTGTCTGGTCATTGTTCAAATATAAAGATATCTCTTTTGAACGATGGCTTCATTCAAGTATCAGATGATGGCAGAGGTATGCCGGTAGACGAACATCCGGAGCATAAAGTTTCTGGTGTAGAGCTCATACTTTGCAAACTTCATGCAGGAGCTAAGTTTTCTGGTGATGACTATAGTTTTTCAGGCGGTCTTCATGGAGTTGGCGTATCAGTTGTAAATGCTTTGTCTGATGAGCTTGAAGTTAGGGTGAAAAGAGATTCAAAAGAATACATGATTACCTTTAATAATGGGGATAAGGCTAGTGAGCTAGCTGAAGTTGGAGAAGTTGGATTGAGAAATTCAGGAACAACTATAAAATTTAAGCCTAATCCATCATATTTTGAAACAAATGAAGTCCAGGTTAAGCAATTAAAACATTTACTAAAGGCTAAAGCAGTCTTGTGTCCAGGGCTAACAATTGATTTTCATGATGAGAAGAAATCTGAAAAAGTTAAGTGGTTTTTTGAAGATGGCTTAAAAAGCTACCTAGAAGAGTCAGCTGATGGTGCGGAGCTTGTTCTTACAGATTCCATAGTTTGTTCTAAAAAAGCAGATATTCAAGAACTAGAGTTTGTTATTAATTGGTCTCTTAGACTCCCAAAAGATAAGCTAAACGAAACTTATGTAAATTTAATTCCAACTATTCAAGGAGGATCACATCTCAATGGTTTTAAGTCTGGTCTTTTAGATGCGTTAAAAGAGTTTTGCGAATATAGAAATCTACTACCAAAAGGTTTAAAAATAAATGCAGAAGACGTCCTTAGCAACGCAATTTTTGTTGTGTCCTCAAAATTACAAAATCCCCAATTTGCAGGTCAAACAAAAGAGAGATTAGATTCAAAAGATCATATGTCTTTTGTATCAAATTCAACTAAAGATATTTTAAGCATATGGCTTAATACCCATACCGAAGAAGGCGAAAGAATTGCTGAGCTTGCAATTATGTCTGCTCAAACACGCGCCAAAGTGTCTAATATTGTAGAGAGAAAGAAGAGCTTCAGAGGCCCAGCTCTCCCAGGAAAATTATCTGATTGCAACAGCCAAGACCTGAATGAAACAGAGTTATTCCTTGTGGAGGGTGATTCGGCTGGAGGCTCTGCAAAACAAGCTAGAGAGAGATCCTTCCAAGCGATAATGCCCCTGAGAGGTAAAATATTAAATACCTGGGACTTAGAAAGCGCTGAAATAATTAAATCTCAAGAGATAAAAAATCTTTCTACTGCAATTGGAGTTCTGCCTGGAAACAATGACCTATCATCTTTGAGGTATGGAAAGATTTGTATTCTCGCTGATGCAGATTCAGATGGGCTGCATATTGCAACTTTGCTATGTGCTTTATTTCTTCGACATTACAGGTCCTTGGTTCAAGAAGGAAGGATATATATTTCTATGCCACCTTTATACAGAATTGATTGCGGTAAAGATGTGTTATATGCGTTAGACAATATTCAAAGAGACCAGATCGTTGAAGAATTTAAAAGTAAAAAAGGTAAACCTAAAATAAATATTCAGAGGTTCAAGGGCTTGGGAGAGATGAATCCACCTCAACTAAGAGAAACTGTTATGGATCCAGACACTAGGCAGCTTGTTCAATTATCAATTAGCCCTAGCGATAATGCTGATTCAATGATGGATTTACTGCTATCAAAAAAGAACGCACCAGCAAGAAAAGAATGGCTTGAGAAAAAAGGGGCATTAGCAAAAATATAATTATGAAAGATCAAGAGCAAATAACTTCCATAAGTCTTAAACAATACGCTGAGGAGTCTTACCTCAATTATGCAATGTACGTTATCTTGGATAGAGCCCTTCCAAATATTGGAGATGGTTTAAAACCTGTTCAGAGAAGAATTTTATATGCAATGTCAGAGCTTGGACTCGACGCTGGATCAAAGTACAAAAAATCAGCAAGAACAGTTGGAGATGTTATTGGTAAATTTCACCCTCATGGAGACGGGGCTGCCTATGAAGCCATGGTTCTAATGGCGCAGAATTTCTCTTTTAAATATCCATTTGTAGATGGGCAGGGCAATTGGGGCTCTCAAGATGATCCAAAATCTTTTGCTGCTATGAGATATACTGAATCTAAACTTACCAAATTTGCAGATCTTTTAATTTCAGAGTTAAAGTCTGGAACTGTTGATTGGCAACCTAACTTTGATGGCTCTTTATTAGAGCCAGTTATTTTTCCAGCTAAGCTACCTTCTATATTGCTGAACGGGACTTCTGGTATTGCTGTTGGGATGGCAACAGACATCCCATCCCATAATATTAATGAAATCATTGATTCAACTATTTACATACTTGAAAATCCAAAGGCTGAACTAGAAGACATTCTAAAAATTATTAAAGGACCAGATTTCTCAAATAATGCTCCCATTATTGCTAGTAGTGAAGATTTAAAAGAAATTTACTCAACAGGAAGGGGTGGTTTTAAGATTCAAGCCCAGTGGGCGCAAGAGAAAAATCAAATCGTTATCAATGCACTTCCTTACCAGGCATCTGGCTCAAAAATAATTGAACAAATAGCTGATCAGATGATGAAAAAGAAAATACCTATGGTTATTGATCTTGTCGATGAGGGAGATCACAAAGAGCCTATAAGATTAGTTATTACGCTTAAGTCTAATAGGGTTAATGCCGAAGACGTGATGAATCACCTTTTTGCATCTACAGATTTACAAAAAAGTTACAGAACCAATATGAATTTAATTTCATTAAAAGGAGGCCCTCGTGTCTTTCCACTGGTTGATCTTTTAAAGGAATGGTTAGTCTTCAGAAAAGAAACAGTTACTAGAAAACTAGAGCATAGATTAGACCAGGTCAATGATAGGCTCCATATTCTAGAGGGGCTGCTAATTGTTTATTTAGATTTGGATAAAGTTATCAAAATTATAAGAGAATCAGACGAACCTAAAAAAGATATTATTAAAGCATTCTCATTATCTGAGATTCAAGCAAATGCTATTCTTGAGATTAAATTAAGACAATTAGCAAAGTTAGAGCAAGCAAGACTAGAAAAAGAAAGAGATGCCCTTCAGGCAGAGCAGGACGAGATAGAGAAAATCCTGAACTCAAAAACAAGGCTAAAAACTTTAATTAAGACTGAGCTGATAGAAATAAAAGAGAATTTCGGAGATGAAAGAAAATCTCCTATTATTGAAAGCTCTGAAGCAAAAGTATTCTCTGAAGAAGAAACCTTAGTTACAGAACCAATAACAGTTGTTTTATCTGGAGCTGGCTGGATTAGAAGTGCAAAGGGTCATGAGATTGATCCAGTATCTTTATCCTATAGAGGAGATGATATTCTTCAAGATTTTTCTAGAGGTAAAAGCAACCAAATAGCTGTCTTTTTAGATTCAAATGGAAAGGCATACTCCCTGCCAAGTCACTCACTTCCATCCGCAAGAGGAATGGGAGACCCAATTACAGGGAGAGTTTCTGCAGACTCCGGAGTTAAGTTTATATCATCACTGATCGGAAACGATGATGATAAATATATGATAATGAATACAGCCGGATACGGCTATATTTCAGAATTTAAGAATATGGTTTCAAATAAGAAGTCTGGTAAAGCATTCATGAGGATACCTAATAAAGCAGATCTTTTGAAGGCCATAAGAGTTAGGGAAGATCATGTCTATATAGCTGCCATATCAAATATTGGAAGACTTCTTATATTCAAGATAGATGAATTACCAATGCTAGCAAAAGGCAAAGGAAATAAAATTATTAATATCCCTACGGCTAAATTTATAGCTAAAGAAGAATTTATGTCTCATGCTCAACTAATTTCTTTGACTAGTTCATTAAGGATCGACAGGGTAGGTAAGGGGTCACTAACTCTTAAGCTTAAAGATCTTGAGAACTATATTTCTTCAAGGGCCAAAAGAGGAAATATGCTTCCGCAGGGCTATAGAAAAGTTATCGGAATGGAAGAAGAGGTTGAGATTCCTTCTATTGAAGCTGAAGAATAGACTTCTTAAAAATTTCTAAACCCTTTTCTATTAAATGGTCTTCAATAATTAGGCTGGGCGAAAACCTTATGGTAGTAGCATTTGCCTTAAGAACCATAAGACCATTTTTATGAGATAGCTTGATAAGGTCATCTATATCAATGCTTGATAATTCAACGCTAACCCATAAACCAGCTGAGCTTATTTGATTAAAGCACCGATAACTTGAATTAATTTCATTTAAACTTTTTAGAAACTTTTTCTCTTTTTTTAGAACATCACTAAGAAAAGCTTTTTTTGAAATGATATCAACTACTCTTGAGCCGATTGCACATGCAATTGGCCCTCCTCCGAAAGTAGTACCATGAGATCCAACAGTCATTGAGTCAGAGATTTTGTCCGAGGTAAGAATTCCACCAATAGGAAATCCATTTGCCATCCCTTTTGCAAAACATAGAATATCGGGAGCAATATTAAATTGCTCGTAAGCAAAAAAAGTTCCTGTTCTGCCAACTCCAGATTGAACTTCATCTATTATCACCAAAGCATTATATTTCTTACTTAATTGCTTCACCTTAGTAATAAATTTTTTATTAGCCTTAGTAATGCCAGATTGCCACTGGACTAATTCAAGGATAACAGCTGCTGTTTTGTCTGAGAACGCATCTTCTAGTTTATCAAAATCATTGTATGTATGATTTTTAATTCCCTTGGGTAGAGGAGCAAAGCCATCTGTTAAATGCTTGGCTTTAGCAAGAGCTATTCCTAGCATTGTCCTTCCATGAAAAGAGCTAGTAAAGGAAAGAATTTCATTTTTGCTTTTATCAATATTATTTGTGCAATATTTTCTAGCAATTTTTATAGAGGCTTCAATAGATTCTGCACCGGAGTTGCAAAAAAAGACCTTGTCAGCAAAAGTTTTTTTGCATAGCTTTTTTGCAAGCTCTACGGATGGCTCATTCATGTATAGATTAGATAGATGCCATAAATTTTTTGATTGCTGATTCATGATCTTTATCAGCTCATCATTGCAATGACCTAGATTTGTAACTGCAATCCCGCCAGTGAAATCTATATATTTTTTATTATTAGCACTCCAAACAAGAGATCCTTTAGCTTTTTTAACTATGAAGTCCGCAGGAGCATAGAAAGGAACCATATAATTAGAATAGTCATTAGCATTAATCATATTAAATATTATATCTCGATTTCAATTCAAAAAATTAATGATGAGGGCGAGCATTTATTAAAAAATAATATAAGCTCTTAACTTAAAGAGTAACTTATCGCCACGAGGCTAATTTTTTCTTTACTTCTATAAGTTTTAATTTTTTTATTTCAGGTATGCCATTTTTAAAAGGGGGAAATGCCTCCCCTTCAATTAACGGAGCCAGGTACTCAATTGCCTTTGCGCTAACATTCATTCCATCCTTAGTAATAAAAGATTTTGGTAATTTTTTTTCAACATTAGCTATCTTTGATAGTGGCGCCGGCTCAATTTTCCAAGTATATTTTTTACCCTTTCCTCTAACGATTATCGGCATTACCCCATTCATTCCCTTTACTGCATATCTAATGGCATGAACCCCCACTGCTTCAGCTTGCAGCAAATCTGTTTTAGATGAAATATGTCTAGCACTTCTTTGTAAATAATCTGATACAGCCCAATGGTTTTTAATTTTTAGCTTTTCTGATATCAGGCCTGCTAAGTACGGAGCAACTCCTCCAAGCTGAGAATGGCCAAATGCATCTTTTACATCCGATTCAGCTAATAATTTTCCTTTGCTATTCTTGATTCCTTCAGAAGCAACAACTACGCAAAAACCATTATCTTTTACACATTGTTTAACAGTAGATAAAAAAACTTTTTGATTAAAACTTACTTCTGGCATAAGAATTATATGAGGCGGATCTTCTTTTTCTATTCTTGCTAAAGCTGATGATGCGGCCATCCAACCAGCATGCCTTCCCATTACCTCTAAAATAAACACCTTTGTAGAACTTTCACACATTGACCTGGTATCTAAAGAGGCTTCAAGTGTAGAGGTTGCTATATATTTTGCAGCAGAACCAAATCCAGGACAGCAGTCAGTAAGAGCTAGGTCATTATCGACTGTTTTTGGAATGGCGATACATTTGATAGGGTAGTTTAGCTGTTTGCTTATTTGAGAAACTTTATATGCAGTATCAGCGGAGTCATTACCTCCGTTGTAAAAGAAATATCCAATATTGTGAGCTTTAAAAACTTCTATTAGTCGCTCGTATTCTTTTCTATCTGTATCTAAGTCTTTTAATTTAAACCTACATGATCCAAAAACTCCACCAGGTCTATTTTTTAATGATTCTATTGCAGCTTTTGATTCTTTTGATGTATCTATAAGCTCTTCTCTCAAAGCTCCTAAGATACCATTTTTGCCTGCATATACTTTACCAATATGTTTGTTATGCTTCTTGGCTTCTAAGATAAGAGCTCCTGCGGAAGCATTTATTACAGATGTAACTCCTCCGGATTGGGCATAGAATGCATTTTTTTTCATTTTTCCTCTCTATAAAGTTTTGAAATAAAAATAGGTAACGTATTATAACTAATATGAGAATACATATCCTAGGCATTTGTGGAACATTCATGGGCGGGCTTGCTCAGATACTAAAAGAATCAGGGCATTCTATATCTGGATCAGATAATCAATTCTACCCTCCTATGTCTGATCATCTAGAAAACCTTGATGTTGAAATGATCGAAGGATACGCAAGTGAGTCTATGCCAAGCGCAGAGTTATATATTATTGGGAATGCTCTTTCTAGAGGAAATGAGTGCGTTGAATTTATATTAGACAATAAACTCCCCTTTAAATCTGGTCCTGAAATGCTTGGAGAAATTCTTAAAAATAGAAAAGTTTTAGCAATTTCTGGGACACATGGGAAAACAACTACCTCATATATGCTTGCTCATATATTTTTAAATCAAGGGAGAGACATTGGGTTTCTCGTCGGAGGAGTCTCAGATGATATCAAGGGATCAGCATCACTTGGCACGGACAACATTTTTGTTATTGAGGCTGATGAATATGACTCAGCTTTTTTTGATAAAAGATCAAAATTTATACACTACTCGCCATCTACAGTAGTGATTAATAATATAGAGTTTGATCACGCTGACATATTTGATCACTTAGATGATATTAAAAGGCAGTTCCATCATTTAATTAAAATTATTCCCTCATCTGGCGAGGTAATTTACTTTGGCGATGATAAGAATTCCAAAGATGTCTTATCTAAAGGTTTGTGGTGTAAATCTACTGAAATTGGCGATGCCAACATTCAAATAAGTTTTGAAGAGCAAGAACTTAATTATAGAAATAGTATTTACTCTTTATCAGACTTACCTTTAATTGGGGAACATAATTTCAAGAATTATATTGCTGCGATTCTTGCAGCAAAATCATGTGATGTTGCTATTGTAGATTCTATAAAATCTCTTAAAAGCTTTAATGGAGTCAAGAGGAGGCTCGAGCATAAGGGACAATTTTCTCATATTCACGTATATGACGACTTTGCACATCATCCAACAGCAATTGCCTTTTCATCACAGGCTATTAGAAAGAAATACCCAACAAAAAAAATACTTGGGCTAATTGAGTTGGGTTCAAATACGATGTCTGGGGGATCTCATGGCCTGGGACTCCTAGATACTGTTAATTCTTTGGATGAGGCAATATGGCTGGATCATAACAATATTCTTAATAATGGAAATAATATAAAGACCTCAAACAATATTAAAAATTTTATTGATCAGGCAAAATTAATTATTTCTGAGTATGATATTATTCTTCTAATGACAAACAAAGACAGTCATAAAATTCTTAAGCCAATAATTGAGTACCTTGAAAAAAAATAATATTCCTGTTTTTCCTCTTGGGCTTGTTGCTCTTCCAGGAAGCATACAATCTCTACAAATATTTGAACCAAGATATATAGATATGATTAAAACATGCATGTCAGAGGAACATGGCTTTGTAATTGTTTTGCAGACCAAATCAGAAGCAAGTCTGGGTTATGGCATGCACAAAAAAGGAAGCTATGTCCAAATAATTGATTTTAATAACTTGCCCAATGGCCTTTTAGGCATAACAGTGAAATCAGAGAACAAGGTATCCATTAGTAATATATACCAATTAGAAGATGGGCTTCATATGGCAGATGCCAAGTCTGAATTTGACCCTGAAGTTGATGATCAAGCAGTTTTAGCTGAATACCCAGAAATTTTAAATATATTATCTCAATTAATGAAGCACCCTAGGGTTAGCGACCTGTCTATCAAGGTAGATTTCAATTCTGCTGATTCAGTTGCATACCACCTTGCCGGATTAATACCACTTACTTCTTCAGAAAAACAAAATTTACTAGAAGCCTTTGATGCTACTCAAAGAATGACGATTCTCTCTGAGTATATCGAGAAGCTTTCGGCTAATTAATTGCCGTTAACTATAAGAGGGGGTTTGTTTGATTTCTTTCTCAGCCAATTTATTGACTTAAGGATAGATGGGGTTGAGATAAGTTTCTTTTCAAGGGCATATTTACCAGGGTAGTTGCTCAACATTAAACCTATGATTATAGTAAATAAGCCTTGGCCAGGAAGGATGAGCATAATGATCCCGCCTATAATAAGAGAATAACCAATAATATTTTTAAAGATGCTTATCAGGAGCCATAGAAATAGATTTGATGATCTTAGTTTTGAATATTTTTTCCTTAAAAAATAATCACTTGGAATTAATGCAACAAGCTGCCTTATTCCAACTAGACTAAATATAAAAATAAATAAAGATAAAGAGCCAAGCCAAATAATAATATTTTTATATCCAAGTATTAAATCTAAAATAGAATTTATATTGGTTATTTCCATAATTACTTACCCTTTTTCTAAATAATGATTTAGTATAGCAAGGACTAGAAGCTAATTTTTTTAGTTATTAAAAACCTATATTATAAAAGTAATTTTGCCTAAGAAAACCATTAAAGATATATGCACAGTAGCCCTTGGCGATAACAAGGCTGTGGATATTTTATCGCTTGATATTAAAGGCATTTCATCTTTTGCTGATGTAATCATTATTGCTACCGCATCATCAAACAGGCATGCAAAATCTCTTTCAGAAAAATTAGTTGAGGCCGTTAAAAAAAATAAAATGACCGTACTTGGTGTTGAGGGAAAAGCTGAATCTGGTTGGATATTAGTGGACTGCGGTGAAGTTGTTATAAACGTAATGAAGAGTGATATAAGAGAGTTTTATGATCTAGAAGGTCTGTGGGGAGAGAACACACTCTTAAATGCTCCTGGTTAGATGGTCCTTAATATAATTAGCGTTGGCAACAAGCTAACTCCTTGGGAATCTCAAGGAATTGAATATTATCAAAAACAGCTTTCCAAAAATATTTCTCTTAACTTTATAGATATTAAAGGTCAACAACATCCCAAAAGGTCTATTGATGAAATTAAGAAATTAGAATCTGAATTAATACTAAGTAAGATCTCAGATGATGATTATATAATTTCATGGGATTCGAGAGGAAAAAGGATTAATAGCAATGAGTTTAGTAAGTTCTTTGAGAATTCTATGTTGGAGAACTTAAGGCTTAATTTTATCATTGGTGGATCGTTCGGGCTGCCAGAAAAAATTATTGAGATATCAGATAAAGTCTTTTCTGCCTCTAGTTTTACTTTTCCACATAGGCTTTTTAGAATAATCTTAGTCGAACAGATTTATAGATCCTTTTCTATAATCAACAAGGCTCCTTATCACAAATGATTGAACTAGAAGAAAGAAACCTTGAGAAGAAAAGTTTTTTTAAAAGATTAATTCTAATTTATTTTTTCTTTGCAGTTTTATTCGTAATATTTTTTTACAAAATATACTCTTTACAGGTGGCTGGGTTTACTGACTATGCCTCTGCATCTTTAAAAAACAAAACAAGAGACGTGCTTCTTCAGCCTGCCAGGGGAATTATTTATGATAGAAAAGGAAATATTCTTATTAATAATGTTCCAAGTTATAGCTTAATAATCAAACCCTGGAAGGTAGAAAGTCTAGATAAATTTATTTTAAGCATTGGCGAGATTATTTCCTTAAATGAGAAAGAGCTAAATTATGTTAATGAAAACTTCAAGAAGAAAGCTGCTTATAATAGAGAGCTTACAATTAAAACAAATCTCTCAGCAGAAGAGATCGCTAGATTTGAAGTAAGAAGCTACAAATACCCTAATGCTTTTATTGATGTTAGATATAGCAGGCAAAGTAAGTATCCCAATTTATTCTCACATGCCATAGGTTATGTGGGCGGCGTTAGTGATGAGCAGCTTTCAAAAATATTATCTGATCAAGAATTAAAGAAGATCGAGACTATATATAAGTACTCAAATGGATTTCTGACTGGAAAGACTGGGATGGAACATACCTACGATAATTTATTGAGAGGCTCTTTTGGTAAAAAAACCTATGAAGTTGATGCTGCTGGTAGATTTTTAAGAGAGCTAGAGCATATTCCAGCTACCAATGGGAGTAATTTATTTACCACTTTAGATCTTAAATCTCAGAAAACAGCATTAAATCAAATGAATAATAGAAGGGGAGCAGTCGTTGCTATTGAAATAAGCACTGGGGCTATAGTTACATATTTAAGCTCTCCATCTTTCTCAGTCAATGATATTGCCAGGGGTATTTCCACTAAAGATTTCGATATTATGCTGAAAGATAAAGATAAGCCTTTTTTTGATAGAGCTGGACAGGGAAGATATTCACCAGCATCAACTATAAAACCTTTAATAGGATTATTTGGGATCCAAGAGAAAATTATTGATTGGAATTTTACAATTAATGACCCCGGTTTTTTTATTCTTCCGGAAGATCAAAGAATTTATCGTGGCTGGAAGAAGGGCGGGCATGGAACTATTAATCTGAGTGATGCTCTAATTCAAAGCTCTAATACTTTCTTTTTTTCTTTAGCTTATGAATCAAATATCGATAAATTAATTAACTATCTTTCAGAATTTGGGTTTGGAAAAAATATATGCTTGGATTGCTTTAATTCTGATAAAGGGCTGTTACCAAGTCCAGAGTGGAAAATGAATAATTTAAATTTTCGTTGGTTTAAGGGCGATACTGTTAATCTGGGTGTAGGGCAGGGTTATTTGAGTGCGACCCCAATTCAGCTCTCTTACTATTCTGCCTTCCTAGCAAATAAAGGCAGTTTAAATAAGCTCTCATTTATTAAGGCTGATAATTTGGGATATGAAGAACTTATTAATTCTAGAATTACAGATTCAGATTGGGATAAGCTTCACGCTAGCATGATCGGAGTAATCGAGGATCCTAAGGGAACAGCAAGAAGATTAAAGTCTTTAAAGTCT
>Ga0209502_10001393_pt1 | contig 22276 bp, 22 predicted proteins | sample ArcticOcean_MG_C_10_FD_187442 | JGI IMG/M metagenome (GOLD analysis project Ga0209502, IMG submission 187442) | Marine microbial communities from western Arctic Ocean - ArcticOcean_MG_CB11_90 (SPAdes) (version 2) | ecosystem: Environmental > Aquatic > Marine > Oceanic | place: Arctic Ocean... | reverse complement strand
TCCCAATTTTACTCTTGCTGGCTGAATATTTGGTACATATTTGTCAATTTTATTTTTTGTTATTTTTTTACTTTGAACCTTAACCTTAAATAGTCTTGAAAATAATTTACCTAAATTTCTTATTTCTATGGGTTTATTTGAGCCAACATCGAAGATAGGTGTGTCTAATTTTGAATTAAAACAAATTTTAGTGAGCCAATAAATTAAGTCATCGGCATACATGTAACTTCTAATAACTTTAGATTCTGTTTTTATATTAATTTTTTTATTCTTAAGAACATCATCTAAAAAATTACCAATAGCAAAATTAGCCTCTCTAGGTAGCCACGGCCCAATAAATGTGAAACATCGTGCTATTGATGTTTTCATTTTTAACTGTCTTAGTTTTTTAATTTCATTTTCAGAATAATGCTTTAAATAAGCATATAGTTGTTTTCCTTTTAGAGAATTGCTGTTTTGAATATTTTTTTTACTAAAGCGATAAATTGCACCAGAACTTAAATATAAAACTTTTGTTTTTTTATTTTTTTTTACAATATTACAAAAATTATTAATTGATCTTTTTGATTCAAAAATAAATTTTTTTATATTTTTTATATTGTCTATTTTTGTGCTGTCGGCAGCATAAATAATAAGTTCACTTTTTGGTAATGACTTGATTTTACCAATGTCACCAGCAATTAATCTTACATTTTTTAAAGAAAGTTTAGTTTTTTTAATTTTGTTTATATTTCTTGAAATTAAATTAAGTTTTTTAATTTTTAATTTCTTTAATACACCCCTGTTAAATGCATCTAAAAAAGACTTTCCTACAAACCCGCTACCACCAATAAAAGTCACAGTTTTCATGTTTTTTTAAAATATCTTTTATTTAAAAAATTACTCAAACCAGCCTGACTAATTATAGAAACTTCACAGTACAAGTGGTCAATTTTAGCTTTTACATTACTATATACAAGGGCTTTACTAAACCAGCTTCTAATGTGTGAAAAGCCTACCTTGTAATTAAATTTTGAAATATATCTTCTTGTGTTATTTGTGAAAACTAAATCTGAAATTTTTTTCATATAAAGTTAATTTTAGAAATGTTTAATTTGCCTCAAATATTTTTTTACTTCTAGAAACTAAAAATTTTAATACATAGTCAGATAAGTTCATTTTTTAAAAAATTTTTTTATTGTTTGTGCGATAAAAGAAAGTTCTTCTTCTCCTATAGCTGGTTGTATACCAACCCAAAAAGTATTGTTCATTATCAAATCTGTTGTGTCGAGCTTACCATGAACTATAAATTTTTTTGATAAATAGGCAGGTTGTTTAGTTAAATTTCCTGAGAATAGTAATCTAGTACCAATTTTACTTTCAGTTAGTTCTTTTATTAGATCTGTTCGTTTAAACTTTGATTCTTTTTTTATTGTAATTGGAAACCCAAACCAAGAAGGGTCTGAATTAATCTCAGCCTCTGGGAGGTGAATTTCATCTTGCAACTCCGAAAGTTGTTTTTTTAAAAATAAAACATTTGTTTTTCTTTTTTCAATAAAGTTTTCAAGATTTTTTAATTGTCCTAAACCACATGCAGCCTGCATATCAGTTATTTTCATATTAAATCCAATATGAGAATAAATATATTTATGATCATATCCAAAAGGAAGTTTTCCTAACTGCCATTCAAATCTTTTTTTACAAGTATTTTCTACACCGGGCTCACAATAACAATCTCTGCCCCAATCTCTAAATGATTCTGAAACACGTTTTATTCTATTATTATTTGTAAAAATTGCACCACCCTCTCCCATTGTTATATGGTGAGCTGGATAAAAACTTAATGTTGCTACGTCACCAAACGTTCCTGTGTATTGATTATTATATTTAGATCCCAAAGCATCACAATTATCTTCTATTAACCACAGATTATATTTTTTACATATTTCACCTATTTTACTTAGGTTAAATGGATTACCAAGTGTATGAGCTAGCATAATAGCTTTAGTTTTTTTTGTTATAGCCTCTTCAATCAATTCTTCGTCTATATTGTAGGTGGGCAACTTTATGTCTACAAAAACTGGGACGGCTCCATTTTGAAAGATTGGATTTACAGTAGTTGGAAATCCTGCGGCAACTGAGATGACTTCATCTCCCGGTTTAATAGCTCTATCTTTGTGTAAATGTGAAGTTAGCGATGAAAAAGCAACTAAATTTGCTGAAGATCCAGAGTTAACTGTTATTAAATGCTTTACATTTAAAAATTCAGAAAGTTTTTTTTGAAATTCGGAATTAAATCTGCCTGTAGTTAACCATCCATCAAATGATGCCATAACCATATTTTTAACTTCTTCGTATCCTATGAGTTTACCAGACGGCGGTATTAAGGTTTTTCCGGGAACAAAAGGTGATTTCGGAGCTTTCTTACTTAATATATTTTTTACAAAACTTTCTATTTCAGTGACATCATTTTTCATCATTTAATATCTCAGGTACTCTTTAATTTGTTCTATGCAAACATGGTATGGTTTTTGATGTTTGATTTTTTTATTCCAATCAATAATTACATCTAAAGACTTGCTAATTGACCATTTCGGATACCATTTCAAGAATTTTTTAGATTTGTTATTACTGAGTCTCAATATACTAGTCTCAGGCTTAAAAACACTACTTTTCTTTTTGTCACTAAAAATTTTAGTTTTTAAATGTTTTGAGAGATATGTTGTTAAAAATTTAACGGATTTACAACTTGATATATTAGGTCCAAAATTCCAATTCTGTTCTAGATTTTTTATTTTTTTATTGTGAATATTTTGAGCTAGTAATAAGTAGCCATTTAATGGTTCAAGAACATGTTGCCAAGGCCTGACTGAACTTGGATTGCGTAAATACATTTTTTTATTTTTTCTCACAGACTTATAAACGTCAGGAATTAGTCTATCTAAAGAATAGTCACCGCCACCAATAACATTACCGGCTCTAACGGTTGCTACCATTTGCTTATTATTAAAAAAGAAAGACTTATAATAGGAACTGAACAAAACCTCCACACAAACTTTAGAAGCGCTATAGGGATCCAAACCACCAAGTGCATCCGTTTCTTTAAAGATTTTATTTTTTTTAATATCGTAAACTTTATCGGTTGTTATTATAATGCCGGTGGTGATTTTTTTTATCTTTTTTATTGCTTGTAGGACGTTAAGCGATCCAGTAAAATTTATATCAAAAGTGTTTTTTGGATGTAGATAAGACATCCTAACTAGTGGTTGTGCTGCTAGATGAAAAATAATACTTGCGTTAGATTCTTTAATTTTATTAAATAATTTTTTATAGTCTCTCACGTCTCCTATGATAGATTTTTTTATAACACGATCTATTTTTGCTAATCCAAATAAATTAGGCTTAGTATTTGGCGCTAGCGAATATCCTGTGACTTCTGCTCCTAAATAATGTAAAAATAAACATAACCAACTTCCTTTAAAACCGGTGTGACCGGTAATGAAGACTTTTTTTTTATACCAAAAATTTTTATTTAAATTATTATTCACAAATCCAACTTAACATTAATTAATAATTGTATTTTTCTCGTTTATTTTAATTCTAATCTTTTAATCAAACTTCAGTTCTTTTTCATTAATATTGATAATATATTAATAGTTTGAGTATATAAAGAGGCAAAATAAAGTTGATTTATTTTATTTTCCAAAAATTCCTAATTTAACATCGTAATCAACAGCAACACCGTAATCAGGATCATCATCGCTATCTACAACAAGTTGTCCCGCTCTGCTAAGCAGTCTGTGACAATCACGAGTTAGATGTCTAAGTTTTACTTTTTTTCCAACACTATTATACTTGTCTGCAATATCTTCGATAGCTTTTAAAGCTGATTGATCAATTACTTTTGATCTTTTAAAATCAATAATAATAACTTCAGGATCTTCTGAGGGTTTAAAAATTTCTAAAAAACTATTTGTTGAACTAAAAAAAAGAGGTCCGTCTATTTCATAAACCTTTGCACCTTTTTCTCTTATAGAAGGTCTTTCTATTGCTCTAATTCTTGATGCTGACTTCCAGGCAAATACTAATGCTGATACAATAACACCTACTATCACTGCTACGGCTAAATCTTCAAGAACTGTAACAACTGTCACAAGAATAATTACTAGGGCATCGCTCTTTGGTACGAAAAAAAGTATCTTTAACGAATTCCACGCAAAGGTTCCAATCACAACCATGAACATTACACCAACTAAAGCAGCGATGGGGATTAATTCAATTAAAGAAGATGCGTACAAAATAAATAATAATAAAAATAAAGCTGATACAATTCCTGAAATACGAGTTCTACCACCAGATTTAACATTAATCATTGATTGTCCTATCATGGCACAGCCACCCATCCCTCCAAAAAAACCTGTAACAGTATTTGCTAGGCCCTGGGCTAAACATTCTTGACTTGCTCCTCCTCTTTTATTTGTGATCTCACCAACTAAGTTTAGTGTCAATAAACTTTCAATCAATCCAATGGCTGCCAATATAAACGCATATGGGAAAATAATTTTCAATGTTTCAAAACTTAATGGAACATTTGGGATCAAAAAGTTTGGTAATCCACCTTTAACACTCGCCAGATCTCCAACACTTGGGATATCAATTTTGAGTGCTAAAACTAAAACAGTAGTAGACAGTATTGCAACTAATGTTGCCGGAAGAACTTTTGTTAACTTAGGCAACAGCCAAATTATTGACATAGTCAAAATAACAAATCCAATTGAATAAATTAGAGTATTTCCTGTTATCCAAACAGACTCACCTGTTGTATTAATTGTTTTGAATTGACTGATTTGAGAAATACCGATTACTATTGCTAAACCATTAACAAATCCCAACATCACTGGCTGAGGAACCATTCTGATAAACTTTCCTAGCTTAAAGATACCAGCAGTTAATTGAATCATTCCCATCAGAATAACAGTTGCAAATAAGTATTGCGCACCGTGATCTATAACTAAAGAAACCATAACAACTGCTAAAGCGCCTGTAGCACCTGAAATCATTCCAGGACGTCCACCAACTAAAGCAGTAATTATACCAACAATAAATGCTGCGTAAAGACCTGACAAGGGTGCAACGCCTGCAACGAAAGCAAAGGCAATTGCTTCTGGTACCAAGGCCAAAGCAACTGTTAAACCTGATAATATTTCAATTCTAAACAATGAAAAAGAGGCCCCTTCTTTGGGCATGTAATCTTGAGCGTTAAAACCTATAGATTTTACAAATGAAGCTAAAGTTGTTTTTGTCAATGAGTGCTTTATAATTTTTGATTATCTTTTAAATTTTTATATTTACTAGTTTTACTACAGTTGCACAGTGGAATTCTTATTATTAATACTTTGGCGTAACAATTTTTCAAAAAACTAGATTAGTTAGTTATTAACTTATTTTTTAGTAAAATAAAATTTAATTTTTTTACTAATTTCAAATCTAATTTAATTAACTTGGAAATAATTTCTAAAGAATTATAACCATCTGCATATTGAAGAAAATTCATATAACTTCTTGATAATTCATTTGTATTTTTAACTGAAGTAGTCGGGTACAACCCTCTTTTGCTCATTTGGGGTTCGCATATAGTTCTACATTTTGGATAAATATTTTTTTGAATTGATTCAATTGCAGTCTTTGCCACTTTAAAACCACCTGTTACGCCTTCTAAAGTTACAAGATTAAAATCATCTAATGAAGTATGATATTCGGGGTATTCTCCATATTTAGTTCTGAAGATAGACGTAATTCTCAAGTCAACACCAGGAGAATTATATTGTCTTTCATCTGAGCCTCTTTTTAAAAAAGAGTAAATCTTATAGTTTTTAATTTTAAGTTTTTTATATGCATTAATAACTGCTTCATCTGATGGTGAATTTTGGTATTTAGAAAACATGCAAGAATGTTGCCTGTTGTCACCGATACAAGTTAAATTATAGCCACCAATCACATTTTTTTTTAAATGAGGTAAATTCATACTTAAATAAGAGATTGAGCCAATTGTTTCAGGAATGAAAATAAATCTCAAAGTTTTATTTAATTTCTGTTTACTGAAGTAATTAATTAATGCCATTGCAACAATACTTCCTGAAAGTTCGTTATTTGCCATTGATGGATGACAAATATAAGTTGAAATTAAAATTTCCTGTTTAGATTTGTGTTTATAGGAACCAATAGTTTTTGTTTCTTTATTTTTTAGAATTAACTCACCGTAATGAAGATTTCCATTATTTTTAAAACTTGAAAGTATGACAACTTTGAACTGGTCATTTGAAGAATAATTTTGATTTAATTTTTTAAATTGATTGTGTGAAATACAAAATCCCCAAATTTTTTTATAATACGAAGTAATGTATGGAATTGCATTTGGCTGATTCTTTAAAAAGTGTAAATTTTTAAATAAATCTTTTTTTTTCATGGTTTTATTTAAAGGGGCTGAGTACCCAACTAAATGAAGGTTGTTTTTTTTGAAATTTATAATTTTAAACCCTTTTTTGTCTAAAACATAAGCATCAGTAACGTTCCATTCCGGTGGTATATTCCAGTCAAATACTTTTGTGCCTGATTTAATTTTTTTTATTTTTAACTTTGGAATGTTTTTTTTAATAATATTTAAAGTTTTAACAACACCTTTTCCTGTTAAACTTCTATTGATAGTAAATAAATTTTTTTTGGCAATTTTATAATATTTTTGTATCATGTAAGTATTATATTGATATTAATATTGAATTTGTTTTATTGCTAATACTAAATAATTTTTCTATTAATTTAACTATTAAAGCATTAAAATATTTAGATTTAAGACTTATTAAATTATAAGTTTAAATAAGTAAAGCATTGACATGGAGAAAAAAATACTAATTTACAATTCAGGTGGGGGATTAGGTGACGCAATTCAATTATTTCCTTTATTGTTATCATTAAAAAATCACTTTAATAAATCTAATTTTTTCTATTTAGGGGCACATGAAAATCATTACAAAAATAAGTTAAGGGAATATAATTTAAGTTTAGAAACTATTGACTTAGATCTTAAATATTTTGGATTTAGATGGTGGCATTTTCTAAAAGTAAAGCAAAAAATTAGAGATAAAAAAATTATCAAATTTGATTTAATTATAGACCTTCAATCTAAACTGAGAAATACAATAGTATTAAAAAAAATTCCTTGTGATGATTTTTTTTCATCTACTTTTAATTTTCTTTTTTGTACAAAAAAAAATAAGTATTTAAGTAATAAAAATAATATGCCTTTAAATATTTTATTAAATTTAGAAATCTTCCTAAATATAAAAATAAAAAAAATTGACTTTGATTTAAAGTCACTGGCAACAAAATATATAAAAGAATCGGAAAGATTGTTACCCGGAAAAAATTATATAGGTTTTGCAATAACTCAAGGAAACACGTATAGACAAAAAAGTTGGCCTATAAGTAATTTTATTGAGCTTGCAAAAAAATACATCTCTACTGGTAAAGAAATTGTTTTTTTTCTTGAAAAAACAGAAAAAAATTTAATGAATAGTATTAAAAAGGAATTGCCTAACGCTCTTTTTCCTGAGAATGAAAGCCAGATATCATGTCCTGCTCTTGTTACGGCGCTCGCGTTGAGATTAGAAAAAGCTATAACAATAGATAATGGTGTTATGCACATGATGGCACTTGCAAAAATTCCAATGATTGTTTTGTTTGGACCAACTAACTCTAAAAAATTTTCTCCAAAAGAAAAGAATGTTAAAATTTTAGATAGTAAAAATCTTTACAAGACAAATGATATATCGAAAATAACTGTTGAAGATGTTTTTAACTGTTCTTAATTGATTTAATTTTTTTGTCTTTAATAATTTTAATAAGTTTTTTTCCACAGGATTTTAATTCTTTTTTGTTTTGGGATCTCAAAACAATAGCTACACCTACTCTTCCTTTTTTAAAAAAAGGATAACTTCCAATATCAACTTTTTTCAAAAATTTGTTTTGTAATTTTTCTAAATCTAAAGCCACATAGCTTTCAACAGTTTGTAAGTTAAAAGTTTCACTCACGGTTACTAACCCTTTAATTAAAAAAGCCTTTAAATTTCCAACCATAGATTTTAAAATTGAAGGAACTCCGGGCAGACAAAAAACGTTGTTAATCTTAAATCCAGGAGCTGCGCTAGATGGATTGTAAATCAAAGAGGAGCCTGCTGGCATTTTTGCCATTTTCTTTCTAGAAATGTTAAAATTTTTTTTATTGTAATATTTTTCTAATATTTCATATGCTTCTTTATTAAAATCATATTTTATTTTAAAAGCCTTAGCGACCGAAGAAGATGTTATATCGTCGTGTGTAGGTCCAATACCACCTGTTGTAAAAACGTAATTAAATTTCTTGCTCAAATCTAAAACGTTAAAAATAATCTTTTTTTCAATATCTGGAATTATTCGAACTTCTTCTACGGTAATTCCACAATCAACATTTAGCCAGTTAGAAATAAATGAAACATTTAAGTCTTGCGTTCTTCCTGATAGAACTTCATTACCTATTATGAGAATAGCTGCATTAATTTTTTTTTTAGCTTTTTTCATTAATTATAAATTTTATGAATTTTGAAAATAGATTAATATCAGGACTTTTTATAAAAAGATATAAACGTTTTTTTGTTGATGTTAGAATAAAAAACAAAATAGTTACCGCTCATTGTCCAAATACAGGATCGATGATGGGACTTCTTAAAAAAAACAACAAAGTTTGGTTAACAAAATCAAATAATAAAAAAAGAAAATTAAAATATACACTGCAAATAATTGAAGTTAATAAATCTAAAGTTGGTGTAAACACACATTTAACAAATAAGATTGTTCTCGATGCGCTAAAAAAAAACTTAATTAAAGATTTTAATAAGATCCTTAAAATCGAGAGTGAAAAAGTGTTTAATAGCAATACAAGATTCGATTTCTATTTAGAGGATAAAAATAATAAATCTTTTCTTGAGGTTAAAAATGTAACATTAAAAAGAGCGGATAACATTGCCGAATTTCCAGATTCTGTAACTACAAGGGGCACAAAACATCTAAATGAACTAATAAATGCTAAGAAAAAGGGTTTTAATGCTTACCTGCTTTTTTTGATTCAAAGAGAAGATTGCAATAAATTTAAAATTGCAAATCATATAGACCCGGTGTATTCAAAAACTTTAATAAAAGCCATAAAACATAACGTAAAAATTTATTGCTATGATTGTAAATTTTCGTCAAAAGGAATAGTACTAAATAACAAAATTAAATTTCATATTGATGAGTGAAGATATTCGAGAAGCATTTGAGAGAACTCGCGCCGCTGGTATAATAGCAGCTGGTGCTCTAGATGAAGTTGCCAAAATAATCAAACCGGGCATCACAACAAATCAGATAGATAATTTGTGTTATGAATTTATTAACGATAATGACGCTTGCTCTGCTCCATTATTTTATCGAGGCTTTCCTAAATCATGCTGCACTTCGCCGAACCATACAATTTGTCATGGTATACCAGGAGATAAAACTTTAACTGAAGGAGATATAATTAATGTTGATGTTACAACTTTTAAAAATAGTTGGCACGGTGACACAAGTCGAATGTTTTGTGTGGGAGAAGTTTCTGTTAAAGCAAAAAAATTAATTGAAGTAACTTATAATTCTATGATGAAAGCTATTAAAATTTTAAACAAAGAAATTACTTTAGGAGACATAGGTTCGACTATACAAACTTATGTGGAGAAAGAAGGTTTTTCAGTAGTAAGAGATTTTTGTGGTCACGGGATTGGAAAAGTGTTCCATCAGGAACCCAACATTCTACATTATGGAAGAAAAGGGACTGGTCCTAAACTTAAACCTGGAATGATATTCACAATAGAACCAATGATTAATGAAGGTAAATACGAAGCTAGAATGCTAAATGATGGATGGACAGCTGTTACAAAAGATAAAAAATTATCAGCACAATTTGAGCACACTGTAGGTATAACAGAAAAAGGATATGAAATTTTTACGCTATCAGAGAAAGGATTAAACCACCCTCCTTATTCAGTATGATTGATCGATACTCTAGAAAAGAACTGAGAAATATTTGGTCAGATGAAAATAAATATAGAATCTGGCTTGATATTGAACTCGCTGCAGCCGAAGCAATGGAAAAACTAAATATCATCCCAAAAGGTGTGGTTAAAAAAGTTAGGTCAAAAGCAAAAATTAATGTTTCTAGAATTTTAAAAATAGAAGAGACAGTTAAACATGATGTTATAGCCTTCTTAACGTCAATAACTGAAAAGGCTGGAAAAGAAGCAAGGTTTCTTCACAAAGGAATGACATCTTCAGATGTGTTAGACACATGTTTTAATTTACAATTAAAAAAATCAGGTGAAATCCTTTTAGATGATATTAAAAATTTACTAACATCAATTAGAAAGCAAGCTATTAAACATAAAAAAACTCTATGTATAGGAAGGAGTCACGGTATTCACGCAGAACCAATAACTTTTGGTTTAAAAATGCTAACCTTCTATCAAGAGTTTTTAAGAAATAAAAAAAGATTAGAAGACTCTATTGATGAAATTTCAACATGTGCAATATCAGGTGCAGTTGGGACTTTTGCCAATATAGATCCTAGGGTTGAGAGTTATGTTGCAAAAAAGCTAAAATTAAAAGTAGAACCTATATCTACCCAGATTATTCCACGCGATAGACATGCTCAATTTTTTTCAACATTAGCAATAATAGCTAGCTCTATTGAAAGATTAGCCACTGAGATCAGACATTTGCAAAGAACAGAAGTATTAGAAGTTGAGGAATTTTTTGGAAAAAAACAAAAAGGATCTTCTGCTATGCCACATAAAAAAAATCCTATCTTAAGTGAAAATTTGACTGGTCTAGCGAGAATGGTGAGATCAGCTGTGATACCTGCGCTAGAGAATGTAGCTCTTTGGCATGAAAGAGATATTTCGCATTCGGCAGTTGAAAGAAATATAGGACCAGACGCAACTACAACTCTGGACTTTGCTTTAACACGGTTAAATGGAGTTATAAAAAATTTAAACATATATCCAAAAAATATGCTAAAAAATCTGAACTTAACTAATGGCCTTTTTTTTTCACAAAGAGTTTTAATAGAATTAACTTTGGTTGGTTTTACTAGAGAGCAGGCCTATGCATTAGTTCAAAAACATGCCATGCAATCATGGAATAACGGATCTTCTTTTTATGAAAATGTTGCAAATGATCCTAAAATTAACAAAAAACTTCCTGTTAATAAATTAAAAAAGCTTTTTGATTTTAGTTACCACACAAAAAGAATTAATATAATTTTTAATAGAAGTTTAAAAAATAAATTCTAATGAATAAAGGTAAAAAATTATACGAAGGGAAAGCTAAAATCATTTATGAAACAAATCAAACTGGTTTAGTTATCCAACACTTTAAAGATGCTGCTACAGCTTTTAACGCATTAAAAAAAGCTAATATAGAAGGCAAAGGTGTTTTAAATAATAGAATTTCTGAATACCTTCTTAGTTCACTCTCTCAGTGTGGAATCCAGACTCATCTTGTCAAAAGATTAAACATGCGTGAACAGCTCATCAAAGAAGTTAAAATTGTTCCTGTCGAGTTTGTAGTGAGAAATATTGCAACAGGCTCTTTGACTAAACGATTGGGTATTTCTGAAGGAACAAATTTAGAAAGACCGTTGTTAGAGTATTATTTAAAAAATGATGAATTAGGTGATCCCTTAATCTCAAAAGAACATATTTACTCTTTTGAATGGGCCAGTGAAAAAGAGATTAAAACTATTGATAAAATGTCACTAAGAATTAACGATATACTTCAGGGAATTTTTAGAGGTGTTGGAATAAAGTTAGTCGACTTTAAATTGGAGTATGGAAGAATTTGGAATAAAGACAAAGAAATTAATGAAATAATTTTAGCTGACGAGATTAGTCCTGACACATGTAGATTGTGGGACGTAAATACTGATAAAAAATTAGACAAGGATAGATTCAGAAAAGATTTGGGAAATCTTATAGAAGCATATCAAGATGTGGCTAGAAGACTTGGCATCATGCCAGAGGAAACTAATATAAGCGAAGTCAATTTTGGTAAAACTACATCCTTAAAATTTACGAAAAAATAAATTGAAATTCTCAATAAAAGTTACATTAAAAAAAGATGTCCTTGATCCTCAAGGAAAAGTGGTTGAACAGACATTACAAAATATGGGAATGAATACTTTAAAAAGTTTAAGACAAGGAAAATATTTTGAAATTGAAATAAATGAGAACAACGAATCTAAAGCCAAAAACAAGATTGAAGATATGTGTAAAAAACTTCTAGTTAACTTAATTATTGAAGACTTTGAAATATCAAAAATATAATTAATGAATTCCTCTATAATAGTATTTCCAGGTTCTAATTGCGATAGAGATATAGCCGTTGCTTTAAAAAAGTTTCAATTTAAAAATACAATGGTTTGGCACAAAGATGTAACTTTACCAAAATCTGATTTAATCATAGTTCCTGGAGGATTTTCCTATGGTGACTATCTAAGATCTGGTGCTATTGCAGCAAAATCAAATATTCTAAATGAGGTAATAAAAAAAGCTAATGACGGTTGTTTAGTTTTGGGAATTTGTAATGGGTTTCAAATTTTGACTGAGACAGGACTTTTAAAAGGAGTTCTTCTTAGAAATAAAAATTTAAAGTTTCTTGGTAAAGATGTTTATGTAAAAGCAGTGAATATAAATAATAAATTTTGTAATAAATACAAACAAGATCAAGTATTAAGATTTAATATAGCTCATAATGAAGGCAATTATTTTACAAATTCAGATCACTTAAAGGAATTAGAAGATAAAAATTTAATACCATTTAAGTACTGTGATAAAAAAGGAAATATAAATGAAGAAAACAATCCTAATGGTTCTTTAAATAATATTGCAGGAATTTTTAATGATAAAAAAAATATTTTAGGTATGATGCCCCATCCTGAAAGAATGGTAGACCAAACTATATCAGGCGATGATGGGATTAACCTATTTACAAGTTTACTAAATTAATCTAAATGAAAATTACAAACTCTATTATTGAAAAACATGGCCTAAAGGCAGACGAATATTCTAAAATAAAAGAACTTATTAAAAAAGAACCTAATTTATTAGAGCTTGGAATTTTTTCAGCTATGTGGAATGAACACTGTTCTTATAAATCTTCAAGAATCCATTTAAAAAGTCTTCCTACTAAAGGGAAGCAAGTCATTCAAGGACCTGGTGAAAATGCCGGTGTAATCGATATTGGTGATGATGATGCTATTATTTTTAAAATTGAAAGTCACAATCATCCTTCATACATTGAACCATACCAAGGTGCTGCGACAGGAGTTGGTGGAATATTAAGAGATGTTTTTACTATGGGAGCAAGACCAATAGCTCTTTTAAATTCAATTCATTTTGGATCACCCGATCATCCAAAAACAAAAGCTTTACTTAGTGGTGTGGTTTCTGGCATTGGTGGATATGGCAATTGTATTGGCATACCGACTGTAGCTGGTGAAACTAAGTTTGATAGCACATATAATGAAAATATTTTAGTTAATGCTATGGCTGTTGGACATGCTAATAAAAATAAAATTTTCTACTCAAAAGCTAAAGGTCTTAACAAGTCAGTTGTCTATGTTGGGTCTAAAACTGGTAGAGACGGAATACATGGTGCTTCAATGGCATCAGCAGAATTTGACGAAAATTCAGAGGATAAAAGACCGACTGTTCAAGTGGGAGATCCATTCACAGAAAAGCTTTTAATGGAAGCTTGTCTTGAATTAATGAAAGACAAATCAATTATTTCAATTCAAGATATGGGCGCTGCAGGACTAACATCTGCAAGTGTAGAGATGGCTTCAAAAGGTGAACTAGGGATTGAATTATATTTAGATAAAGTTCCGTGCAGGGAAGTTGGTATGACGCCTTACGAAATGATGTTATCAGAAAGTCAAGAAAGAATGCTTATCATCATAGAAGATAAAAAAGAAAAAGAAGCAAAAAAAATATTTGAAAAATGGGATCTTGATTTTGCTGTGATAGGTAAAACAACAGATACAAATAATTTAACATTAAAATTTGAAAATGAAATAATTGGAGAAATTCCAATCGACGCTTTGGCTTCAAAAGCTCCTCTTTACGATAGAAAATGGACTAGGAAAAAATTACCAAAAAAAGAAATAAATATTAAAGATCTTAAAAAAATTAAACTAGAGGATGCACTCTTAAAAATATTATCTTCACCTAATCAATCCAATAAATCTTGGATAACAGAACAATTTGACCAAATGGTAATGACTGATACCGCTCAAAGATCGGGTGCCGACGCAGCAATAATAAGAATTCATAATAAAAAAAAGGCCATAGCGGTAACAGTTGATTCTTCTGCAAATTATTGCAAAGCACATCCTTTAACAGGTGGAAAACAAATCGTCTGTGAAAGTTGGAGAAATTTAATTTCATTAGGTGCAAAACCTATTGCAATTACAAATTGTTTAAATTTTGGAAACCCAGAAAACCCTAAAGTAATGGGAGAATTTGCTGAATGTTTGATGGGCATAAAAGAAGCTTGTGAATTTTTAGATTTCCCTGTGGTTTCTGGCAATGTATCTTTTTACAATGGAACGAATAAAAAAAATATTGACCCAACACCCGTTATTGGTGGAGTTGGTCTCCTTCAAATCACAGAAAACAAAATAAATCATCTTTTAAAAAAAGAGGGAAATATCATCATGCAAATTGGAAAAACTTTTGGACACCTCTATCAAAGTATTTTTTTTAAAGAAATTTATTCAATAACAGAAGGCCCTCCACCAGAGGTGAATTTATCAAATGAAAAAAACAACGGGGAAGTTGTTCTTAAACTTATCAATAACAAGTTAGTTGCTTCAGCTCATGACGTGTCTTCTGGTGGCTTAATTATAGCTTGTGCAGAAATGTGTATGACTTCTGGTTATGGTTTAAAAATAGAAAAGCCACAAAAACTTTCTAATTTAATGGAACATTGTTTTGGAGAAGATCAAGGAAGATATTTGTTAGAAATTGATCCAATAAACATCCCAAATGTCTTAAAAATTCTTAGTGCAAACAATATATTTAATGAATCAATTGCCACAGTACAAAAAGATTATTTTGAAATGTCGAGTGAGTTTAAAATTAGTATAAATGACCTATATAAAACGAATAACAAATGGTACAATAATTACTAATGGCACTATCAATTGAAGAAATCAAAAAATTAATAATAAGTACGATACCTGATGCAACTATAGAAATTACAGATCTTGTGGGAGACAGCAATCATTATTCCGCTAAAATTACTTCAAAAATATTTAACGGGAAGTCAAAAATAGAACAACACAAATTAGTTTACAAGTCACTACAAGGAAAAATGGGAAACGAATTACATGCTTTGTCAATAACAACAGAAGGAAAATAAAAATGGATATAAAATTAGAATTAAAAAAAATAATTGATAGCAACGATATTTGTCTTTTCATGAAAGGTGTTCCTGAAGCCCCTCAGTGTGGATTTTCTATGGCAGTTTCAAATATTCTTAAACATTTAAATCTTAATTTTAAAGGAATAAATGTTTTAGAGAATGAAAGCCTCAGGCAAGGAATAAAAGAGTATAGCGATTGGCCCACAATACCTCAGCTTTATATAAAAGGGGAATTTATTGGAGGCTGCGATATTATCAAGGAATTGTTCGAAAAAGGTGAGTTAAAAGAAATCTTAAAAAATAAAAATCTAATTTAGTTTTTTTTAAAAAAAACTATATATGAAATTTTTGTCAATCCTTTGTAGAATTTAATTTGCTTAATTTCATTAAATAATTTTTTTTGAAAGCTTGATTCCAAAAACTGTGAATAAAAAAACTTTTTTTTTCTTAAATATTCTATAATTTTATCGATCATAGGTTCTTCGGGCGGTATATTTAAATGAGAGAAAATGTTCATATGTTTGTAATCTTCTATAATATAAAAACCATTAGATTTTAAAGTTTTAAAAAAAATTCTTAGAGTTTTAAGTATATCATTTTTTTTATGTGACCCATCATCAATGATAATATCAAAATAATTACGTTTATAAGAAATATTTATTTTTTTAAAAAAACTTATCGCACTAGTTTTATTAGCGGAATCAGCACTAAAAACTTTTATGTTTTTGGAATAATATTTAAAATTTGAAACATTTATGTCTAAACAATAAACTTTTGAATTGGGAAAAAATTTAGAAAAAGCGGAAGCAGATGCACCAGAGTATGATCCAATTTCTAATATATTTATTTTTTTATACTTTAATTTCTCTAGATGTTTTAAGTAAAATTTTGTGTAACCGTGGCCGTTATTTTTTTTAGTCCAGAAACTAGCTTTATCAGAACCGTATTTAATAAAAAGATTTTCAAGTGATAAATTTTTACTTGTTCTGTCTGCATCGATATTAATTTTTTTTTTTAGGAAGTATAATAATTGTCTTTTGTATAAACTTAAAAAATTCAAAATTATCTTGAATAATATTCTATAACTAAATTTGGTTCCATTATAACTGGATAAGGAACTTCAGAAAATTTAGGTATTCTAATTAGTTTCACTATTTTATTTTTATCATCTAATTGAATGTATTCAGGCACATCTCTTTCCTTGCTTGATAATGATCCGTCAATAAAAGGTAATGTTTTTGATTTTTCTCTAATTTCAATAACATCTGTTTCGTTAACCAAATAACTTGAGATATTAACTTTCTTTTGGTTTACTCTTACGTGTCCGTGGTTGATAAGTTGCCTCGCAGCAAATACTGTTGGAGTTAATTTAGCTCTATAGACAACTGTATCTAATCTTCTTTCCAATAAGCCAATTAAGTTCTCAGTGGTATCTCCTTTTTTAGTTAATGCTTTTCTGTATATATTTCGAAATTGTCTTTCGTTAATATTTCCATAATAAGATTTTAATTTTTGCTTCGCACTAAGTTGAATTCCGTAGTCTGTTGGCTTACCTCTTTTATTTTGACCATGTTGGCCTGGAGGATAGGCTCTTGTGTTAAACGGACTTTTAGGTCTGCCCCACAGATTAACTTTTAATCTTCGGTCAATTTTGTGTTTGGCATTTATTCTTTTTGTCATTTTATAAGTGTGTGTTTTATAGACTTTGTGTAGGATTTGTCAATTATACTATGCTCTATCTTTCTTATTTAAAGAGCTAAAAATACTAAATAAAATCCTTATTTCTTTGTCACTAAGTTCTAACCTGCCGAATATATTGTTAATATTTAAAATCATAGATTTTTTCTTCTCGGGTGGTTTAAAAAATTTCTTATTATCTAAAATTTCTTCAAGAAATTTTATTAAGTTTTTTATAGACCTTTTAGAAGCTAGTTTAGATAAAACTTTTTCTTTTTTAAATTTAGAAAAATTTAAAGACCTATAAATTTCATAACAGATAACAATAACTGCGTGAGAAAGATTTAAAGAAGTTAGTTTGCTTGATGTAGGGATTTGAATAATAAAATTAGATAAAGACAAATCATGATTAGACAGGCCTGATGCTTCCGGTCCAAACATAATACCTATATTAGAATTTTTATGTTTTGATAAAAGTTTTATAAAATTTATAATTGAAATATGTTTCTTGTTTACGTCTCTTTTTCTTGCTGTTGTTGCAAAAATTAAATCAAATTTTTTAACAGCGTCTTCAACTTTATTGTAAATTTTAGCAGATTTAATTATGTTAAAAGCGCCTACTGATGTCATTCTAGCTTTAGTGTTTGGCCAAGGATCTCTTGGTGAAATAATATTGAGATTTGAAAAACCAAAGTTTTTTAAAGCTCTGGCACATGATCCAATATTTTCACCTAATTGTGGATTAACTAAAATAAAACCAAATTTATTTTGCATTTAATTTTAAATTTTCAGGCGCCTTTTCTTTAAATAACTTATAGTCAAGACTATCGATTAAAGCTTTGAAAGATGCTTCAATAATATTTGGTGATACGCCAATTGTAAACCAACTAATTCCAGACTTATCGGTACTTTCAATAAGCACTCGTGTCACTGCTTCTGTTCCTGTGTTTAATATTCTTACTTTGTAGTCTAATAATTTCAAATCAGAGAAAAAATTATAGTATTTTTCTACTTTTGAAAAATTTTCTCTAATTGCGTTATCAAGAGCATTTACTGGACCGTTACCAGTTCCATTACATTTAATTTTTTTTCCATCTATTAAAAAAATAACTTCTGCATTAGTTTTTAAATTAGTTTTTTTTTCTACTGTGACACTGTAACTATCTACTTTTAGGTAGTTAGGAACTTTTCCAAGAAGTCTATTTGCTAATAATTCAAAGGAAGCATCGGCACCATCATAAGAATATCCAGAGAATTCTCTGTCTTTTACCTCTTCTAAAATTTTTAAAATTTTTGGATCTTGGGAGTCAATTTTAATCCCATATTTTTCTAGCCTAGATAAAATATTTGATTTACCGGCTTGGTCTGAGACTATTATATTTCTATGATTTCCAACAAGTTTAGGATCAATATGTTCGTAAGTTTTTGGATCCTTTTGAACTGCAGACACATGTAATCCACCTTTATGAGAGAATGCAGAAGCACCAACATATGCTAAGCTTTTATTCGACTTTCTGTTTAGTATATCATCAAGCATTCTTGAACAATCTGTGAGTGATGCTAATTTTTTTTCTTTAATATTAAGTTCAAACTTTTCACTAAAACTTTTTTTTAAAAACAAAGTTGGAATTATAGACATTAAATTTGCATTACCACATCTTTCTCCGAGTCCATTAATCGTTCCTTGAACTTGTCTTACACCAGCCAAAATAGCTGTCAGAGAATTACTTACTGCATTTTCAGTGTCATTATGTGCGTGTATACCTAAATTTTTTCCAGGTATTGAATTAGATACTTTAGATATAATTTCTCCCACTTCATGAGGTAGCGTTCCTCCATTTGTGTCACAAAGAACTAACCATCTTGCGCCTTCGTCGTAAGCTTGTTTTAAACAATCGAGCGCATACGTAGGGTTACTTTTGTAACCATCAAAAAAATGTTCCGCATCAAAAATAAATTCTCTTTGATTTTTAATAAAATATTTTGCAGTCTCCTTGATATTTGTTAGATTTTCTTCTTTAGTTATTCCCAAAGCAACATCAACGTGGAAGTCCCACGATTTTCCAACAATACAAACCGCTTTTGTTTTAACGTTTAATATAGGTGATAAAGTAGGATCGTTATCTGCACTTCTACCTAATTTTTTAGTCATGCCAAAAGCGGTAAATATACTTTTATCTAATTTTTGAGGGGTATTGAAATATTCTGTATCAGTAGGATTAGCTCCAGGCCAACCACCTTCGATATAATCAACTCCTATGTCATTAAGATTTTTGGCAATTTTAATCTTGTCACTAACTGTAAAATCTACACCTTCAGTTTGAGCGCCGTCTCTTAACGTTGTGTCAAAAATATATATTTTTTCTTTACTCATTTATATTCCCAATCTGTCTTATCGTCTTTATCTTTAATAGCTATTCCATTTTTAGAAAGTTCATCTCTAATCTTGTCGGCTAATATAAAATTTCCTGTTTTCCTCGCTTTAGTTCTTTCTTCTATTTTTTGTAGGATATATTTTGTGTCAACATTAGATGCATCTTTTTTTTGTTTAACTAACATATCTTTATTCTGATTAAAAATTCCAATTAATCTACAGGCATCATTGAACTCAACTCTTTTGGTTTTATCTCCTTTTAAAGCAACATTGTATAATTCGTGTAATTTTGCAAAATATTTTGGCGTATTTAAATCGTCAAGAAGACATGAAAAAATTTCACTATTATCTATTTTGCTTTCTTCATCGTCGTACAGTTCATACCATTTTTCTAAAATTGCTTTACTTTGTTCTAATAAATTGTTGCTCCAATCTAAGGGTTGTTTATAATGGGCACTTAAAAGTGCTAATCTAATTACTTGTCCGTTATACTTACCTAATACCTCTGAAATTGTTTCTATGTTTCCAAGAGATTTGGACATTTTTTCTTTATTCATGTTTAAAAAACCATTATGTACCCAGTAATTAGCCAGGATTTCAGTAGAGTTATTGGCGCAAGATTGAGCAATCTCGTTCTCATGATGAGGAAATATTAAGTCTAATCCTCCTCCGTGAATATCGAAAGTTTTACCAAGATATTTCTCAGACATTACCGAACATTCTAAGTGCCAACCTGGTCGACCTCGACCCCATGGTGAGTCCCAGCCTGGTTCATCAACTAAAGCTGGTTTCCATAAAATAAAATCTAGTGGGTTTTTTTTTAATTTTGAAATTTCAACTCTTGAACCTGAAACTAAATCATCTAATTTTTTATTGGAAAGTTTTCCATAATTTTTAAATTCAGATATTAGAAAATAAACATGTCCATTATTTGTATAGGCTAATTTTTTTTCAATTAAAGAATTAATCATTTCTATCATTTCTTTAATATGGTCAGTCGCCTTCGGTTCTGACGTAGGTTCCAAACAATTTAAATCTTTCACATTTTTATTAAAATTTTTTAATACATCAGATGTAATTTTATTAATTGGAATACCTTTTGTTTTTGAAGATTCAATAATTTTGTCATCGACATCGGTTATATTCCTAACATAAGTTATATTTTTTTGGCCGTATAATTTAATTAAAACTCTATACAGCAAATCAAAAACTATTAGAGATCTAGCGTTTCCAACATGTGGGTCAGCATAAACAGTAGGTCCACAAACATACATAGTAATATTTTTAGAATTTATTGGTTTGAATAAATCTTTTGACCTTGTTAAAGAATTTGAAATTTTTAAGTTATTCATTAAATTTACACACTGGTATTGGGTTCATTTTATGAAGATTTTTTTTTCTAACTTCTAAATACTTTTTATAGTTTGGGTCATTATTGTCTATCATGGCTTTTTCTAAATCTTGATAAGACATTCCCAATTGTTCTACGTCAGTTCGTGCGTCATCCCACAATCCATCAGTTGGTTCTGACTCAATAATTTTATTATCGATTCCAAGATATTTTCCTAATTCCCAGACTTGTGTCTTGGTGCAATCAGCAATAGGTGATATGTCAACTCCACCATCTCCATATTTAGTATAAAAACCTACGCCAAAATCTTCTACTTTATTTCCTGTGCCTACAACAATCCCACTATTAGATGCTGCTACCTGGTAAAGTGTTGTCATTCTTAATCTAGCTCTTGAATTTGCAAAACCATGTTCATTTTTAAATTGGTACATATTTTTTTCAAATTCATTAAAAATACTTTCAAGATTTATAGTATTTAATTTCACGTTACTGAATTTTTTAACCAACCAATTTCCATGACCAATACTTAAATCGTACTGGTTTTTTTGCTGTTTAATTGGCATGCTTAAAACAATAGTTTTTCTTCCAGTTAAAGCGCAAAGTGTACTCACAACCGATGAGTCAATTCCTCCAGAGACACCAACAACTAAAGACTTAATTTCAAAAGAAACAGAATTACAGTAATCATCAATCCATTTTTGAATAACTTCTGCTCTTTTTTTAACTTCCATAACTATAATAATCCTTTCATTCTTTTTCAGAATTCTGTCTTAATAATTATATAATAATTATTAAGATGCCGCTTTAATAATATTTTTTGAGTATTGTGAATTTTTCTTTATTTCGTCTGAGATAAGAAAAGCAAGTTCTAGTGCTTGACTTGCGTTTAGTCTTGGATCGCAATGTGTGTGGTATCTACTTGATAGGTCCTGATCGGAAATTTTTTGAGCTCCCCCCGTACATTCTGTAACTTCTTGACCAGTCATTTCGATATGTAGACCTCCAGCATAAGTACCTTCTGTTTGATGAACACCAAAAACATTTTTAATTTCTTTAACTACATTGTTAAAAGGTCTTGTCTTGAATCCAGACGTAGCTTTTATTGTATTGCCATGCATAGGATCACATGACCAAATAACATTTAGTCCTTCTTTTTTAATTGGTCTGATTAATTGTGGTAAAAATTTTTCGACATGGTCGGCACCAAATCTAGAGATAAGAGTTATTCTACCAGCTTCATTGCTTGGGTTTAAAATGTTTATCAGTTTAATTAATTCTTCTGGTTTTAATGATGGGCCACATTTAATTCCAATAGGATTTTTTATTCCTCTACAAAATTCAACATGCGCTCCGTCGGGTTGTCTTGT
>Ga0209502_10001388_pt1 | contig 22343 bp, 28 predicted proteins | sample ArcticOcean_MG_C_10_FD_187442 | JGI IMG/M metagenome (GOLD analysis project Ga0209502, IMG submission 187442) | Marine microbial communities from western Arctic Ocean - ArcticOcean_MG_CB11_90 (SPAdes) (version 2) | ecosystem: Environmental > Aquatic > Marine > Oceanic | place: Arctic Ocean... | reverse complement strand
ATAGCCAACATTTTGATAGAAGTTATTAAAATGATCTATAGCTAAAATAGGGTCTTCTAAAAAGCTTAATGCAATCCAGCCACTCATCCATTCTGCCTCAGCAAATTCTGGACTTTTATCAAGTGAATGTTTACTTGCAATTTTATAGGCAAGTTCATATTTTTTCTTATAAATAAGAGCTCTTGCCATAATTGCTCTTTCTGTCCACCATTTATCAGGTCTGACTAAATAATCTTTATTATTTTTAACCTTAAATATAATTTCCAAAGAATCGTCAACTCTTCCACGTTTTCTTCTCCACTTAAGTCGATCATAATTTAGTCCAGCGTCATTTTTAAGTTTTGCTGGAACACTCTTGATAGCTTTATCAACACCATAAGATTTGCTCATCAAAATTTGTCTTGCGGTATAAAGCAACTCGTAGTCTTTGGGTAAATATCTCAACATTCTTTTTAGATCCCATGATTTACCTTCCCAAGCTAGATAATCAGCTCGTTTAATATAGTCATCTGCATTTAAATATTTTTTATATTTCTTTCTAATAAATTTCATATCAGATCTATTTAGATCTGCGGTAATCCATCCATCTTTAATTAAGGTGGTGCCTTTTTCAATATTATCTGTTTGTATATAGCTTTCTCCTAGTATTAATTTTCCATAACCACTTAAAGGTTCTTTTGAGTCGAACCAATTTATTATTTTTTTTGGAGAAATTTTATCAGTAGATAGTTTGTGCTCAGCTAAGTAACGAATTCTATTAATTCTAGGGTAATTTTCATTACGTTTAATAAACGCCAAATAATCATAAAAACTTGCTTGATTACCTGTCGTTAGCAAATGTCTCCATTGAATGAAGTCGTATATAGATTTATCCTTAGCTTTTTTTGACAAAGATAAAGCTGAAGTCCATTGTCGTTTTTCAATAGCACGAATAGATTTTTTAGCTATAGCAAAGTCTTTTTGACTATAAAATTTAGACTTTGTTTTTTTAGTAGTAGTAGATTTCTTGACTAATATAGGTTTATTTTTTGGGATTAAAAAACTAATTTTAGGTTTTTCTTTTTTAACTTCCTTATTTTCTAATATTTCAATCTTTTTTATTACCTTTTTAACTATTTCTGTCTTTATTTTTTCATTATTTTTAGTAGGTTTAGATTTTGGTTTAATAGTACCTTCGGATATTTCTTTACCGGCTATTTTTTGGATCGGCTTAGATTTAGGTCTTAGAATACCCTGATCTATTTTTTTTTGCTTAGTTATTTTATCTAAAAAAGGTTTTTTTAATGGAATTATTGTTAACTCTTCTGTATTTGAGTTGCCCATAAATAGTAATATCAGTAATAATAATTTTATAAAAAATGATATATTTTTGAGCATAAATTTTTACTAAATGAATCGGTAAACTATGTTATAAGTATTTATGTTCAAAGGATCAAATGTTGCTTTAATAACCCCATTTAAAAATAATATGCTAGATGTTGAGGCTTATATTAAGCTTATTAATTTTCAAATTAGCAATGGGACTAATGGCTTAATTCCCGCAGGTACTACAGGTGAATCACCAACTTTGAGCCACGATGAGCATCAAAAAGTCATTGAATTATGTATCCAAGAAAGTAAGGGAAAAAACCCTGTTATTGCTGGGACTGGATCTAATTCAACAGCAGAGGCCATATCACTTACAACACACGCTGAAAAAGTAGGCGCTAACGCAGCTTTAATTGTAACCCCATATTACAATAAGCCCACACAAGAAGGCTTGTACCAGCACTATAAAGCAATCAATGACAAATGCGGAATACCAATTTTAATTTATAACATTCCAGGAAGATCAGTTATTGATATGTCTGTTGACACAATGGCAAGACTATTTGAATTAAAAAATATTGTTGGTGTTAAAGATGCAACAGGAGATTTAAATAGAGTGGATCAACAAAAGAAAAAAATGGGTAAAGACTTTATTCAACTTACTGGTAATGATGATAATGCCCTAGAATTTAATAGAAGAGGTGGGATTGGTGCTATTAGTGTAACAGCCAACATTGCACCTAAACTTTGTTCAAATTTTCAAAAAGCTTCAACTATGCAATCTGAAAAAGATAAAATAGAAGCAGTCAAATTAGATGCAATTCTTCAACCATTACACAATTCAATGTTTATTGAAAGTAACCCAAGCCCTGTCAAATATGCAGCAAAACTTTTAGGTTTATGCGAAGATGACGTCAGACTACCTCTTGTTAAAGTTACAGAACCTACAAAAGAAGTTGTCAGAAAAGCTTTAGGCTCAGCAAATTTACTTTAATGAGTAAAAAAACCAATCCTGGTTTAAAAATTATCTGCTTGAATAGAAAAGCAAGTTTTAACTATTTTTTTGAAGATCTAATAGAGGCAGGCATTGTACTAAAAGGATCTGAAATAAAGTCGATTAGAGACGGCAAAGTTAATATTGCCGATTCCTATGCTGTAGAAAAAAATGGTGAAATAGTTTTGATTAATTCTCATATAGCAGCTTTTAAGCAGGCTAGTTACTCTAATCACAACCCAATGGATGAAAGAAAACTTTTATTAAATAAAAAAGAAATTAATAAGTTAATTGGAAAAATGCAGAGAGATGGATTAACTCTTGTTCCAACAAAGATGTATTTTAAAAAAGGTAAGGCTAAAATTGAAATAGCAGTTGCTAAAGGTAAAAAACAATTTGATAAAAGAGCTACTAAAAAAAATAGAGATTGGAATCGTGAAAAAGCAAGACATATTAGAAAATCAAGTTAATTCAGTCTATATGGCCATCGGGTCAAATTTAGGAAATAAAATTAACAACATTGAAATAACTAAAATTGAGTTAGAGAAATATAAAATTAAAATTTTAAAATCTTCATCTAATTATATTTCTGAGTCTTGGCCTGATCATTCGATGCCAAGTTATATTAACATTGTCATTAAAGTAAAAACAAATTTATCACCACTAGAATTGTTAAAAGTTTGTAATTTGACAGAATTAAAATTGGGAAGAATTAGAACAAAAATAAATGCACCAAGAACATGTGATATTGATATTATTGATTATAATAATCAAATATTAGATAAAAAAAACGGTAAACTTATTTTACCACACCCAAGAATGAGCAAAAGAAATTTCGTGTTATTACCATTATTTGAGCTAGACAAATCGTGGAAACATCCAAAATTGAAGACTAATATAGTAAATTTAATTAATTCTTTACCAATTAAAGACTTAAGATCTATTAAACAAATATGAATTAATGTTATGATAAGCAATGATTAACTCTGAACAATTAATAGATAAAGTTAAAACCTATAATAAATTTTTGAATCCAGAGAAATTAACTAAGGCATTTGATTTTGCAATAAATGCTCATAAAAATCAAAAAAGAGATTCAGGTGATCCATATTCAAATCATCCAATAGCCGTAGCTAATATTTTAACAGAACTTAAGTTAGATAGTGCAACAATTACGACAGGTTTATTGCATGACACTATAGAGGATACGCATGCTACTTATGAAACCATTAAAGATGAATTTGGTCAAGAAGTTGCTGATTTAGTAGATGGTGTAACAAAAATTTCAGTTTTTGAAAATAAAGCTACAACAAATTCGAAGGCAGAAAATTTTAGAAAATTAATTTTAGCAACATCAAAAGATATAAGAGTCTTACTAGTTAAGATTGCTGATCGTCTTCATAATATGAGAACAATTAATGCAATAAAAAATGTTGAAAAAAGAGAACGCATAGCAAAAGAAACTATGGAAATCTATGCACCATTAGCTGATAGAATGGGAATGCATCTTATTAGAGATGAACTAGAAGATTTATCATTTAAAGTATTAAATAATAATGCAAGAAAATTAATTAAGAAAAGATTAGATAAAGTTAAGTATGACAAGGTTAACAACTTTAATTCAATTTCATTGCAATTAAGTGAGCTATTAATTGAACATCAAATAAATGCCTCAATAGTTGGAAGAGAAAAAACTCCTTTTTCTATCTGGCGTAAAGTACAAAAGAAAAGAATTTCTCTCGAGCAAATTTCAGATATTGTAGGCTTCAGAGTAATTCTCAATAACATTGAAGATTGTTATAAAACACTAGGTGTATTTCATAAACAGTGGAATTGTATTCCAGGAAAATTTAAAGATTATATCTCTTCACCTAAAATTAATGATTACCAGTCTTTGCATACTGCTGTAATTGGACCAAATAGAAGACCAATAGAAATTCAAATTAGAACAATTCAAATGCATGAATTTGCTGAACGAGGTATAGCTTCACACTGGAAGTACAAATCTTCTGAAAAATTTAATTCTCTAACCTGGAAAGAGTATGATTGGTTAGCAGATTTGGTTGAGATTATTGATAAAAATGAAAACCCAGAACATTTTTTTGAATATACAAAACTTCAAATGTTTCAAGAAAATGTATTTTGTTTTACTCCAAAAGGCTCTGTAATTAAACTTCCAAAAGATGCTACACCAATTGATTTTGCATACGCTGTTCACACAAAAATTGGTAATAGTACAGTTGCTTGCAAGATTAATGGAAATGACAGTGAATTACAAAGCTTGCTTCATAACGGAGATGTTGTGGATATTATTACTTCTAAAAATAAATCTCCTTCTTTGCACTGGATACCAATCACCAAAACAGGAAAAGCAAGATCTGCAATTAGAAAGTACTGGTATAAAAAAGGTGAAGAAAAAGCTCAAAGAATTAAAAAATATAATACTACCCTATGGATGTCTTTGTCGGATAAACCTGGAAAATTAGGCGAGGTAACAACTTTACTTGGTCAGCACAGTCTAAACATATCTAGTGTAGAAATGAAGGAAAAGTCTAAAGAATATATTAATTTTCGATTTAATTTAATTATACGAGATTTGAAAAACTTTACAAATTTCATTAGTGAGTTAAAACAAAAAGAAATTAAATTTAAAATTATTAGACATGAAGACAACTGGTTAAAGGAACGTAATGCTTTCACACAAAAAATCTTTAAGTATTTTAAAAAAAACTAATGCACTTGTAGAGGGTCATTTTGTTCTTTCCTCGGGCTTACACTCTTCCAAGTATATTCAGTGTGCAAAATTATTAAGCTTTCCACATTTAGCAAAAGATATTTGCTCTTCTCTTGCTAAAAAGATTAAAAAAAAATTTAAATCCATAGATTTAATTTTAGCTCCTGCAATGGGTGGTGTTATTATTGGATATGAAATTGGAAAGTTGTTAAAAAAAGAAACTATTTTCTGTGAAAGAGTTGATGGTAAATTTAAATTGAGAAGAGGCTTTCATATTAAAAAAGGTTCAAATGTTATTATTATTGAAGATGTAATAACAACAGGCAAATCAAGTTTAGAGTGTACTAAATTGATTTCAAAAGCAGGAGCTCATCTTGTAGGATTTGCATCAATTATAGATAGATCAACTAAAAAAACTTTAAGGATAAAAAAGAATATTGTCTCACATATGAAAATAGAAGTTCCCACATTTAAGAAAAATAACCTCCCAGAGACACTTAAAAAGACGCCCATTACAGTACCTGGAAGTAGATTTATCAAATGAGAAGATTAGGTGTTAATATTGACCATGTAGCAACTATTAGAAATGCAAGGGGTACGTCACACCCCGATCCAATCAGTATTGCAAAACATGTTATGGAATGTGGAGCACACTCGATTACCATACATTTAAGGGAAGATAGAAGACATATAAAAGATCTGGACGTAATTGAAATTTGTAAAAATAAGAAGATTATAACTAATTTAGAAATTTCATTAAATGATGATGTGTTAAAGATAGCCTTGAAAAACAAACCGAATTTTATTTGTATAGTACCAGAAAAAAGAAAAGAAGTGACTACGGAAGGTGGTTTAAATTTGTCAAAAAACATTCGTAAAATTAGCAAAATTATTAAAAAATTTAAAAAAAAAAAAATTAGAACTAGTTTATTTATTGACCCTAATCTAAAAGATATTAAAATTGCTAAAGAGCTTGATGCTGATTGCATAGAATTACACACTGGAAAAATTTCAGATTTAATTAAGAATAAAAAAAACTACACACATGAATACAAGAAAATTAAAAAATGTTGCATATTAGGAAAGAAAATTGGGCTTGAAATTCATGCTGGACATGGGCTTGATTATAAAACAACCTCAATTTTATCTAAACTTAAAGAAATTGAGGAATTTAATATTGGTCATTTCATTATAGGTGAATCAATAATTTATGGTCTGAAAAACACGATTAAAAAATTTAAAAAGATATCTAATTCATAGACATGAAAATATTAGGCATAGGAGTAGATATTGTTGAAAATTCAAGAATTACTAAATCTTTGTCAAATAAACTCTTTTTAAAACGTATATTTTCTAATTCAGAAATCTTAATTGCAAAAAAGATAAAAGATAAAAAAAGTTATTATTCTAAAAGATTTGCTGCAAAAGAAGCTTTTGCTAAATCTATTGGAACTGGTTTTAGAAATAATATTAATTTTAAAGATATATCTATAGTCAACGACAAGCTAGGCAAACCATCATTCATAATTAATGAAAAAATAAAAAAAATTGTCAAACAACAATTTAAAACATCATCTTTTAATTTCTTTCTATCTATTTCAGATGAAAAAAAATATTCTATAGCCTACGTAATTTTACAAAAAAATGAAAATAAGTAAAAATATAATAATTGAAAACATCAAAACTATTTTTTATGCACTAGTTATAGCTATAGTTATAAGGTCGATCTTTATACAGCCTTTTTATATTCCCTCATCTTCAATGGAACCAACCCTGCTAATTGGAGATAGGTTGTTTGTTACAAAATATTCTTATGGATATAGCAAACATTCATTTCCATTTAGTGTGCCAATAATTAAGAGTAGGATATTTTCAAATCTACCAGAAACCGGTGATGTGATCGTTTTTAAAACGCCTGCAGACAACAGAACTGATTATATAAAAAGACTGATAGGTTTACCTGGAGACAGCATTCAATTTATTAGTGGTGATATTTTTTTAAACAATAATCAAATATTAAAATCTAGAGTTTCTAAAAATGACATTATTTATTGTGGTAAACAAACCATTGAAGTTAATACATTTATGGAAAAGCTTCCCAATGGAAAAACCCATAATACTGTATATTTAAAAAATTATAGTTTTCAAAATACTGATGTATTTAATGTTCCAGAAAAACATTATTTCTTTTTAGGAGATAATAGAGATTGCTCAAAAGACAGTAGATACTTAACTAGCGTTGGGTATGTTCATGAAGATAATTTAGTTGGCAAAGCCCAATTTATTTTCTTTTCGTCTGATTTTAGAATTGGTAGTATTTTTTCTTTCTGGAAATGGCATAAAACAATTAGGTTTGACAGATTTTTTAAGAGAATTAATTAATGAAAATAAGCTCTTCAAATCTTGAAAAAAAATTAAAACTTAAGTTTACAGATCCTAAAATCTTAACAAAAAGCCTAACCCATAAAAGTTACGACTCAAGGGACAATAATGAAAAGATTGAATTTTTAGGTGATAGAGTTTTAGGATTAATTATAGCAAAAAAATTATTAGAAATTTATCCAGAAGAGAGAGAGGGCATACTAGATAAAAAGTTTGCTTCATTAGTAAATAAAAAAAAATGTTTAGAAATTGCTAAAAAAATTGAATTAGAAAAATATATTTTAATTTTTAATCCTAAAAACAAAAAAATTGTAATAGAGGATAAGATAGTAGCAGATTGCTTAGAGGCATTAATTGGTGCTATTTACCTTGATAAAGGATTAAATGTTACTGAAAAATTTGTTCTAAAATTGTGGAGTGACCACATAAGTGCAAGTGTTGTAACCCAGATTGACGCTAAAACAAAACTTCAAGAATATTCGTTAAAATTTTTTAAAGTATTGCCTAATTATAAATTGATATCTAATACTGGTCCTCGACATAAACCTTTATTTAAAGTTGCTGTTAAATTAAAAAATACTAAATTTTTTACTGCTGAAGGAGTATCTAAAAAAGATGCAGAACAAAATGCTGCATCTCTATGTTATGAAGGTACTTTAAAATAAATGAATTGGGATGATGGTGCTTATTTAATTTCTAAAAATAGATACAGTGAAAATTCTATTATAGCAGAAGTTTTTACTGAAAACTACGGAAAGATATCTGGAATAATTTTTGGTGGCACTTCAAAGAAAATTAAAAATTATTTACAAATTGGCAATAAAATCCATGTGAACTATAACGTCAAAAGTCCAACTAGAATTGGTTATTTTAAAATAGAAATCATAAAAGCTCTAACACCACTTTACTTTGATGAAAACCAAAAATTATCTTGCATCTCTTCTGCCATGAATTTGATAAAACTTCTTACAGCTGAAGCTCAGACTAATAAAGAGATTTTTATTTTAATTAACAAGTTTTTTGAAATACTAACTTCTGATAATTGGATACAAGAATATATTTTTTGGGAATTAGAATTATTAAAATTATTAGGTTATGATCTAGAATTAAAAAATATGGTAGAAAAAGAAATTGTAGATGATACTATTAATTATTTTGTTAAGTCATCTACTGAGAGAAAAGTTGTTCCAAATTTTTTAATAGATAAGAATTATAAAAATGTTGACTTAAAAATTTTGCTGAGTGGCTTAAAGCTTGTTACTGACTATCTTGAAAAAAGTATTTTAAAACCAAATAATCTCAATTTACCAAACTCCCGAACACACTTTGTTAATCTTTTAAAATAGTTTTATTTGATCAGACCGTCTACTCTGTCTGCATAATAACTTACTATGGCACTTGCTCCAGCTCTTTTAAATGATATCAAACTTTCTAAAACAGAATTTTTATCTATTAGGCCTCTTTTGATGCCATTACTAAGAAGACTATATTCACCAGATACTTGATATGCTAATACTGGAATTTTAAAATTATCTTTAATAGTTTTGATGATATCTAGATAGGGCATCCCAGGTTTTACCATAACCATATCAGCACCCTCCTTAACATCTAAAGCAACTTCTCTAATTGCTTCATTGCTGTTTCTAAAATCCATTTGATAGTTTTTTTTATTCCCTTTTAATAAGCCCTTTGACCCAACGGCATCTCTGAATGGTCCATAAAAACTGGAAGCATACTTAACAGCATAAGAAAGTATTTGAACCATTTCGTGACCTTCTTTATCAAGTGCCTTCCTTATTTTACCAATTCTTCCATCCATCATGTCTGAAGGTGCAAGCACATCACAACCAATTTCAGCTTGAAGCAATGATTGATTAACTAAAACCCTTATAGTTTCGTCATTCAGAACATAACCAGATTTTATTAAACCATCATGGCCATGTGATGTGTATGGATCTAGAGCGACATCACACATAATACCTATTTCATTTTTATATTTTTTTTTAATATATTGAATCGCTTTACAAACGAGGTTGTCTTCATTTAATGCCTCTGTTCCAATTTCATTCTTTATCGATTTTTTTGTAAAAGGAAATAATGCAACCATAGGTATTTCACTTTTGATTGCCTTATCAACAATGACTCCCAGTTTGTCTATTGTGTATCTATAAACATCAGGCATTGTTTTAATTGTTTGTTTGGTATTTTTTCCGTCTATCAGAAATATAGGTAGTATAAAATCACTTGCTGAAAGGCTGTTTTCTTGAATTAACCTTCTAGACCAATCCTGCCTTCTACTTCTTCTAAGTCTTAAATTTGGATAATTTCCTGTAATCATGTTTAATTCTACTATTAAAATGCGACAAATGTATTATACAAATATATATTAAAAAAGGTAAAAAACAACTTACATGAGCATTGAAAATAAAAATATTGTAAATTTAAATCTAAAAAATGATAAAAAAGTTTTAGATTTTAGTGATTTTCAAAAGCAAAATATTCAATTTGATATTAATAAATTACAAGAAGCTTATAATCAAATTGTTCAGACTAAAAAATTTGATGATGGTGGTGGTATAGCACACTTCGGTGCTATTTGCTTAACACAAATTCCTGGTGACCCAGAATCAGTTAAAGGTAGTAAGGCTAGGGGTACTTATTGGACAAAGCCAGATAAATCAGGGAATGAAGTTACTAGAGATGTTTCAATTGATGAGTCTGCCTATTCTGAATTTATAAAAGATTATGAAAACACTTATTTTAAAGAAGTGTTTGATATACTTTCTTCAAAATATAAATTGGGTAGAGTAAGAATTTTATTAAAAGAACCAAGATCAACATTAAGCTGGCATAGAGACCCAGAACCAAGATTACACATACCAATAGTCACTAACCCTGGTGCTATCATGGTAGTAGATCATGTGGCAAAACATATGCCTGCAGATGGATCTGTGTGGATTACCAATAATACAAAATATCACAATGCTTTTAATGGTGGTGAAGAAAATAGAATTCACTTAGTAGCATGTGTTTTAGATTATAAGTTTAACTAGTTTGAAAAAAATATTTTTATCATCTGATCATGCTGGTTATAAATTAAAAGAAAATATTAAACTTCACCTAAATAAAAAAAAAATTAAATATATAGATTTAGGTCCTTTCAATAGTGATAAAGTTGATTATCCAGATTATGCTCACAAAGTAGCTAAAAAAGTAAAGGTAAAAAATAATCATGTTGGTATATTAGTTTGTGGTTCAGGTATGGGCATGAATATGGTCGCCAATAAACACAAAAAAATACGTGCTGCTCAATGTTTTAATATAAAATCTACAAAATTATCAAGATTGCATAACGATGCAAATATCATTACATTAGGATCAAGACTGCTTACTAAAAAAAATGCTTTAAATTGTGTCAGTATTTTTTTAGATACGAAATTTGAAGGCGGAAGACACATAAAAAGAATAAAAAAGATTTAATTATGTCTAGAGAAAAAAATTATTTAAATGATCAATATAAAAGCTTTTTTGAGGACAGCTTAGCTGTAGCTGATCCTGAGATTCACAAAGCAATTAGTGATGAATTAAAAAGACAACAACAACATATTGAATTAATTGCTTCTGAAAATATTGTTTCACAAGCTGTTCTAGAGGCTCAAGGTTCTGTATTAACAAATAAATACGCAGAAGGTTACTCTGGAAAAAGATATTATAATGGATGTGAGCATGTTGATGTAGCTGAAAACCTTGCTATTGAAAGGTTACAAAAATTATTTGATTGCAAGTTTGCCAATGTTCAGCCTCACTCAGGAGCTCAAGCTAATGGTGCTGTATTCTTAGCCTTATTAAATCCTGGTGATACATTTTTAGGTATGAGCTTAAACTCTGGTGGTCACATTACACATGGGTTGAAAATTTCGATGTCTGGAAAATGGTTTAATGCAATAGGATATGATGTTGATAAACAATCTGAACTTATAGATTATGATAACGTTGAAAAACTTGCCTTGGAACACAAACCAAAACTTATAATTTGTGGTGGGAGCGCATATTCTAGAGTAATAGATTTTAAGAAATTTAGAGAGATAGCAGATAAGGTGGGAGCATATTTAATGGTCGATATGGCTCATTTTTCTGGTTTAGTTGCTGGAAAGGGTTACCCAAATCCTTGTGAGTATGCTCATGTAGTGACTTCAACAACACACAAAGTTTTTAGAAGTGCAAGGGGTGGAATTATTTTAACCAATCATGAAGATCTTGCAAAAAAATTTAATACTGCTGTGTTTCCGGGTTATCAAGGTGGACCATTAATGCATATAATAGCTGCTAAAGCGGCAGGTTTTTTAGAAGCTCTAAAGCCTGACTTTCCAGTATATATAAAATCTGTTTTAGCAAATGCTAAAATATTATCAGAAACACTAAAAAATAATGGATTTAAGATTTACTCTGGCGGGACTGACACGCACTTAATGCTTGTTGATTTGAGACCTTTTAATGTAAAAGGGAATGCTACTGCTGAAAGTCTTTCTAAGGCAAATATTACTTGTAATAAAAATGGAATACCGTTTGATGCAGAAAAACCAATGATTACTTCTGGTATAAGACTTGGGACTCAAGCAGCAACTACTAGAGGCTTTGGTTTGAAAGAGTTTCAAAAAGTAGGAGAACTAATTACCCAAGTTGTTAAAGGTCTGTCTGAAAATCCTGAAGATAATAGTAAAATTGAAGAAAAAGTTAGAAATGAAGTTATTGAGCTTACTTCTTCTTTTCCAATATATAAGAACTTAAAATAATGATTTGTTCAATTTGTAAAAAAGGTGAAACATCAGTTGTAGATTCCAGACCCACTGAAGACGGAACTGCTATACGTAGAAGAAGACTATGTGTCTGTGGAGGAAGATTTACTACGTTTGAAAGAGTTCAGTTTAGAGAAATAATGGTTATTAAAAAGAACGGAAGAAAATCATCTTTTGATAGAGATAAATTGTCTAAATCTATCTATATAGCTCTTAAAAAAAGACCAATTGATACCGAAACAGCAGAAAAGTTTATTAGTAAAATTTCAAGAGCACTAGAAGAATTAGGACAAAATGAAATTTCAACAAGTACAGTTGGTACAATGGTTATGGAGGGTTTAAAAGAACTTGACCCAGTTGCTTATGTTAGGTTTGCATCGGTTTATAGAAATTTCAGAGAAGAAAAAGATTTTGTACAATTCGTGGACAAATTAGATGTCTACAAAAAAAGATAAATTTTCCAAAAAAGATATTAACTATATGCGACTTGCTTTAAATTTAGCAGGTGAGCGTCATGGTCTTACAGGTGAAAACCCATCTGTTGGGTGTGTTATTGTTAAAAATAATGAGATCATTTCTATTGGTCAAACTAGCTATAATGGAAGACCGCACGCTGAATACAATGCAATTAAGAATTCTAATGTAAATTTAGAAGGTTCAACAATGTATGTAACACTTGAGCCGTGTAATCATTATGGACAAACACCACCTTGTACTAAAGAAATTATTAAAAGTAAGATAAGTAAAATTATTTATTCATTAGAAGATGTTGATAAAAAAGTTAAGGGAAAAAGCCTAAAAATTTTAAAATCAAAAAATATTATTGTTAAAAAAGGTTTACTTTATGACGATATGATTAATTTTTATGAACCATATTTTTTTAATAGAAACAAAAAGATGCCTTATGTTACTGGTAAAATCGCTATTTCAAAAAATAACTTAATATACAGCAAGGGAACAAAGAGAATTACAGATATTCACTCAGATAAATTGACACATTTTTTAAGATATAAAAATGATTCATTAATGATTTCATATAAAACTTTAAATGAAGATAACCCTAAATTAAATTGTAGATTAGAAGGTTTAAATAAATTTTCTCCAAAAAGAGTTATTTTAGATAAAAATTTACAAATGAGTACTAATTCTTATATTTTTAAAACTGCTAATAAAAATAATACTGTAATTTTTTATAAAAAAGCCCAAAACGCAAAAACTTTAATTTTTAAAAAAAAAGGTATTCAATTAATAAAGTCTAATCTATTAAAAAATGATGATTTTGATATTAAGTTAATTTTTAAGAAACTTTATAGATTAGGTTGTAGAAATTTGCTTGTTGAGGGTGGAAATAATTTATCCAAAGGTATTATAAAAAAAAAATTGTTTAATCAATTTTATCTATTTAAAAGTCCAAAAAGTTTATCAAAATTAGTAGCTTATAAGAGCTTTAACTGTTTTAAAGACTTGTCACATAAATATAAAAGTAAAAAAAAAATTAAAACACAATTAGGAAAAGATTTAATCACACTTTACAAAAATTAATATGTTTAATGGAATAATATTTAATCAGGGAATAGTTCAAAATATTCAAAAAAGACCTAAAGGAATTAATATTTTTGTAAAATCAGATTTAAAATTAACTAAGAAAGATGTTGGAGTTTCAGTTTCATGTGATGGTGTATGCTTAACTTTAATAACTATTAAAGGAAAGGTAATGGAATTTTACCTTTCAGATGAAACTATACAAAGGTCAAAATTTAAGTTTTTAAGAGTTAAAGATAAAATTAACCTTGAGCTTCCCTTAAAGTATGGTCAAAAAATTTCAGGCCATATTTGTCAAGGTCATATAGATACTGTGGGTAAAATTTCAGATATTAAAATTATTGATAAATCTTATTTATTTGAGTTTGAAATTATTAAGAAAGAAAGAATAAACTTAATTGAAAAAGCATCAGTTTGTGTGAATGGTATTTCTCTTACAATATCCAAGTTAACAAAAAAAGGTTTTCAAATATGGGTAATTCCACATACATTTAAGCTTACGAATTTATCTTCACTAAAAAAAAGTAGGCTAGTTAATATAGAGATAGATATCTTATCTAAATACGTTAGAAATTATTTTAATGAAAAAAAATAATTACACAGCAATCGAAAACATTATCAATATTGCAAAAAAAGGTGGAATGTTCATTTTAGTTGATGATGAAAAAAGAGAAAATGAAGGAGATTTAATAATTTCAACAACAGATTCAAATGCTAAAAATATTAACTTCATGGCCAAGTATGGCAGAGGATTAATTTGTTTAGCTATGGATAGTGTCCAAGCTAAGAGATTAAATTTATCTTTAATGTCTCCAGTAAATCAATCAAGAAACAAGACTGCATTTACAATATCGATTGAAGCTAAAAAAGGAATTACGACAGGAATATCTGCAAAGGATAGAGCTAAAACTATAAAAATTGCATCGAAGAAAAATGTTAACAAAAAAGAAATTGTGTCTCCTGGGCATATTTTTCCAATTATTGCTAAGGATGGTGGTGTTCTTGTTAGAGCTGGTCACACAGAAGCTTCTGTTGATATTTCGAAACTAGCCAAAAAAAATAATTCAGCAGTTATTTGTGAAATAATGAATGAAGACGGAACTATGGCTAAAGGACAAGCTTTATTCAATTTTGCAAAAAAACATAATTTAAAAATTGGTAAGATAGAAGATCTTATTGCTTATCGTTTAAAAAAAGAAAAATTAATTAAATTAAAAAAACAATCTGATATTGAAGTTAAAAATCAAAAGTATAAAATTAGAATTTATGAAAATCTTTTAGATGGATCTGAACATTTTGCTTTGATTAAAGGAAATATTAAAAAGGGGATAATACCAAGAGTTAGAGTAATTTCATCAAATGTTGTTCAAAATTATTTAATCAACCAGCAATTACCTAATTCATTTAATAAAACTTTAAATTATTTTAAAAAATTTAATAACTGTGTTTTAGTATTTATAAAAGATACAAACTTAAGATCAGTCACACAGACACTCAAGGATTATAAAAATAAAGATTTTTATAAAAAAGGAAATGACAAACTTATAAGAAATTACGGTATCGGTGCTCAAATAATTAAAGATTTAAAGATTAAAAATATGATACTAATTACTAAATCTCTTAAAAAAGTTATTGGTTTAGAAGGTTATGATATAAAGATTACCAAACAGGAAATCATTTAATGAAAAAAAAATACTTAATTGTTGTTGCCGATTATTATAAAGACATATCCAACGGTTTACTTAATAGTGCAAAGAACATATTACCAAAATCTAGTTTAATAAAAATCATCAGCGTTCCTGGTGTTTTTGAAATACCAGTTACAATTTCAAAAAATATTAAAAAATATGATGCATTTTTAGCTCTTGGCTGTGTAATAAAAGGACAAACACCACATTTTGACTTTATTTCTCGTGCCTCAACAGATGCAATAATGAAACTATCTATAGATAATAAAAAACCTATTGGTAACGGAATTATTACTTGTCTAAATATGCGTCAAGCTATAGCTAGAAAAAAGAAGGGAAGAGAAGCAGCTAAAGCTGTTATATCTGTCTTGTCTCAATAAAAATGAGAACTCCGTATAACCCCAATCAAAGTCCAAGAGTTATCATTATACAAAAATTATATGGCAATTTTTTTAATGATGACACTGATTTAACTTTTCCTAAACATAGATTTAAAAAATTTATTAAAGATGTAGTTTTAGGCACGATAGAAAGAGATGAGGTAATTAAAGAAGAAGTAAAAAAATATTTAAGTGAAGACATTCAACTAACTAATTTAGATAAAGTTTTTCAAGTAATTGTTAAATCAGCTATATTTGAGTTTCTATACAAGCCAAAAGTATCTACAAAAATAATTATTAAAGAATATCTTGATGCGTCAAATTTCTTTCTAGAAGACTCCCAAACAAAATATTTAAACGCTATACTAGATAAAATAGCAAAAAAAATAAGAATAACTAATGCATGAATTTGAATTAATAAAAAATTATTTTCAAAAACTCTCTATAAAATCTCCTGGTTCTCTAAATTTAAATGATGATGTTTTTTTTGATAAAAAAAATAAATTAGTTGTTTCTGTTGATACATATACTGAAGGTAATCATTTTATAGATTTTAAAAAGCCAGAATTAGTTATTAAAAAAATCATCAGATCATCCATATCAGATCTCATTTGTAAAGGTGTTAAGCCAAAATATTATTTTATTTCAGGGTCAGGTAATAAAAAAAGTTTCTCTAAATCAAATTTATCAAAAATTTGTAAAGCACTTAATCAAGAACAGAATAAATATAAGATATTTTTAAGCGGTGGAGATACAGTTTTTTCAAACAAGTTAAGTTTTACTATTACTTCAATTGGTTTTGCTAATAATATTATTTATAGAAATAAAGCTAAAATCAATGATGATATTTACGTCTCTGGAAATTTAGGAGATAGTTATTTGGGTTTATTAGTTTTAAAAAATAAACTTAAACTTAATCAGCGATTAAGAAAATATTTTATCAATCAGTATTTTATGCCAAATATTCAATTACAATTAGCAGACAAAATTAAGAAATTTGCCAACACTTCAATTGATATCTCTGATGGGTTATTAGCGGATCTTGATAAAATGATTAATAATCAAAAATTGTCATACAAACTTTTTTTAAAAGACATTCCAATTTCAAGCAACCTTAAAAAGGTACTTGATTTTAAGAAACTCCTTAAGATTAACTGTGTTTCTAATGGTGATGATTATCAAGTCTTATTTACAGCCTCAAAAAATAAGATGAGAATCATAAAAAAAATAGCTATCAATAGTGGAGTTAAGCTTACAAAAATTGGCTCTATCCAAAGATACATTAAAAAATCATCCATTATTGATGACAAAAACCTCCAAATTACACTTAAAAACAAGGGTTATTTTCATAAGTTTTAGTAAGTTAAATATTGCCTTTTATAGCTTTTTTTGTATTGTCCGGACTTTAAACTTTAAAAATTTTAACAACTAAACAACCAAAAAGGTATCATGAACTCACTTATTGAAACAATATTACTTTACACCATAGCATCAGGATTACTTGCAATAGTATATGGTTTTTTTACTGGTAAAAATATTCTTAATTCAAGTGCTGGAAATGCAAAAATGCAAGAGATTGCATCTGCAATCCAAATTGGTGCAAAAGCTTACTTAGCAAGACAGTATAAAACTATAGCCGTAGTTGGAGTTGTTGTTTTAGTTATTATTTGTTGGGTATTCAGTCCATTAGTTGGCCTTGGTTATTTTATCGGTGCAACACTATCTGGAATAGCAGGTTATGTTGGAATGTTAGTTTCAGTTCAAGCTAATGTTAGAACAGCAGAAGCTTCAAGAAAAGGTTTAGCTAGCGGTCTTGCTGTAGCTTTTAAATCTGGTGCTGTTACTGGAATGCTTGTTGCTGGATTAGCATTATTAGCTATAGCAGTTTATTATTATATTTTATTAAAAATAGGTGTTGATGATAGAGAAGTTGTTAATGCATTAGTTGCATTAGGTTTTGGTGCTTCACTAATATCAATTTTTGCAAGATTAGGTGGTGGAATTTTTACAAAAGGTGCTGATGTTGGTGCTGACTTAGTTGGCAAGGTTGAAGCAGGAATTCCTGAGGATGATCCTAGAAACCCAGCGGTAATTGCTGATAACGTTGGAGACAATGTTGGAGATTGTGCTGGTATGGCTGCAGACTTATTTGAAACTTATGCTGTAACTATTGTTGCAACGATGGTTTTATCCTCAATATTTTTTATTGGTGACATGAACATGATGATCTATCCGTTAACTATTGGTGGTGCATGTATTTTAACATCAATTCTTGGAACATTTTTTGTTAAATTAGGAAAAAGTAAAAATGTTATGAATGCTTTATATAAAGGATTTGTTGTTTCTGCTGTTTCTTCATTAGCAATTTTATATCCTGTGACAGATTATGTGATTGGTTTTGCAAGTGAATATACGGTTAATGGCAAAACATTTACTGGTATGAGTTTATATTATTGTGGAATAATTGGTTTGGTTATTACTGGTTTATTAATTTGGATCACCGAGTATTATACTGGGACTGAATATAGACCGGTAAAAAGTATTGCTAAATCATCAACAACTGGTCATGGAACAAATGTTATTCAGGGATTAGCTGTTTCCATGGAAGCTACAGCAATACCAGCCTTAATTATTGTTGCTGGAATTCTTGCTACAAACTCTATTGCTGGTCTCTATGGTATTGCAATATCTGTTACTACAATGTTAGCTTTAGCAGGTATGGTTGTTGCGCTCGATGCATATGGTCCTGTTACTGATAACGCAGGGGGTATTGCAGAGATGGCAAAACTACCTAATAGTGTAAGAAAAACTACTGATGCATTAGATGCCGTTGGTAACACAACTAAAGCTGTAACCAAGGGTTATGCAATCGGTTCAGCTGGCTTAGGAGCGTTAGTTTTATTTGCTGCTTATGTTGAGGATATTAAACATTTTTCTGGCGTAGCTGGATCTAAATTATATGGTGTTACAGTAGATTTTGATTTATCTAATCCTTACGTTGTTGTTGGTCTTTTAATAGGTGGAATGCTTCCATATTTATTTGGAGCAATGGGAATGCAAGCTGTCGGTAGAGCGGGTGGAGCTGTTGTTGTAGAAGTTAGAAGGCAGTTTAAAAGATTCCCCGGTATAATGAAAGGCAAACAAAAACCAGATTATGCTAAACTTGTAGATTTATTAACTCAGGCAGCAATCAAAGAAATGGTTATACCTTCTTTATTACCAGTTTTATCTCCAATTGTTTTGTATTTTGTAATCCTTTCTATAGGCGGTCAAGAAGCAGCATTATCAGCTGTTGGTGCAATGTTATTAGGTGTTATTGTAACGGGGTTCTTCGTTGCAGTTTCAATGACAGCAGGTGGCGGCGCTTGGGATAATGCTAAAAAATATATTGAAGATGGTCATCACGGTGGAAAAGGCTCTGAAGCTCATAAAGCTGCAGTAACTGGTGATACCGTTGGAGACCCTTATAAAGATACGGCTGGACCAGCAGTTAATCCAATGATTAAGATTACAAACATTGTAGCTTTAATGTTGTTAGCAGTTATTGCAGGCTAGTTTTTTTTAATTTTTCGTCTCTTTTTGCCTAACGGGTCATTTACTTTTTTTATGAGTCCAGACAATGCGTCTCTTACAAATGACCTGTTAGCATAAGTTATACCAGTTAAATCTTTAGTAAATTCCAAATCCTGCATCTTTTCTTTATCTAGAAATATCTTATTTATTAAAATTCCTCTGTTATTCATTTCTAGTATAAGAACATTATTAGTAATCAATTTTTTTTTACCTAATTTTATAACTCCAGAAGATGATGTTTTTCTCTCAATATAAATAAATAAATCATCATTAAATATACCTTTTGTCGAAGGTGGGCCTAAAATTTTAATAATATCATTTTTGTTTGATTTATTTAACGTTATCTGTTTGTGTTTTTTTTCTAAAAAATTTACACCATGAACTTTTATAACTTTATTTAAAGTGCAATTTGAAATAAAGAATGTAAGTATAATTAAAAATAATATTTTTTTCATGAAAGATGAGTATATCAATATTTACAATAATTTAGTTAATTTAACTAGGAATAAAGAACTGTATAAAGGTTTTAAAAAACAGGACACTTTTTCTGATAGGATAATATTCTTTCTATTGCATTTTGCCTTTTTTTTAAAAATTTATAAGCAAAATAACGATAAAAAAGTTTTACAAGAGATTTATGACCATACTTTTAGGCAAGTAGAATTAAGCATAAGAGAAATTGGCTATGGTGATCAATCTATAAATAAGAAAATGAAAGACTATCTAAATTTATTCTATGGAATGATAGATAAAATTCATGATTGGGACAACCTCAGTGCAGAATCAAGAGCTTCTATTTTACAAAAATTTTTAGATAACGCTGTAAATGCTGACTTTCTGGCAGATTATTTTGAAAAATACAGGTTAAATTTACTAAATAATACTTTAAATTCCTATATAAAAGGTGTAATTAAACGTTAATTTTATTATGGCTGTACCAAAACGTAAACAATCCCCGTCAAGAACTGGAATGAGAAGAGCTCAAAATATGAAGTTCAAATCTACTAATATTGTTGAGGATAAAAAATCTGGAGAATACAGATTACCTCACCATCTAGATCTTAAAACTGGTATGTACAGAGGTAGACAAGTTTTAGATCCTAAGGAATAAGATACTCAATCTCAAATGAATAAAATAATCAAAATTGCAGTTGATGCAATGGGTGGCGATGGTTCACCAAAAAAAATTATTGATGGCATAGTTCATCATTATAAAAAAAATAAAGATACCTATTATCAAATTTTTGGTGATAAAGAAAAAATCACAACGTTTATTAATAAAGATTTGCCCAATGTTTCCTATGAGATCATTCATACAAAGGATATCGTTAAAGGAACAGACAGCCCTCTAGAAGGTGCAAAACGAGGAAAACACACAAGTATGTGGCTTGCCATACAAAGTGTTAAAGAAAAAAAATCAGATATAGTAATCTCAGCTGGAAATACTGGTGCTTTATTGGTTATATCAAAGTTAAATCTTAAAATGATTAAAAATATAGACAAACCAGCATTATCTGCAATATGGCCGAATAAGAAAGGCATGAGTGTTGTCGTGGATTTAGGTGCCAATATTGAGTGTAGCCCTAAAAATTTAATAGATTTTTCAATAATGGGTTCGTCTTTGTTTAAATCATTGTATCCAGATGATAATGCGAAGGTTGCTTTACTTAATATTGGATCTGAAGAGCTTAAAGGTAATGAAATTATTAAAGAAACATATCAGCAACTCAATCAAAGAAATAATTCAAATTTTGAATTTAAAGGTTATATTGAGGGTAATCAGCTTATGAATGGAGATGTAAATGTTATAGTTGCGGACGGTTTTACAGGAAATATTGCTTTAAAAACTGCCGAAGGAACAGCTAATTTTATTACAAGTGAATTAAAAAAAGCAATGACTGGAAGTTTAATCGGTAAGATTTCATCCCTATTAAATATATCAAATTTAAAAAAATTCAAAGAAAGACTTGATCCGCGTTTATATAATGGGGCAATTTTTATTGGTTTAGATTCACCTGTTGTCAAAAGTCATGGTGGTACAGATTTCATTGGTTTTTCGAATTCGTTAAGTGTTTGTTCAAAAATTGTAAATGGAAATTTAATTGAAAAAATAAGAAATAATATAAGCTAATGTCTAGAATAAATTTAACAAAAAAAGATTTAATCAATTCTGTATATATGCAAATTGGTTTTTCAAAAAGTATTTCAGAAAATTTGATCGATGATTTTTTTTCAATAATTACAGAAAACTTAAGAAATGAAAAAATGTTAAAATTATCAAAATTTGGTACTTTTGCAATTCGTAATAAAAAAAGCAGAATTGGCAGAAACCCATTAACTAAAGAGCAAAAAATTATATCTCAAAGAAATGTAGTTTTATTTAAAGCTTCTAAGGAATTTAAAGATTTAATAAATTCTAAAAATGATTCATAAAAATAATGATGCTTATAAATCTATCGGCGAGGTTGCAAAAATCCTTAATTTAGTTAATAAGAAAAAAGGGACTTTAAGTACTCATACAATTCGCTTTTGGGAAAAAGAATTTAAACAAATTAAACCGATGATATTAAATGGGAATCGAAGGTATTATAATATTGTTACAATTGAGGTTTTAAAAAAAGTTAAATATCTCCTTAAAGAACAGGGAATGACAATTAATGGTGTTAAAAAAGTTCTTAATTCTACTAAATCATTAAAACTTGACGAATTACAAAATAATTCTATAAATGCTAACTATAATATTAAAAATAAACTTAAGAAGATTTCAGACATAATAAAACAAATAAAAAATTTAAAATAATATGGCAAAAAAAACACACGTTAAAGTAAGACTAGTACCTGAAGCTAAACCTGATAGCCCATATTTTTATTATGTTAAAAAACCAGCTGGTGGTGAAAAAGCTAAAGTAAAATTATCTGCAAAAAAGTATAATCCTGCCACTAGAA
>Ga0209502_10001383_pt1 | contig 22365 bp, 23 predicted proteins | sample ArcticOcean_MG_C_10_FD_187442 | JGI IMG/M metagenome (GOLD analysis project Ga0209502, IMG submission 187442) | Marine microbial communities from western Arctic Ocean - ArcticOcean_MG_CB11_90 (SPAdes) (version 2) | ecosystem: Environmental > Aquatic > Marine > Oceanic | place: Arctic Ocean... | reverse complement strand
ACTCTTAAACACATTGCCGACACCGGCCGCCACCCGCTGATCAAGCAGCAGTTCGGCAAGTGTGGTCGTCTCGGTGGAGTGGGCCCGACTGTTTGCAATCACGACATCGAAGTCAACATCATCGTTGCTTACGTCGGGGCCGAGTCGATCGGCTGGCGCTGTGCCCGACCCGGCGATGTGGGTCGAGATGTCGGGTGCAGCAAAGCACAGTGCGCGCCCCAGTGGTGTCTCGATCACGATCCGCAGCTTCGGGCTCTGCGGGGCTGGCCTGTCGAGCCCACTCGTGCGCCACGACCCCGACATGCCGAGATGCGTGTGCAGCACGAGCTTCCGATCGAACTCGATGAGGAGGTACTTGCCGACAGCTTCCACGCTGTGGATCGTGTCGCCGACACGCGGTCGGTAGCCGCGCAGTTTCTGAAACCACAGATCGGTCACCACTTGGCCTTCCAGCACCGGCGTCAACACCTCTGCGGCCCGGCGAAGTGTGTCGCCCTCAGGCATGTTGGTCAGCGCTCAGCACAGTCACGACGGTACTGCTGATGAGTTTCGCTGTCATGTCCGCCTCCCACTTCGTCGGCCCAGGCCCGACAGCATCTTCAGCTGCGCGATCGTTGGTCTGGCGTACATATTTTCCAGAATTTTTGTGCCTCCCCAGTGGCCGGAAATGCGGCTCTGCACAGCCCTCTCGCATCGGGTTGCGGAGTATCCGATCGGCTCGGCTGACCCGGCGTTCGATGTGTAGATCGTCACCAGGACCAGGCTCCGGGACCCTGGAGGCCATGGCGTCCAGAACAGAATACACCCTGCTAGATGGATATAAATAGTACGCGTCGTGCAGTATAATAGAACACATGTTCGCAGACCTGATCGAGGAGTTGACGACACTGTCAGCAACCGAACTCGACGCGGTCATTGCCGAAACCGAACTCGTCAAACGGGCCGCTGAAACGCGTCTCGCTGCAGCGGTTGCTGTGGTGTCGGCACGCGGTTCGTTTCGCGACGGCGGACACCGATCAATCCGTACCTATCTCAAAGGCACCCTGAACTGTTCCGGTGCCCACGCCAACCGGATCAGGCGTCGCGCTGACCTCATCAACAGCCACGGAACTGTTGGCGACGCGTTGCTTGCCGGGCGCATCGGTGTCGATCAGATCGACCGGCTCGCGACCGCAGCCACACATCCGCGTGCCGGTGACCAGTTCGCTGACTTCGTTCCGATCTTGCTCGAACAGGCCGAGCAGATCGAGTACAACGACTTCGACAACGTCATCAACCATTTCATTGACCGCGCTGACCCCGACGGGGCGTTCGACAACCAACAGTTTCAACAAGACCAACGCACCGCAAGCGTCGCGAACAACAACGGTGCTGTTGCCGTGCACGCCTGCGGTGGCAGCGCGCAAGCTGCTTGTGAGATGACCCGAATCTTTGAACTCGCAGTGCAAGGCGAGTTCGACACCGACTGCGCCACACGGCGCGCCGAACACGGTGACGACGCGTTGAACCATCCGCTGCCGCGCACTGGCGATCAACGCAAATTTGATGCCCTGCACCACATCTTTGTGGCCTGGGCAACCGTGCCCGCTGATGGCATCGCACCGGTTCCGTTGGTCAACATTTTGTTCGACCACATCTCGGCCGGCAACGCCCTGTTCGAACACGGCCTCGCCGAGGACCCCAACATTTTTGGGTTACCCGACAGCGTGTTCACTGCTGCCGCAGCAGACCTCTCGAAGCATCGATGCGAAACAACAACCGGCACATCAGTACATCGCGATGTCGCTCTCCGCGCGTTGATCACTGGGCGCGTCCGCCGCGTTGATCACTGGGCGCGTCCGCCGCGTTGTTGTTGATGCTGACAGTGTCATGATCGATCTCGGACGCACCCAACGACTGTTCACTGGCAAAGCCCGCGAAGCCGCGCGACTGTTAGTCACGACCTGCACCCACCGCGGCTGTGATATTCCGGCAACGTTGTGCGACGTCGATCACCGCAACGAATGGGCTGACGATGGTGGCCCGACTGACCAGGCCAACGCAATGCCGCTCTGCGGATCACACGACCGATGGAAACACGCCAACCACATCCGCAGTCGCCGCGCAACCAGCGGCCGGCTCTTCCTCATCACACCCGACGGCACCACCGTCTTGCCCATCGGCGCCCGCCAACCCAACTGGGCCGAACCATCACCAACCAAACAAGTGTTTGACGGGCAGTCGCATACGCCAACCTGGGCTGGAGTTGCTCCGCCGCTCCGGTAAAAGTCGTTCGACCGTGGCGTTGTGACATCTCGCATCCACGAGAACCACGCCGACGATGTCGTCGCCGTCATAGAGCGGTGATGTGCTCACGAGCACGAAAAGTTCAGCGTCGACTCGGTCGACTCGGCCGACAACACCCGGACCGGCGGGGGGAGGGGGGCGCACCGCGGTCTTGTTGAAAATGCCGTAGTGCAGCACTACTGCACTAGATTTGCTCCACAATTAAGCCGTCAAAGGGGCGACATGCAGTTCACTAGAACACATCGACTCGTGGCTGGCGTGGCGATTTTGACACTTGTTGGAATGTCGGCCTGCGCCGGGGGCGAAACGTCGGTAAAAAGCGGTGGTGGCGAGGGCGTGTTCTCAGGCACCCAGAACGATCTGACCCTCAGCCAAGCGGAACACAACGACGTCGAAACGCTGCTCACACAAGCGAGCGCTTCTTCACCAGTCATGAGTAACTATCGTGCTCTCGGAATCGAGACCGTCAGCAAGATGGGAGGCGACTACTGCGCCTTAGTGCTGCGGTTCGGTGCCGACGACGCGACGCCGGCGTACCGCCAAATGCTGGTGGAGCAAGCGGGCATCAGCGCTGACAACGTGGCGACCCTGGGACCCATCGCTGTGAGCGCAGCGTCATTTATGTGTGCGGACGACATCTCGGCCGTTCCGTGAAATTCAGCCGAACCCCGCCGAGTTCCACATGTCCACTGCACTGAAACCCTTGTGGAGCGTTCACGGCGGGTGAGAACTTGGACAGACACGCGTCATCTTGGAGATCGATGCCGAACTGAGTGGCGAACTCGACAGCCAACTCCGGGTCCTCGATCGCGTACTTCGACTTCACAACTGTCCGGTCGGCAGCGACCCGACCATCGAACTCAACGAACGTGGTCACGTCGCATTCGGGGTTCGGGCACCGCGTTCATCCAACATCGTCACACTGTTACCCGTAAAGCGTCAGAACTTCACAAGAAACCAACAGCACCACAACAGGAAAGTAAACATCGGCGGTCCGGTCAGAATCTTTGACGATTCCGGCTTCGTTTACATCGTGGACCGATGCTCGGACAAGTGCTCGCCTACGGATCAGAACGGCCTGATGTATTCAGCGGCTACCACCTGGAATGGACGAGACCAAACGACGGGGCGTTCGTGACCGCAGTGACCAGCGACCACGAACGACACGTCAAAGCATTCGAGCAGATCTCGAGTTCCCCGATGAACTCATTATCTGCGCCAGCCCACGACTTGATCGGCTACCGGCCGCCGGTGCCCGGGTGGGCCACGCCAGGTGCTTCGTAGCCCGGCTTGGTCCACGTGACCGTGTGCGGAATCGGACCGTTGGGCAGCCAAGGCTGCTCGTTATAGGCGTCGTCGTTGTGATACCAGCCCTTCTCGACCGTGCCGAGGGCTGCGTCGATCACCCGATACTGCACCTTTTTGGAGAACGCAGGCTGCGACTCGGTGAACGCGATCACCACGTCACCCGGTTCGTACTGACACCGCTCCTGCATCCCAGCGATCAGCCGCTCGTCGAGACAGTGGCCGTCACCGAAGTTCCATCCCGTCAGTACGTTGCTGACGAACTCGCCCTCGCGCTGCACTCGGGTGTCGAGGTCATCGACGTGGCGCATCAGTGCCGAGATGTGCATTCGGCCCATCGGATGCATCATTCGGAATGCCACCGCCTTGTGGACGAAGATCTCCGAGATCTCGCTGCCAAACAGCGGCTCGAGCTGATCGATCTGATTGTCAGCCGACTTCACGATCTTGTCGTTGATCCGGTCTTCCATCGACTTGTCGCGGAACGAGAACGAGGCCGACGCCCAGTTGCCGGCGTACTGCTTCATGCCGACCAGGAACGAGACGTACTGCGGCATCAAGGCCCCCAGCACGATCGGGAACAGTGCGCACACAACGACCCCGCCGAGTAACGCCGGGTGCATGTCGCCGACCCCATAGCCATCGCCCGCATGGAAGTTCCCGAAGAGGAACGCTACGCAGAAGATGAAGAACACGTTCCACTCGAGCGGCACCGCGATCGGGAACGTCGAGATAATAAAGGTGTGCAACATCCAGATTGACACGATTGCGATCCAGGTGAGCCACGGCCACGGCGAGAAGAGCAATGCGAGTGGCATCACGACTTCGCACGTTGTGCCACCGATGTGACCCAACAGATGGGTGAGTCTCGATGGGCGAATGTCGTTTGGATAGTCCTTGACCGTCGCCTTTTTGAACCGATCGGAGGTGACCCACGGAGTGTTCTGCACCATGATCGCCACAGTCGACGAGAACCCGTGCTGCAACTTCGAGAATCCTGCGCCCATCCAGACGATGACGATGAAAATCTTCGCGGCGACGACCATGTCGACGAAGTTCGTAAACAGCCCGAAACAGATCAGGGTCGGCACGTACTGCTCAGCGCGTGAAGACAAGAATACGATTTTGTCGCGGAAGCTCATCAAGATGATCAGCCCGCAGTAAATGAGCACAGCCCATTGCGGCAACATGCCAGCGCTGCTGTCTGGCAATCCGTCGACCGGGTCCCCAGACAAAAACAACAACAGGACCAGGCTGGCCAGAATCAGCTTGTACAGCCCCGTGTCCCACGGCGTGCGGCGCGTGCCCTTCGTCAGCGGGACGTGGTTGGGATACGGCGGTACCCGCATCGTGTCGTTCTGCCACCAATACAGGATCCCCCCAATCGGCGGGTCGAAGTGAAAGGCCAACGGGCCGCACGTCGCAGCCAGGCCCATGATTTCAAGCAGGATCGTCCAGATCATCAGCTTCTGGTAGAGGATCGGCTCGTCCCACCAGCCACCGATGTCGTTGAACTCGAGGCCTGCGGTAAATGCCCCGGCAATGATGAGCCCGAACAACATATAGAAGAGGAGCTTCCAGGCGTAGAAAGTGCCGGTCTGTTTCGGTGTGCCGAAACCCTCTTCGACCCAGTGGAGCTGCAACATCTTCATCCGTTCGAAGAACGGCATGCTGTCGAATTCGTCGAGATCGACGGGTGGCAGCTCAGCAGTACGATATCCCATGTCAGTTACTTCCTTGCTCGCATCGATCGGTCACGCCGTTGGCGCTCGATCTCCAAGTAGTAGTCATCATCTTGTTCTCTCCTTGTGGAGACGGTCCTTCCGGTTAGGCGAGACAACTCACGCTCGCGAACTCTCAGGCGACGCCACACCTTCTTCTTGTCTTTGCGGCGCTTGTGTTCAAAGTGGTCTTCCTCGGTCTCGGAGGTTCCCCGTAGATACGCCTCCTCGATCTCGTCGAGGCGTTCGATCGCCTCGTCGGCAGGGAGTTCGAGCAAGACTTGACCGCGGGCCATCAGGTACATCCGGTCGGCGTACTTCAGTGCCTTACGGGCGTGCTGTTCGACAATGAGTGCGCCGGTCCCCTCATCGTCGGCCGCTTTGCGAACCGCGCCAAGCAGCCGGTCGACGATCTTTGGAGCGAGTCCGAGCGACAACTCGTCGGCGAGGAGCAGCTTCGGGTCGAGGCTGAGCGCTCGCGCTAGTGCGAGCATCTGCTGCTCGCCGCCCGAGAGCATGCCACCCCGGACCGACAGCCGCGGTTCGAGTTCGGGGAACAGCGCCAGCGCTCGCTCGACGGAGCCGCCACCAATGCGCAGGTTGTCGCGGGCCGACATCTTGGTGAAGACGAGCCGCTCCTCGGTGACGAGGCCGATACCGCCGCGAATCCGCTGGTACATCGGCGTGAAGGTCGGAACGTTGTCGAACATCACGATGCCGTCGACCGGTGCCAATTCGCCGGCGATGGTGAGCAGTGTGGTGGTCTTGCCGGCACCGTTCGGACCGAGTAGACACACGACCTCGCCGCGCCGGACCGTCAAGTCGACCCTGCGGACCACTTCCCGACCCTGGTAACCAGCCTTGAGATTACGAGTCTGGAGCAGGGGTCGCACGGCGGTCACAACGCACCTCCAATCGCCGACACGGTTGATCGTTCGGCGTTGTCTGGGTCGTCATCGTCGGACTCGTCGCCGAGATAGGCGGCGATGACAGCAGGGTTGGACTGGACCTGCTCGGGCGGACCCGAGGCAATAAGCGAGCCGAAGTCGAGCACGATGACCTCGTCGCACACGCCCATCACGAACTCCATGTCGTGCTCGACGACCAAGACTGCCATGCCCCAATCATCGGCAAGGCGGCGGACAACCCTCGCCAACTCGGCGCTCTCGGCCGAGCTGAGACCGGCCGCAGGTTCATCGAGGAGAAGCACACTTGGATGCATCGCAACGGCGCGGGCAATGGCCAGCAACCGTCGCTTGCCATAGGACAGATCCTTAACGTCGCGGTGGAGATCCTCGTCGAGACGGAACTCCTTGATAGCGCGTACAACCCCGGGCGGGAACAGTGGATTGATCGGCCAGACGAGGTCGCGGAGGTACGAGGTGAGATCCTGTGGATCAGCGGCGACGCTGATGTTTTCGAACACGGTCGCGTCCTCGAACAGCTCGAGCGACTGAAACGATCGTGCGAGCCCCGCCCGGGCGCGTTTGGTTGCGGACAGGCTCGACAGGTCAACGTCGTTGAGCATGACCCGACCCTCGGCCGACGCGAAGCCGCTCAACGCATCGATGAGCGAGGTCTTGCCAGCACCGTTCGGGCCAATAAGGCCCGTAACGCGGCCGGGTTCGACCTTGTGGGAGACGCCATCGACTGCGGTCACTGCGCCGTACCGAACAGTCAAACTTTCCATCGTGAGCGACATCGGCGGAACCCGGGTGAGTTCTCCCTCGTCGGTTTCCGGCGCCGAAACGTCGGCCAGCTCGATGATGTACGACCGACCCCACTTACGTGACTTTTTGAAGAATCGGAAGATCTTCACCCATTCGGCGGCGACACCATCTTGGTACGCCAGCACGGTGAGCAGGATGGCAATGCCACTGATCAGCTGTGTCCAGCGGCCAACTCCACCCCACGTCGACTCGAGCACCTCCTGGTTGATCCCGGCGGTCGCCATCAGGCCCCCGACAAAGGCCCCCAGCAGGTGGCCGACGCCGCCGACCAGCGCCAAGCCGACATACGTGACCGAGGTGAAGCTGGTGAACGACTGGTAGCTGATCGAGCTCAGCCGGAAGGCGAGGATGATGCCGCCCAATGCCGCTATCGCAGCCGCGAATGCGAAGGCGAACAGCTTCGCTGCGCGCACGTCAATGCCGAGGGCGGCCGCTGCTCGTTCGTTGGTGCGCACAGCGATCAGCCTCCGTCCACTGCGTCCGCGGCGCATGTTCGACACGACCCAGACCGCCCCCACAGCCATCGCCAGCGTGAAAATGCCATATCGAGCCGGGTGGTTGATCGACCCGATGTCGAAGCCGAACAGGTCGGGGTTGCCGACCTGGGTGCCTTGGACCCCGCCGGTGTAGTTCCGATTCCGGAACAGCATGAGTTCCATTGTCGTGCCCAAACCAAGCGTGACGATCGCGAGGTTGATCCCTCGCGTTCTCACTGCCGGCAGAGCGAACGCGAGGCCGAGCGGCACTGCAGCAACCACACCAGCGACGAGCGCGAGGAGAAACGGAATGTCGTAGACGGCAACGAGTCGTCCGGCGACCCAAGCGCCAAAACCGGCAATTGAGTACTGCGCCAGCGACAGCTGCCCGGCGTAACCGGTCAACACGACGATCGACAGCAGCACGATCGATACACCCAACGACACGGTTAAGGCGTCAACCCACTTCGGGGACTTTGTCAACATCAAGAAGATGACTGCGAGAGACCCGAAGATGGTCCAATCCCACGACATCCGGCCGTTGCCAATCATTGGCAACTCCCGCAAGAAGTAGTCACGCAGCGGTAGCGACCGGCCTCGGAATACGAGGAAAGCAATAATCACGAGGAATGGGAGCGACGGGCCGAGGCCCTGCTGATCAACGAATCGACCGACCAGTGTCTGACCGATGCCGAGCCCGATCCCCGCTGCCGTGGCGATCGGGAACGATCGGAAATCGGCGATGAGCGCTGCTGCGAGCGCTGCGAGTACGAGCGCCGTCATGGACGTGACCTGCAACGTAATAATGGGCACGACCAAGATCCCTGCGACCGCGGCAAGGCCCGAACCGAGCGCCCAGTTCAACACGGCGATCTGGTTGGGAGACACTCCAACGGCCGAGGCCGACCGCTCGCTCTCGGACACCGCCTCGGTCGCCAGGCCGAACTGGCTGGCGCGATAGAGCAGCCACAGCAACAGCGCTGACACACTGGCGATGAGGGTCAAGATAATGCGGTCCGCGGTGATGCTGACCTCGCCCCACAGGGTGACCCGGTCGGTGGGGAGCCAGCTGTCGACCTGTTTCGGAGCGGATCCGTAACGAATCACGACGCCCGCCTGAACGGTGATCAGCACGCCGAGCGTGGCAATCACACGCACGAGAGAGCTCGCCCGACGCAGCGGCCGCATGATGACCCAGTGGGTCAATGCTCCGAGCAGCGCCGACAGGGCGACGCCCCCAGCCGACGCAGCCAGGAAAGGCCAGCCGTGCTCGTATTGGAGTTCCCATTGCACGAAAACGCCGGCGATCGCTGTGGCTCCAAGCGAAAAGTTGAGGACGCCTGTGCCTCGGTAGACGACGATCAGACCCTGCGAACCGAACGCGTACAGCGCGCCGACGCCGAGTCCGAGCAGCGCGAACCTGATTATTTCGTTCATCTTCCCCCTCGGTCGATGTGTATTCCCCGATCGATAACGCCCGCATGTTCAGACATAGGAGCGCTCGACGTCCAGGCGTCACAGTAGCGCGCTGCATCAAGCCGAGCAAGTTGAAAAACGTCCAGCTAAAGCCGACATATTCCGGGACATTGGACGACACTCAGATGTGGTCCTTTTCGAATCGACTGGCGAACATTGGATGTTTGTGCTCAAATGGAGGGCCGGGGAGCCGTCTCGATCTCTGCAATATCGATTGACACGTCAGTAATCAGCTCTTCACCACCATGAACATCAACATCGAGGGGGAATGAACAAAATGACCAGAGAAACCACCCAGCGCGCACGTTCGTTGCGAACCATCGTCGCTCCACTGATTGCCATGACACTCGTCATGGCGGCGTGCGGCAGCGACGATGCAGCCGAACCCGCAGCCGAAGCACCCGCAGCCGAACCCGCAGCCGAGCCGACTGGTGAACCGTTGAAAGTCATGACGGTGACCACGCTCAACGCCGCCGGCCCCACGTATCAGAACATCGCGAATACCGCGATTGCCTACCAGGACTACATCAACGCTCGTGGCGGTATCGCTGGCAGGCAGCTCGAGGTCACCGTGTGCGACGAGCAATTTGATCCGGCGATTGCCACAACTTGCGCCCGAGAGGCAGTCGAGGAGGACATGGTTTCGATCGTCGGCTCCTTCACCTACTTCGCCGAGAGCATCGTGCCGGTCATCGCCGAATCCAGCATCACGTGGTTCGGTGCGTGCTGCCCAATTACACCGTCCGAACTCAGCAGTCCCTACTCGTTTAATATCGGCAACCAGCCGATGTATGCGGTCGGAATGGTGGAACGGGCCGTATCGGACGGTTGTAAGAGCATCAACGCCATCATCATCGATGGCGCTCAGGTGTTCATCCCGCCGATGGAGAACGCCATCAAAGCGCTTGGTATGAGCTTCGGGAACGTCATCATCCTGCCGCCGACGGCCCAGGACTACTCGTCCGAGGTCGCCCAAGCCACGACCAACGCTGACTGCGTCGTCGCCGTAATTTCCGAGACACCGTTCATCACCTGGAACACTGCCTGGGCCCAATCGGGTACCGATGCGCAGCAATACGGCCCGCAGGGCAACCTCAACAGTGTCTCGGCCGCCGGAGCCGAAGAAGCCACCGACGGCAACATCATTGCCGGTATGTACCCCGACATCTCGACGGAGCCGTTTGCTGAGTACCGAGTTGCGCTCGACGAGAGCGGCCTCGACACCACAGCGTTGGACTACAACTCCCTTGGTGGCCTCGGTACGTGGGCTGCGTTCGTCGGTTTCACCCAGATCGCCGAAACAATCAACGGTGAAATCACTGCCGAATCGTTCTACCAGGCAGCCGACACCACGTCGAACCTCGATCTCAACGGCATGGTGCCGGTGCTCGACTTCACGCAGGACTGGACTGACGGACTTGAGGGCTACAATCGTCTGTTCAATCGGAGCGTTGTGTTTAGCGAACTCGACAACGGCAAAGTCGTTCCGCTGACGAGCGAGTTCAAGGACGTGAGCAATCTCGCCACTGGCACTGCCGACTGACAACGGTCTGTTCCGATTCGGACCGCTGCATCTTCTGGGTGCGGCGGTCCGAATCGTGCTCGACTTGTTCGACGACGTGCAGCTCAATGGCTGGCTATCCAATCCATGGAGAAGATGCGCAGGACGCTCTTCGTCGCACAAGGACGAGTCGCACCAATGCGGCGTGGAACAAACTGGAGACGTGATGTGGGCGTAACGACAAGAGCGATTGACAGCATCCGGGCGATGATCAGTTCCGGTGACCTTCATCCAGGCGATCGATTGCCGCCCGAGCAAGAGTTAGCCGATCAGCTCGGCGTGTCGCGCGGTTCGCTTCGCGAGGCGGTACGCGCATTGGCCCAGATCAACGTGCTCGACGTCCGGCGAGGCGACGGCACCTTTGTGACGAGCCTGGCGCCAAGCGAGCTCCTGTCGGGGCTCTCGTTTGCAATGGAATTACTCCAATCGCAAGGCGTCGACGAGGTCCTCGAGGTACGCCGGATGTTGTTCCCAGCCGCCACTGCGCTGGCCGCCCAACGGGTCAACCCCGATCAACTCTCCAGCATGCACGCCGTGATCGACGAACTCGAACTGACGACCGATCCCGCCGAGATCGCCCGGCTCCAACGCCGATTTCAAGCGCTGGTCGGCGATGCCACCGGAAACGAAACACTCAGCGCAATTTTGTCGGCTATTCAGCTCCGCGATGAGAACCTGCGAATCGCCTGGCTCATCTCCGAAAAGCGGCGAGCAGTCGCCCTTGCCCACGACCGCATGTTGCTCGATGCGTTCGAGCGCGGCGACAGCGACATGGCCCGCTCGATCGCAGCCGTACGGGTCGACACACGCGAGCAATGGATCGAGAGCCTTCGCTCCAGCACAACCACGCCGCCTCAGGCGGACCAACCACTCGACACAAACGAACGGTGATGAACACGTGATCACATCTGAGACAGCAGGCCGGCATAGGGCCGATCCAATGGACCTGGGGGCAAACGCCCGCACAAGCGAACTCCGCGAACGACTCGAGTCCTTCATGGACGAGCACGTGTACCCGAATGAGGCGCGCTACTTCAGTGAATCGGCAGAACTGGGCCCGTGGGCGGTGTGGCCCATCGTCGAAGAACTCAAGCCGCTCGCCCGCGAAGCCGGCCTCTGGAATCTGTTTCTCCCCGACAGCGGGCACGGGCCCGGACTGACCAATCTCGAATACGCGCCGCTGTGCGAGGTAATGGGCCGTTCGAATCTCGCACCTGAGGTGTTCAACTGCTCCGCACCCGACACCGGCAACATGGAGGTGCTCGCCCGATATGGCAGCGCCGAGCACCAAGAGCGCTGGTTGCAGCCGCTGCTCGCCGGCAAGATCCGGTCGTCGTTCGCCATGACCGAGCCGTTCGTGGCGTCAAGTGATGCGACAAACATCGAGAGTTCCATCGTCCGCGACGGCGACGAGTACGTCGTCAACGGTCGCAAGTGGTACACGACCAACGCGACCGATCCGCGGTGCGAGATCATCATCTTTATGGGCAAGTCCGATCCCAACGACCCGGATCGCCACCGTCAGCAGTCGATGATCCTCATCCCGAAGGACACGCCCGGTGTGACCGTGATGCGCCCGCTTCCGGTGTTCAACTTCTACGGAATGCCCGACCGTGCTTCCGAGGTCGACTTTGTCGACGTGCGAGTACCGGCGTCGAACATGTTGTTGGGGCAGGGGCGGGGATTCGAAATCGCCCAGGGGCGCCTCGGGCCCGGTCGCATCCATCACTGCATGCGGCTGATCGGGCTGGCAGAACGCGCGCTCGAGATGATGTGCCGTCGAACCCAGCATCGCGTTACATGGGATCGGCCCGTTTCGGAGCAGTCGGTGACGCTCGAACGGATCGCGGAGTCGCGAATCGCCATCGAGCAGACGCGCTTGCTGACCCTCAAGACTGCACACTTGATGGACACCGTTGGCAACAAGGAAGCTCGGAGCGAGATCGCGATGATCAAGATCGCTGCACCCAACATGGCCTGCAAGGTCATCGACTGGGCGATCCAAGCGTTCGGCGGAGCTGGCACCAACAACGACTTCGGTCTTGCTTCCGCGTATGCGACTGCCCGGCTGCTGCGCCTCGCGGATGGTCCTGACGAGGTGCACCGGAACCAGCTCGGCCGATTCGAACTCCGCCGCCACGCCGACCTCGGGCCAATCGCGCCACACATCGATTACACACCGGACTGGGCATGAGCGCGTCATTCGATTTTAGCGGCCGAACGGTCATCATCACCGGAGGCGGCCGAGGCATCGGGCTGGCACTCAGCCGCTTCTTCGCCGCTGCCGGTGCCACTGTCGCAGTGGCCGACGTCAACGAGCAGGCATTGGCGGAAGTCCTCGTCGACGAACTCGACGGGGCGATCCCACTGATCGCAGATGTCTCGGATTCGGTTTCAGTCAACGCTGCCGTCGAGCACGTGCTCGACGCAACCGGCCGCATCGACATCGTCGTCAACAACGCCGGGATCCTCCGGGACCGAATGGTCTGGAAACTGACCGACGACGACTGGCAGGCCGTGCTCGGCGTACACCTCACCGGCACGTTCAATCTCACCCGCGCTGTCGTGCCGCCGATGCGTGAGGCCGGGTACGGCCGGATCGTCAACGTCACGTCCTACACAGGCCTGCACGGCAACATTGGTCAGGCCAACTACGCCGCGGCCAAAGCCGGCATTATCGGGTTCACGCGGACAACGGCGAAGGAACTGGCGCGCTTCGGTATCACGGTCAACGCCATCTCGCCGAACGCCGAAACCGACATGGTTGCCTCGATCCCACCGGACCGCTTGGACGAACTGCGCGCCGAGGTCCCAATGGGACGCTTCTCGACACCTGCCGAGGCATGCCCGATCGTCGGATTTCTCGCGTCTGAGCAGGCGAGCTACATCACCGGCGTCGTCGTGCCTGTCGACGGTGGGCTCTCGATATGAGTCCTGCGTGACCACCGCTGTCGTCGTCGGGAGCGGCCCGAACGGGTTGGCGGCCGCAGTCACGCTGGCGAAGGCCGGGGTGCAGGTCACGGTGCTCGAAGCTGCACCGCGGATCGGCGGAGGCACACGCAGCAGTGAGCTGACGCTTCCGGGGCTGGTTCACGATGAGTGTTCGGGATTCCACCCGTTGAGTTTCGATACGGCGTTCTCGCGGCTCGCCGGTCTTGAGCAGCATGGGTTGGAGTGGGCATGGCCCGAGGTCCAATATTCTCACCCGATCGGTGGTGAGGCTGGCGGTGCTGCAGTTCGATCGGTTGACGAGACGGCCGAAGGGCTAATCGGAGACGAGCGCTCATGGCGAGCTGTCTTCGCGCCACTGGTCCCTCGCTTCGCCGACATCGCCGACGACTTCCTCGGGCCGGTAGTACGAGTGCCTCAGCACCCGATCAAGTTGGGCCGTTTCGGTCTGCGCGCCGCCCTCCCCGCAGGCCTCCTCGCCAAGCGATTCTCGACCGATGAAGGCCGCGCGCTGTTCGCCGGCGTGGCAGCGCACGCGTTCTGGCCATTCCACTCGGTCCTCTCTTCGGCGATCGGTACGGCGTTGGGCACGGCCGCACACGCTTACGGCTGGCCGGTCGCCGTCGGAGGATCGGCGGCGATTACCAACGCAATGGCCGAGGTGCTCGTCGCTCACGGTGGGGTGATCGAGACTGATCACCGCGTTGCGTCCGTGCGCGATCTTGGTTCGCCGGACCTCGTCATGCTCGACCTGGCTCCCCGCGCTGCGGTGGAACTGATGGGCGATGAGATGCCGGTTCGCGTGCGTCGCGCATTGGGCAAGTATCGGCACGGGCCCGCCGCCTTCAAAGTCGACTTCGCCGTCGAGGGCGGTGTGCCTTGGAGTCACGAGCCGTCGCGGCGTTCCGGCACAGTTCACGTCAGCGGCAACTACGCCGAAACAGCCGCGGCTGAGGCCATGGTGCATCACGGCCAGATGCCCGAGCGCCCATTCGTGTTGGTCGGCCAGCAGTACCTCGCCGACCCCAGCCGGTCGAACGGCAACGTACATCCGCTGTATGCCTACGCCCACGTGCCATCGGGATTCGCCGGCGATGCAACCGCTGCAATCGAAGCCCAGATCGAGCGATTCGCGCCCGGATTCCGCGACCGCATCGTCGCCCGTCACGTGCAGACCACAACCGATCTTTCGCAGCGCAACGCAAATATCGTGGCCGGTGACATCTTGACCGGCGCAAACTCGCCGCGACAACTGGTGTTCCGTCCTCGAATCGGGCTCGATCCGTACTCGCTCGGAACGCCCGGCCACTTTTTGTGCTCAGCCGCCACACCTCCGGGTGCGGGCGCGCACGGGATGTGCGGATACAGTGCCGCAATGTCAGCGCTCCGATGTCTGGGTCGGACGCCGGCGTTGCCGTAGTGTGCTCGATACGCCAGCGCTCAGCCGACCGCGCACCCGAATTTTGGGAATGGTCGCGAATGGTTGACGATCTGAACGATGAGAGGAAAACAACATGAACGTCGAACCGGAAGCCTTGAGATCCCCAGGGGAAGAAGTAGATGACGGGAACAGAGCCAAGACGGACGGCCGCGCGGCCGTTGGCATTGTGGTTCTCACCGTCACGCTGATCGCATTTGTTATTGCGCAGCTGGTCTGACGGCAGTTGCGATCTCATTCGGATCAAGCCCCGCGCTTCCAACATTAAACATCAAATGTCTATGAGATAACGTCGGGTCGTCCGGCTGGTTCCTCGGGTGACGCATTTCAGCGTGGCCCCCCAAACAGGAGCCACCTATCAGTGAGGAGCGATCGTGTCGACATTGCACGATGAGCCGTTGTTGCCCGACTTGATCATCTCGGCACTCAACCGTTTCGAGGACGAGCCATGCATTCATCTGGGTGATCAGATTCTCTCCTACGGCGATGTCCGTCGCCAGACCAGTCAACTGATTCAGGCCTTGCAGAAGCGGGGCGTGGGGCGGGGCACCCATCTCGCGGTGCTCTCGAAGAACCGGCCCGAGGTGCTCACTAACCTGGCCGCTGCAATGATCAACGGCTCCGTGATCACACCGTTGCACCCCATGGGATCGCTCGAGGATCACGCATATGTCATCGGAGCAGCGAAGATTGAGTGCCTCGTCATCGATGTCGACCACTTCTCGCGACTGGCCGCTGATCTCAAGGCGCGCTTCCCCGATCTCATCGTGCTCAGCTTCGGGCCGAGCGACGTCGGCGACGACTACCTCGCCTTGGCCTCGACGTTCGAACCGCAACCGCTCGTTGCGCCCCGTGTCGGACCTGGCGACCCCTGCACCCTGGCCTACACCGGCGGAACCACTGGGCTACCCAAAGGCGTGCTGCTGCCGCAGCGAGTCTGGTCGAATCTGACGTTCATCCAGATGGCGGAGTGGGAATTCCCTCGCGAGGTCCGAATGCTGGTAGCGACGCCGCTGTCGCATGCGGCAATGACGTTGCTGGGTCCGGTCTTGCTGCACGGCGGTTCATTCCACGTGATGGAATCCTTTAGCCCAGATGGGTTCTTCGACCTCGTCGAGCAGCGTCGCATCACGACCACAATGATTGTGCCCGTGATGCTCTACGCGCTACAGAGCCAGCCGCGATATCGGACGGCGGACATGTCGAGCATGGAGACAATCTTCTACGGAGCGTCGCCAATGAGCCCGCCGAAACTGGCCGATGCAATCAAGCTGTGGGGGCCGATCTTTTTCCAGTTCTACGGTCAGTCGGAGGCGCCAATGGTGATCGCCCACATGAAGAAGGCCGACCACGACTTGTCGAAGCCCGAGCGGCTCGCCTCCTGCGGGCGCCCAGCACCGTGGGTGCACGTGGCGCTCCTCGGGCCCGACAACCAGCCCGTCGCTCCGGGAGAATCCGGTGAGATCTGTGCACGCGGACCACTTGTCATGATCGGCTATCACGACATGGACGTCGAGACTACCGAGGCGCTGTCGGCTGACTGGCTCCACACCGGCGATGTGGGCCGCTTCGACGAGGACGGCTTCCTCTACATCGTGGACCGGACCAAGGACATGGTGATCACGGGCGGCTTCAACGTTTTTCCCAGAGAGGTCGAAGACGTGATCAGCTCCCATGCGGCCGTGAACACCGTCATCGTGGTCGGTGTCCCGGATGAGAAGTGGGGTGAGGCCGTGAAGGCGGTTGTCGTGCTTTCTCGGGGCTTCGCGCCGAGCAACGAACTGACCGCTGAGATCCAGGCACTGGTGAAACAGATCAAGGGTTCTCAACAGTCACCAAAAACCATCGACTACGTCGATGGGGTTCCGCTGACCGCTGTCGGGAAGCCAGACAAGAAGGCGGTCCGTGCCCGCTACTGGTCAGGCACTGACCGCTCGGTTGGGTGAGTACGGCCACCCCCTTGCTTTCTGCTTCTGACGGGTAGTTGTCCCAACCCGTTGGGCGAAGCTCCTGCGCCGCCGTTGAACACGGTCGGTGACTTTGGTGGCGGCGAGATGTTCCTCGCCCGCGGTGTCGTCGCTGGCGATCCTCGAAGCGAAGTCCAGCGGCCAGGGCCAGGTGGTCGACACCGCGCCATGGTCGACGGCAGTGCGGTGCTGTTGACGATGCTCTGGTCGATGAAGTCGACCGGAATCTTCGATGAGAACAGCCGTGGCACGCATCTGCTCGACACGGGTGCCCACTTCTACGACGTCTACGAGTGCTCGGACGGTCGCTACATCTCGATCGGATCAATCGAGCGGCAGTTCTTATGCCGAGCTGATGAGCCTGACCGGCCTCGACGGTGACGACCAGCTCGCCAAGCAGATGGATCCGACGCAGTGGCCGGCGCTGAAGGTGTGGATCACCGAGCCGTTCAAGACGCGCGACGCGCGACGAATGGTGTGCGCCGATGGAAATGACCGACGCCTACTTCGGCCCGCCCTCACGATGAGTGACGCAGGCAGGCACGCCGAGTAGCTCGCTACTTAACTGGCCCACGGACCAATGCCGGTCACCCGTTCGATCTTGATTCGGGTGACGAACCCCGACGGCGGGTTATCACCTGGCGGGAACACCACGTCAGGCCCGAGATACTTCTTCGCGAGTGGGCGGAGGACGTCAGGCGCCCCGCCCTCAGAGACCGTGGCGCGGCCATGCACGACGAGATAGGTCTCGAGCCCGCGTGGGTCTACAGAACCCGCAAGCATCGACAGTGCCACCCGGTCGTCTCGACGGATGTTATGCACCTTGCGGCGCTCGGCCTGGTGGCCAACGATGATCTCGTCACCGTCGACTCCGACCCACACGAGGCTGACCTGTGGCCGCCCGTCAGGGTCAACGGTCACGAGGTGGACCAGCGGCGCTGATCCAAGTACTGCTCGAACATCGTCACGCATCCTGGCAAGACTAGAGAAGGCGGTCTGCGGCGTCCCAAACGGCTCGGCCATGGCGATGCGGGTGGGCGAGTCTGGGACAAGTACCGAGTTTGGGTCAGACAGCCGGCCGTTTGGGACACGTAGGACTACGAAGCCCGATCTCAGTCAAGTTGCCGTCAATGGCAGGACATGTAGGCCCAGAGGGACATTTTATTTCGCGCTCATCGCTACATCGAGCGGGCGGCGTTGTCGAACCTGGTGTACTGACCGAGGAAGACGAGACGCTTGGTGCCAATGGGCCCTGCACGGTGCTTGGCGACGATGATCTCGGCGCTGCCCTTGTCGGGCGACTCGGGGTTGTAGACCTCGTCGCGATACAGGAACATCACGACGTCTGCGTCCTGTTCGAGCGAGCCAGATTCACGCAGGTCGGCGAGCATCGGGCGCTTGTCCGCACGGGACTCCAAGTTACGGCTGAGCTGGGAGAGCGCCATGATCGGCACTTCGAGCTCACGGGCCAAGACCTTCAAGTTTCGGCTAATTTCGGACACTTCGAGCTGGCGGTTCTCCGACTTACCCGAGCCGCTCATCAGCTGCAGGTAGTCGATGAGGATCAGTGCCAGGCCGCCGTGCTGCGCCTTGATACGGCGTGCCTTTGCCCTGATCTCCATAACGGTGACCTGTGGGTTGTCGTCGAGGAACAGCGGAACTTCAAGGCGGCCGACGGCGAGGCCGATCTTGGACCAATCGCTTTCGGTTAGCTTGCCGGTGCGCAACTTGCCCGAATCGACTTTCGCTTCGGACGACAGAATTCTCTGTGTCAGTTCGCTGTGGCCCATTTCCAGCGAAAACACGAGCGTCGGCTTGCCCGACGTTTTCGCGATGTGCGTGGCCAAGCCCAAGCCGAATGCTGTCTTGCCCATGGCGGGGCGCGCCCCAACGATGTTCAGGGTGCTCGGCTGTAGACCCGACAGCAGTTCGTCGAGGTCGTCGTAACCAGTCGCTGCGCCCGTGATCGTGTCGCCGCGCTCGAAGTTCTCTTCGAGCTGGTCCATGGCCTCGTTGAGGAGCTCGTCGATTTGGCGGGTCGAGTCGACAACACGGTCTTCGGCGACCTCGAACATTTTCGTTTCGGCCAGGTCGACGGCCTTCGTGACATCGTCGGGTTCGCTGAACGCCAAGTCGGTGATCTCGCCAGCTGTATGGATCAGCCGTCGAAGCAATGCCGTGTCCATCACGATGCGGGCGTAATGCTCAGCACCGGACACCGAGGGGGTGGCGTTCTGCAACTCGTTGAGCCGCTCCATGCCGCCAAGATCATCGAGCATGTTGTGGCGACGCAACTCGTCGGCCACGGTAACCACGTCGACTGGACCGGACGACGAATACAGCGACCGAATTGCGTCAAAAATGTGCTGGTGCGCAGGGCTGTAAAAGTCTCTGACGTTCAGGCCAGCTTCGCCGACGACCCCAATCGCGTCACGCGACAGCAACAGCGCGCCGAGTACCGACTCCTCGGCCTGCAGGTTGTGGGGAGGCACACGACCCGAGCCGCCCTGCGGACGTGGCGACCCGCCGCCAGAGAACTGTCCACCCTGGTACTCGCGGTCGAGATCATTGCTCATGTCGTATCCATTCTTGCTGAACAACCCTGTGGGGAGCTAGTGGCAGAACCCTGGGAATTGCCTGTGGATAAATCCCGCCAACCTGTGGATACCTGTGGGTAGTTGGAGGTGTGGATGGGCTGTAAAAACACGAAAGGCGCGCCCCGCTCGAAAGCAGGACACGCCTTTCACGTGTCGAAACCGTGACGGTCTCCAGATTGGAGCACGTCGCGGTGTTCACCCGGCCAAAGCCGAGTGGAAACTCATTCGGCTGCGACGACCACGATGTTGATCGGGAACGACACATCGCTGTGCAGCGAGGCGGTTGCCGTGTGGGCACCGACGGTCTTGATGTTGTTGACTTCGATCGACTTGCGATCGATGACGATTTCGGTCTGAGCCTTCACCGCATCGGCGACATCAGCAGCACTGATCGAACCGAAGAGCTTGCCTTCACCCGACGCCTTGGCCGTGATTGTGATCGTCTTCGGCACGAGCGAGCTGGCAATTGCGGTTGCTGCCTCGCGTGCTGTCTGATCTTTTTGATCACGGGAGGCACGCATCCTGGCGGCCTGGTCCAGGGCTCCGGGCGACGCCTTGAGAGCGTGGCCCTTCGGGAAGAGGAAGTTGCGGGCGTAGCCGTCGGCGACATCAACGATGTCGCCGCGCAGGCCGAGACCTTCGACCTTGTTACGAAGAATGACGTTCATGTTGCTCAGGCCTCCGTCTCGGTGCTTGCAACCGCGTCACCCGTGTCAACGGACTCATCGGCCGCGTCGTCACCAGTGTCGGTGGTCTCTTCGGAGTTGTTCTCCTTGTTGTCACCGTCGTCGCGCCCACGGCCGCCACCACGATCGTCGCGATCACGACGGCCGCCAGTGCGAGTCGAAGCGACACGCGTGGCGTAGGGCAGGAGCGCCATTTCTCGGGCGACCTTGATCGCGTTCGCGACTTCGCGCTGCTGCTGCAGGTCGTTGCCGGCGACGCGGCGGTTTTTAATCTTGGAGCGATCGCTCATGAAGCGCCGTAGCAGATCGACATCTTTGTAGTCGATGAACTCGACCTTGTCGATGATGAGGACGCTGGTCTTCTTTTTGAACTTGCGGGGGTTGGCGTCTCGCGCCGACCGGGCCTTGTTCTTCTTACTGGCCATAATAGTTACCTAGGTATTCCTGACTGGAAGATGATCTTCGATTGAAAGAGTGAGTGACTTGGGGTTGGCGGGTCCAATGATTTGGACCCGGCCGTGACTCAGGACGTGCTTAGAACGGCTCTTCTTCGCCGTACACGGGATCTGGAGGAGTCGCCGGGCGAGCTGCGCCGCCGCCTCCGCTGTTGCCGCCGCCACCACCGCTGAATCCGCCGCCATCGGCGGAGTCACGGGAGATGCGCTCGACCTGTGCCTGCGCCCAGCGAAGGCTGGGGCCGAGGTCGTCTGCGATCACTTCGGTGATGTTGCGCTTCTCGCCTTCACGAGTGTCGTAGGAGCGCTGCTCCAAACGACCCGTGACCATGACGCGGTTGCCCTTATGCAAGCTGGCTGCGGCATTTTCGCCGAGATCAGCCCAGGCGACCACGTTAAAGAACGAGACCTGCTCCTGCCATTCGCCATTCACCTGATAGCGGCGATTGACGGCAAGACCGAAGCTGGCAACACCACGGCCCCCGGTGGTGTATCGAAGTTCGGGATCCTTGGTGAGGTTCCCGGTGAGTGTGACGGTGTTGTCCTGTGCCATTGATTTCCCCTTTGGCTATGAGCTGAGAATCAGACAGCGACGGCGGCGGCAGTAATGCCGCGACGCTCTGCTTCTTCGTCTGGCAAACGGATGAGCTTGTGGCGGACAATGTCGTCCGCGAGACGGAGCTGACGCTCCAAGTCGTCGAGTGCGCCAGGCGCAGCAACGAACTGAGCAACCAGGTAGTAGCCCGAAGGCTTCTTGTTGATCGGGTAAGCGAACTGTCGCTTGCCCCACCAGTCGATCTTGTCGTGCAGTGTTCCGCCGACCTTTTCGATCCCGTCGCTGATCGTCTTCATCCAGGCCTGAGCCTTGGGGTCATCGATGTCTCCATCAATGATGACCATCATTTCGTACGCACGATTCATGCGGTGTATAGCTCCCTTCGGATCCCACATTCACGGTGTCCAGGCGTGAAGAGATGGGGAGCCCCGAACCAGAGTGGTTGTGGGGGCAGGGTATGTAATGGACCGCGTAATGCTACCGGCCGCGCGGGGATCGCGTTCCCGCCGTGCTGCCAGTTGCGTCGCATGTTTCAACCATAGAGACGCGCTGTCACAGGGTGGAGGCAGCCGGGCACGCCTCTGCTTCTGTTCCTTTGATCAATCTGGCGCTCGACCCTGGCTCGATACCGACCGCTGCCAGGTCTCCTTGAAAGACTTCGATGGCAAGGTCGAACTCTGCACCAGCTGGGAAACGGTCGCACTGGCTGCGGACATCGCTCTCGCACGGGGCCATGTCTGCCATCGAAACCAGGGCGCCACCGGGGGCGAACCAGCCGATCGACAAGGGGGTGACAGTCTGAAACATGTAGAACGATCCGCTGGTCGGTCGCTCGAACACGAAGGCCATACCCGCGGCGGTACCGAGATTGGTCACGCCCATCAGACCACGACCGCGTTCTTCTGCCGTGTCGGCAAGCCACAGACAGACCTCGCACATCGTGCCGTCGGCCTGAGTGATCTCAACAGTCGCCGTGGTGAACCCTTCAGGCTGGACCCCCAGCGTTCCGGACTCAGGTGCTGGTAACGGTGCTGGTAAAGCGGTGTCCGCCATGCTCTCAGCTGCCGTCACCGTGGTGTCACCACCGACACTCGAGCCGACTGGCACACTCGATCCGGTTGAAACACTCGGGGCACACGCCGCCAGCGCAACAACTACGACG
>Ga0209502_10001378_pt1 | contig 22407 bp, 20 predicted proteins | sample ArcticOcean_MG_C_10_FD_187442 | JGI IMG/M metagenome (GOLD analysis project Ga0209502, IMG submission 187442) | Marine microbial communities from western Arctic Ocean - ArcticOcean_MG_CB11_90 (SPAdes) (version 2) | ecosystem: Environmental > Aquatic > Marine > Oceanic | place: Arctic Ocean... | reverse complement strand
CTTGTACGAGAAATATTCGAAAACTAGCGGTTGGCCAAGTTGTTTATACTGCAATGTGTTATGACCACGGGGGTATGATAGACGACGGAACTGTTTTTAAAATGACTGACACAAATTTTCGTTGGATCTGTGGAGATGAATACTGTGGAGAGTGGTTACGAGAAAAAGCAAAAGAATTTGGTTTAAAAGTTTGGATCAAATCTTCAACTGATAATCTTCATAATGTGTCTGTCCAAGGACCTAAGAGTAGAGAAATTCTTAAAAAAATTGTATGGACTCCTGACCATCAAACTTCTTTAGACGAGCTGGGATGGTTTAGATTCACTATTGGAAATTTGAATGAAATAAACGGAATTCCAATTATGGTTTCGAGAACTGGTTACACAGGCGAACTTGGATATGAAATTTTTTGCCATCCAAGACATGCGCCAGAAATTTGGGATGCAGTAATGAAAGCTGGAGAAGAATTCAAAATTGCACCTATGGGATTAGATGCATTAGATTTAGTTCGTATTGAAGCAGGCTTGATTTTCGCAAACTATGAGTTTGACGATCAAACAGATCCTTTTGAGGCTGGCATTAGTTTTACTGTTCCTTTAAAATCAAAAGAAGATGATTTCATAGGAAAAGAAAACTTAATTAAAAGAAAAGCCAACCCTCAAAGAACTTTAGTTGGCCTAGAGATTGAAGGTAATGAACTTTGTGGTCATGGGGATTGTGTGCATGAGGTTGGTGGAAGAGCTCAGATTGGCACTATTACTAGTGGGATGAAATCACCGACACTAAATAAAATGATAGCATTATGTAAAATGGATATTAATTATTCCGCAATCGATACTGAAGTTGAAATTGGAAAATTAGATGGTCATCAAAAAAGAATTAAAGCAAAAGTTGTTAAATTTCCTTTTTATGATCCTGATAAATCAAGAGTAAGAGCTTAATTTTTTAATTATAAATCTGTATTTATTTTCAAATTACTCACAGAATTATTGAATTAATTCAGCTATAGAATAATAATAATTTACATTATTTTTTTTTAATATTTTGTATAAATGATCAATAAATCAAAAACAAAAATAAATTTTTGCTCTCAGAAGATATCAAAAAAAATAGAGGAATCTTACATTCCTTCTTTTATCGATAGATTTAATTTAGTTCACCAGGTGAATCTTCATAAAAATTACAAGTACAAGTCATGGATGGAACAAAACTCTACTACTAAGAATAAAAATTAAAAAACAGTTTTAGTTTTTCATATAAGATTCATAGGAGTCGTCTAACTCTTCAAGCCATGGTGTGTGATGAGCGGGTGCTGTATTTCCTGTCATGATAGATTTATAAGACTTATTTCTATATCCCATTATATCGTTATGTTTATCATCTTCCCATTCCATAAATAATTTATTCACACCTTCAACGTCAAATGTGGGGTAGTCTGTAGCTTCTATTAACTCTTTAGTGTAATCACCTTGGAACCAAATCATATCTTCATCAGTTTCAAGTTTTTCTTCCCGATTTTTCCAATCTTGATTATTTTTAATCATTTCCTCTTTAACCGGAAGTTTAATTTTACCCATTATATAGTCTCTTGCATACCAGGCTTGGGCATCAAACATATTAAAAGTATAAAACTGATCCTGCATTCCTAAGTACATCATTTTTGGATTATCTACCCAAAAAATTCCTTTATAAATTCCTAAAGGCCATAAACAGTTATTTGTTTTTAATTTTAAATCATCGGTTAAGAATGGAAAATAATGTAGGTATCCAGTACACAGTATAATTGCATCAACAACCCTTTTTGAACCATCTTTAAAATAGACTGTGTTACCTTCTTCAACTTTTGTAATTAAAGGAACCTGTGAAAAATTTTCTGGCCAATGAAATCCGGTAGCATTCGTTCTATAACTAATTGTTATAGATTTTGCTCCATACTTATAGCATTGTGATGCTATATCTTCAGCTGAGTAGCTTGTCCCAACAATTAATAAATCTTTATTTTTAAATTCTAAAGCATCTCTAAAGTCATGTGCATGCATAACACGTCCACCAAATTTATCTAAACCTTTGAAAGTAGGTACATTAGGAGTTGAAAAATGACCACTAGCACAAACTACATAATCAAATATCTCTGAACTCACTCGATCATTTTTTAAATCATGAGAAGTGATTGTGAAATTATCGTCTTCCTTATTATAGACAACACTTCTTACGGGTGTTTTAAATTTTATTTTATCTCTAAAGTTTGATTTAATTAATCTTCCTTTAATATAATCTAACATCACTGCTCTTGGTGGGTAAGACGCAATAGATTTTCCAAAATGTTCTTCAAATGTATAATCCGCAAATTCAAGACATTCTTTGGGGCCATTAGACCAAAGATATCTATACATACTACAATGGACAGGTTCTCCGTATTCATCAGTTCCGGTTCTCCATGTATAATTCCACAGACCACCCCAATCTTCTTGCTTTTCAAAACATACAATTTCAGGAATTTTGATTCCTTTTTTTTCCGCTGATTCAAATGCTCTTAATTGCGCTAATCCACTTGGACCTGCTCCGATTATTGCTACTCTTAACATTTTAATAACTCCTACTAAATCTAACATATCGTATTAAAAAAAAGTCGATAATAAAACCCTTTTTCCTGTGAATTATTTTATCTAAATAATAAAAATAGGGATTAAAGTTGTTCCATAATTTGAAACACGATTATACGTTATCCTTTATTGATCTATATATTTCTTCTCATAGAATAAAAATTAAATATGCAAAAATATTCAGCACTCAGTCTTATTAAAAACGCATTTTCCAATCACCAAAATTGGGATGTAGTTTGGAGAGACCCAGAACCAAAAAAAGAATACGATGTAATTATTATTGGTGGTGGTGGCCATGGTTTGGCAACGGCATACTATCTTGCTAAAGAACATAATATTACTAACGTAGCTATCCTTGAAAAGGGATGGATTGGTGGAGGTAATATTGGTCGTAATACAACTATTCTTCGTTCAAATTATATGTTTGATGCTAGTGCTCATTTTTATGAATTTGGAATGAAGCTTTGGGAAAACTTAAGCTTAGAACTTAACTATAATGTTATGTATTCGCCAAGAGGTATTATTAATCTTGCTCACTCTGATGCGCAACTTAATGCCTACGCTAGAAGAGGCAATTCAATGAGATTAAATGGAATTGATGCCGTTTTATTAAATAGAGACGAAGTAAAAAAAATGATTCCTTTCGCAGACTTTTCTGAAAATTCTCGCTTTCCTATTTTCGGAGGGTTAATGCAACCCAGAGGTGGGACTGCAAGACACGATGCTGTTGCATGGGGTTATGCAAGACAAGCTGATGCAATGGGAGTCGATATAATTCAAAATTGTGAAGTAACGGGATTTGATGTGAATAATGGAAAAATTTCTGGTGTAAGGACTTCGCGTGGAGATATCAAAGCCAAGAAAGTTGGCCTATGTGTTGCGGGTAACACTACTTTACTCGCTGATAAACTAAATATGAGATTACCGGTCGAATCTCATGTTCTTCAAGCTTGTGTTTCAGAGCCAATTAAACCTTTGCTGCATAACGTAGTAACATTTGGGGCAGGTCATTTTTATTGTAGTCAGTCAGATAAAGGAGAAATGGTAATGGGCGGAGATCTTGATGGGTATAATAGTTATGCGCAAAGAGGAAATTTACCAATGATCCAACATGTTCTATCGGGAGGCCTAGCTGTGTTTCCAAATTTTAGTAGATTAAAGATGTTAAGAAGTTGGGGTGGAATTATGGACATGTCTATGGACGGAACTCCTATTATTGACAAAACTCATATAGATGGAGTTTACCTAAATTGCGGATGGTGTTATGGTGGTTTTAAAGCAACACCTTGTTCTGGATATGTTTTTGCGCATACAATCGCCAAAGATGAAGCTCATGAATTAAATGAAGCATTTAATTTAGAACGTTTTCATAGTGGTAATATAATTGACGAAAAAGGTGTAGGTCCAAAACCTTGGATTGGTTAAATCATGCTAGAAATTAAATGTCCTTTCTGTGGTAAGAGATCTCAAAATGAGTTCGCCTATGGAGGAGATGCTACTGTTAAAAGACCCGCTCTAGGAAAAGACGTAAGTACTGAAGATTGGGATAATTTTGTTTATTTTAGAGACAATCCTAGAGGTAAACATTCAGAGTTATGGCATCATGTTTCAGGTTGTAGACAATGGTTTAAAGTCTCAAGAGACACAGCTACACATGAAATTTTTAAAACTGTGCGTTTGGAAGAGGAGTTATAAAATTGACCCAATCCTATAGAACAAAAAATATAAATTCATTTTTAAATAAATCTAAAGTAATTAATTTTAAATTTAACGGAAAAAGCTATCAGGGTTATGAGGGTGATACTTTAGCTTCTGCTTTAATTGCTAATGGAATTCATTTAGTTGGAAGAAGTTTCAAATATCATAGACCGCGTGGTTTTATAGGTGTTGGTGTTGAAGAGCCTAATGCGATGGTACAACTTCATGAGGGTGATCGTTCAGAGCCAAATATTATTGCAACTGAAGTTGAGTTAGTGGAAGGTTTAATAGCTAATAGTCAAAATTGTTGGCCTTCTGTGAAATTCGATATAGGTGAAGTCAATAATTTACTTAATCGTTTTTTTCCCGCAGGATTTTATTACAAAACTTTTATGTGGCCAAAATCATTTTGGATGAAAATATACGAACCTATAATTAGAAGAGCCGCAGGTATGGGTGTTGCGTCTTTAACCCCAGATCCAGATCGATACGATCATAATTATGAGCACTGTGATGTGCTTGTTGTCGGTTCAGGTCCTTCTGGTTTAGCTAGTGCTTTGGCTGCCGCTAATAATGGTGCCAAGGTAATCTTAGCAGAGGATAAGGCTCATTTTGGCGGTTCTCTTTTGACCGATGAGGTTACAATTAATAATAAACCAGGAAAAGAATGGGCGGAAGAAACAATCAAATATCTTAAGAGTTTACCTAATGTAATTCTTAAAAGTAGGTCGCAGGTATTTGGTTATTATGATCATAATATGACTGTTATGTTTGAAAGAGTCAGCGATCATATTGAAAATCCTTCTAAATATACTCCACGCCAAAGATTACATTATATAAGAGCGGGCGAAGTTATTATTTCAACTGGGTCCATTGAAAGACCATTGTCTTTTGGTAATAATGATCGACCTGGTATCTTTCTTGCCTCAGCCGCAAATGAATATATGAAAATTTATGAAACTTTAGTTGGAAAAAATCCGATTATATTTACTAATAATGATACTGGATACTTATCAGCACTTGAGTTTAAAAAGAATGATATTAGTCCTTTAGTTCTTGATATAAGAAATAGCTCTTCGGGAGATTTAGTTAAAAAAGCCCAGTCATTAGGGATTGAAATAAGATTTAGTTCTGGTGTGGCTGACACTAAAGGTCATTTAAAAATTAGCTCGGCAACAATAGGAAAACTTAACTCTACCAAAGATAGTTTTGTTGATTTAGAAGAAGTTAACTGTGATTGTATTTGTATGTCAGGTGGATGGACACCAACAGTTCATCTTTCATCTCAATCTGGCAATAAATTAAAATTTGATAAAAATATTGATGCTTTTGTTCCAGATAAAAAAAGACAAAAAGAAACTGTAGTTGGTTCAGCTAAGGGTTCTTTTACTTTAAAACAGTCTTTAGAAGAAGGTTTCCAAGTTGGTTTCGATTTGTCAAATTTAATAACTTCTAAAAATAATAAAATCGTATTACCTGTTTCGAAAGAATACAAAACAGAAACACATGAAAAAATTTGGTGTATGCCTTTGCCTAATGGAAAAAATCCTAAAAGATTTATTGATTTTCAAAATGACGTTGCTGTTTCAGACGTTGAGTTAGCTGTAAGAGAAGGATTTAAATCCATTGAGCATGTTAAAAGATATACCACACTGGGTATGGCGGGAGATCAAGGTAAAACAAGTAACTTAAATGGTTTACAGCAAGTTTCAAATATTCAAAAAAAGATTGTTCCAGAAGTAGGTCATACTACTTTTAGACCTCCGTACACTCCCGTAACAATCGGAACTCTTGTTGGGAGAGAAGTTGGTAATCATTTTCAACCAACCAGAAAAACTCCTACTCATAAATGGCATGATGAGAATAATGCAGTTTATACGAATGCAGGTTTATGGTTAAGACCTCGTTACTATCCTAGAGGTAATGAGACTATGTCCGATGCAGTTAATCGTGAGGCATTAAATGTTAGAAAAAATGTTGGGATTTGTGACGTCACATCATTGGGTAAAATTGATATCAAAGGACCTGACTCAGCAGAACTTTTAAACAGAGTTTATACTAATGCGTGGATGAAACTTCCTATTGGAAAAGCCAGATACGGAGTGATGTTAAGGGAAGATGGAATGGTATTTGACGATGGCACAACAACCAGACTGTCAGAAAATCATTTTCATATGACTACCACAACCGCACAAGCAGCCAATGTACTATCTCATTTAGAATTTTATTTGCAGGTAGTATGGCCAGAATTAAACGTCAATGTGGTTTCTTCAACGGAGCAATTTTCTGGATCAGCCGTTGCAGGACCTAAGTCAAGAGAATTAATGAAAAAACTTTTTCCAAATATTGATTTTTCAACTGAAAATTTCCCTTTCATGGGTGTTAAAAATGCGGAAATAGCTGGAATTAAAGTAAAGATCTATAGAATATCATTTTCAGGTGAACTTGCGTATGAAGTAAATGTTGATTCAAACTACGGATTATTTATGTGGAGTGAAATTGTAAAAGCTGGAGAAGAGTTTGGTATTCAACCATATGGAACAGAAGCTTTAGCTACTTTAAGAATTGAAATGGGGCATGTGTCTGGACCAGAACTTGATGGAAGGGCAGTTCCTTATGATATTGGTTTACATGGTATGGTAAGTCAAAAAAAAGATTTTATTGGCAAAAGATCTTTAGAAAAATCAGCTTTCAATAACCCTGAAAGACAAACTTTAGTTGGTTTAGTTCCTATTGATAAGAAAACTAAAATACCTGAAGGTTCTCACTTAGTTGAAGACGATAAGGCTAAGTTACCTAATCCTAAATTAGGTCATGTTTCTTCGTCTTGTTGGAGTGTAGAATACGATAATCCTTTTTCTATAGCGGTATTAAAAGATGGTAAAAATAAAATTGGTAAAAAGCTATTCGCTGTCGCTCCCTTGAAAAATATTTCTGTTGCTGTTGAAGTTGTATCACCTCACTATGTTGATCCTAAAGGTGAAAGGGTTCGTGTATAATGACTGATGATAAAATTTTTTTATCTCCTTTACATGATGAACATAAAATTGGTTTATTTGGAGAATATCAAGATAAAGATAAGTCTGATTTATTAATAGTAAAGGAAGTAAAAGAAATTTTTATTTTCCAAATAGTTAAATATAAAAATAGTGATGACGATTTACATTTATTAAAAATAGACGGATTAGCACTACCGTTAGCTTACCCAAATGTAGTCTCTAATTCTGAGATAAGAATTTTATGGAGTGGGCCTAATACATGGATGGTAATTTCATCAAACCAATCTGTTGAAGATAAAATTCACTCTTCATTGAAAAATGAAGATTTTGCTATCACAAACTTATCTCACTCAAGAGCTGTGATTGAAATATCTGGTAAAAATAGTATCGATGTTCTGAAAAAAGGAACTTCTTTAAATCTCAATCCTACTGAGTTTATGAAAAATAACTCAGCTAATTCTTCATATAGTGGAATTAGTTTCATTGTTGATTTTATTAGTGATAGCCCTTTAACTTTTAGATTATTTTGCCTTAGAAGTTTTGGGGGGTCGTTTTATCATAGTATTACTGATGCAGCTTTGGAATACGGTTACTCTGGCGAATAATAAAACATCATATTAATTTTTTTGAAATTAGTGTAAATTCCATTGTGTGGAACAGAATAAATATATTAATAAATCTCTAGAGAAGTCTTTTAGGATTTTAGAAATACTCTCTCAATCTGTTTTCCCATTAAAGGCAAGTTCCATCTCTAGAAAAGCCACAATATCTAGAACAACAACATTTAGACTTTTATCTGTTTTAAATCATTTGGGCTATATACATAAAAATACATCAACTAACACATACACAATGGGACATAAAGCTTTTCAGTTTGGAGAAATTTCAGATTATCTTCAATCTATATCTGAAGAATCAAAAGACATTTTAAACGATGTTTCAAAAACCACAGGATTAATTACTTATTTGGCTATGCTTGAAGGCCCTCAAATTGTTCACTCAGATAAAATTTCATCAAACAATGACAGTGGAAACTTTAGAACTTTTCGTATGAGATTGGACGCTCACTGTTGTGCTATTGGTAAAGTTATTCTAGCTTACAGACCAGATAATGAAATATCTTTAATATATAAAAGTTATAATTTTTACCCTCACACAAATCATACTATAGCAAATATTCAGTCACTTAAAAAAGAATTGAATGTGATTCGAAAGCAGGGTTACTCACTTAATCACGCAGAGACTTTTGATAATGTATACGGTGTAGGCGTTGCAATTTTAGATCATGAAAAAAGATCATTTGCCGGAATTTCTTTTTCTGGAAGTAAATCTTTAATGTCTCCAAAGCCATTAGAGGACTATATAAAAATACTGCAATCTGCCTCTATTAAAATCTCTAATTTAATTGTTGATAAGTAGGATTTTAACCCATAAATAATGTTTCATATTATGAAACATGATATGTTTTTCCCTCTACAGTCATTAGAAGATATCTTATAAATCGGAGGAGTTATGAGCATACCAACAAAATGTGATTACCTTATAATAGGAGCAGGTATTCATGGTCTAAGTACAGCCTGGCATTTATGTCAGAAGCTAGCTAAGAAAGGCCAATTAAAAGAAAATTCAGTTGTAGTTTTAGAAAAATCTCAAGTAGCTTCAGGTGCTAGTGGAGTAGCTTGCGGTATTGTTAGAAATAATTATTACCAACCAGCAATGAGACATCTAATGGATCATTCAGTGAAAGTTTGGAATGCAAATGCGGAGGCTCTTACTTATAAGCCAGTAGGATATATGCAGATCAATTCTCAGTTAATGCATGAAGGTATGTCTGAAGTTTATCATCAACAAAAAGAAATAGGTTTTGAATCCGATTTCATTGAAGGTGAAGCGGATTGTAATAAATATATGAAAGAACTTTTGCCGGATTGGCAAGCTCAAGGAATAACTTCTGTTCTTCATGAAAAGAAAACGGGCTATGGTGCTAATAGGGGAGCTATTGAAGGTTTTCATAAATTAGCAGTTAGTGCGGGTGCAAAAATTTGTGAAGGAGTTACAGTAACTTCTTTAAATACGTCAAGTGGTAGTCAGGCTATTAAGTCAGTTGAAACAAGTGAAGGTACGATTGAATGTGATCAAGTAGTGGTTGCTGCAGGACCATGGGTTAGAAATTTCTGGGAAATGTTAGATTTACCAAAAACAATTAAAATAAAAAAACCAGACGGTTCATTTACAGACGATTTAAAAATGTGGTCATATATGGCTTTAGAAGAGGGTGAGTTAGATGTGGACCCTTATTCTTATAAAACTGCTAAAGGAACCGAATATCCTGTTATTCATGTAGATACAGAGGCGACTCTTATTTCTGATAAAAATGGACATGTAATTCATGAAAATGAAATGTGGGGTTTTTATTATAAGCCAGATATTTATAGAGCTGGTATTCAAGGAGGTTCTTCTCCTTATGATGTTACTAAGGCCAACGAAGATGTTTCTTTAGATCCTTATGGACATGATTCAAACGAATTTCAGCCTAGGGAGTCTTTTGAAGATAAGTTCACTTCAGCTCTTGCTTTTTGTCAAAAACAATTTGTAGGCTGTCACACTAAGTATAAAAAACAAAATGCTGGAGGTATTGGTTGTGTAACACCAGATCGATTCCCAGTTTTTGATCAATACAGAGAAAATGTTTACATTATTGCTGATGCTAACCATGGTTATAAGATGGCTGGTATTGGTGATTTAGTCTCTGATGAACTACTGGGTGGAAAATCTGATATTTTAGAACCTTTCAGATTTTCTAGATATGAACAAGGGAAATTACATCCGGTCTCTAAGAGTCCGTTCCCATGGAGTTGATGTAAAGGGGGAGGTAAGGAATATGACTGCACTAGAAACATACGTTGCTGATAAAGAAAGAAATGAGAACGTAAAAAAAGTAAGAAGTAAGATTAATGAACTCGGTATTGAATATATTTATTTTCAATTCATTTCTGTAACAGGAAGAATTGTAGGTAAAGGTTACCCTGCTGATCATTGGGAAACTGTTGCTCAAAAAGGTTTCCAATTAGTTTATGGATCGACAGCAAATTTATTTACAAATAGACATGGTAATTATATTGGATATGGCCCTGAGGCGCATGAATTAGTTGGAATTCCTGATCCAGAAACTTTTATGCAACTTCCTTGGGATAAGAGAATAGCCAGAGTCTTTTGTACTTGTTTTAGAAATAGGGAAGAGGAAGAGGATCCGGGTGGTTTCTTAAGTTCTGATTGTCGTGGTAATTTAAAAAGACACCATCAAGAATTTAAAGATAAACATGGTCTTGAATTAAGAGCTGGAACTGAACCTGAAATGATGTGGTTAACTAAAAATGAAGACGGAACACCTACAGGTTCTGGTTTTTCAAAGCCTTACTGTTATCACATTGACCAATTTGAATCTTTAAGGCCTGTCTATATGAAGGTTATTGAATATTCTCGTCTGATGGGTCTTGATATCATTCAAGGAGACCATGAAGATGCTCCAGGTCAATTAGAGCTTAATTTTAACTACGATGACGTATTGAGAAATGCGGACAGACTTTCTACTTACAGGCAGATCTGCGCTCAAGTTGCTAGAGAATTTAATTTAATAGCATGTTTCTTATCAAAACCTTTTGTTGGCGTATCTGCATCTGGTTGTCATACAAATATTTCATTATGGAAAGAAGGAAATGATGAAATTATCCCATGCGGAAATGATGTGAAAGCACTCCCTGGTATGGAGCAAGTTTATCATCATAGAAGAGGTGGTGATAATGTATTCATGCCTGATACTGATGACAGAAGAATTCCAGGTAAAATTGGTTTACAAGCAATTGGTGGTGTTATGGAACACCTTCCAGCTCTTACGGCAATTGGTTCATCAACGGTTAATTCCTATAGAAGATTATGGGATGCAGGTTTCTGGGCACCGGTTTACGCTGATTGGGGCTTTCAAAACAGAACTTGTGGATTGAGAGTTTCTGCTCCTGGTAGATTTGAATACCGTTCAGTAGACTCAGCTCACAATCCTTACCTAATGGGATCTGGATTACTTAAAGCCTTTGATCATGGAATAAGTGACAAAATGGATCCAGGTAAACCAGAACAGGCAAATATGTATGAAGCAAATGCTGGTAAAGAAAAATTACCAATGACTTTAGGGGATGCTCTTGAAAAACTTTCTAAAGATAAAGTTATTCAAGATGCAATGCCGGGTGATATGTTAAGAGTCTTTACTGAGTACAAGACAGATGAGTGGGAAGAATTTCTTGCAACTCCAACTCAGTGGGATCTTGACAAATATTTGGATTGCCTACCATAGAAATAATTATAAGGAGAAAAACGAAATGTGTGGAATAGCGGGAGTAATTAATAGAAAGAAGACTGTAAACGTCGGTGAACAGATGAGACTGATGCTTCAGGGTATAAAACATAGAGGTCCTGATTCAACAGGTTATGCTATGTATGGTACTCCTTTAAAAACAGGCTTTATTTTAAGATTTAAAGTTTCTGAAAATTCAGCTGAAAAAAACGGTTCATCAAAATCTGAAGATCCGAAAATTCTTTTAGATCGTAAAAAACAAGTAGATGCGATTATGAAAAAACATGGAGCTAAGATTACGAAACAAGCTTCAAGTACTCCCTACGCATTTCGTTATGAATTTACATATAAAAGCGATGATTTAGAGGCATTAGCTAAAGAAATTGAAACAGTGGAAAATACTGAGATTTTATCTATAGGTAAAGGTCTTGAACTAATCAAAGATTTAGGCGATGCAACTAAAGTTGCTGATCAATATGGCTTAAATAAATTTATGGGAACTCATGGAATTGGACACACTAGAATGGCAACTGAATCTGATGTTGATATTAAATCAGCTCATCCATACTGGGCGTTTCCTTATCAGGATGTTGCTGTTGTACATAATGGTCAATTAACTAATTACTGGGGTAATAGAAGAGTACTCGAGAGAAATGGTTATCGATTTAATTCTAATTGCGATTCAGAAATTATAGCCGTCTACATTGCTGATAAGATGTCTAAAGGTATTGATTTAGAACAGGCAATGAATGATAGTTTAGATGAGCTTGATGGTGTTTTTACATATATTGTTTCAACTAAAAACCAATTAGGAATGGCTAAAGATCATATGGCAGCAAAGCCCATGGTTATCTATGAGAGTAAAGATATAGTTGCTTGCGCTTCAGAAGAAGTTGCAATCAGAAATATTTTTCCTCATGAAATTACTACTTACGACCCATATGAAGCGGAGGTAAAAGTATGGCAGGTTTAGAAAAAAAAGTAACAGCTTTCCAAGATGAGAATTTATCTGGAAGATCTCAAAAATTATTTTTTGAAGTCACAGAGGAAGAAAATTTTACATATTATGGAAATCACGATGTTGATTTTAACAAAAGAATAGCAATAGATTGTGAAGGCATTGATGCTAGAGAACTTAATCAAAAAGTAAGAGACGCACTTCTAAAAGGTTTTGGTTCTATTGTTATTAAAAATCCCGGCGCAAAGCATGCCTTAGGTGTAGGAATACTGAATAAGTTAAATCTCATTTTTGAAGGCAGTTTAGGTTATTTTGGTGTTGGTTGTATTGACGGACCTACTGTTAGAATTAATGGTAGAGTGGGTTGGTCTTGTGCTGAAAATATGATGTCAGGTAAAGTTGTAGTTGAAAAAAATGCTGGCTCATGTTTTGGTGCGGCTCTTAGAGGTGGTGATTTGATCTGTAAAGGAGACGCTGGGGCTAGAACGGGAATTGATATGAAGGGTGGAACTATCTTAGTCGGTGGTAATGCCGGTGCATATACTGGATTCATGATGCAAAGAGGTCGTATTATTGTTTGTGGTAATGTTAGTGCAAATATGGGCGACTCTATGTATGACGGAATTATATTTGTCGGAGGTGAGCCTAAATCTTTAGGTACTGATTGTATCGAAGGTGAGATGAATGATCATGAAGTTAGATGGTTAGAGCAAAAAATAAAAAATGCTGAAATCGATTGTGGAGTTCCAGCTTCTAAATTTAAGAAGTATGTAGCAGGAAGAATGCTTTGGAATTATGACAATTTAGAACCAGCAGAAAAGAAAGGTATCTTAGGTTAGAAAAAATGACAAAACGTAATACGCAACTTTTAGGAAAAAACGCAATCTTCACCCCAGAGGTGATGGATGATATTCATATTAAAGCACAACTAGGTCGTTACCGTATGAGAGGTATGGCTCTTATGAAAAAAATTCCTCATTGGGATGATTTGGTTTTTCTTCCAGGCACATTGACAAGATTTGTGATCGAAGGATACAGAGAGAAATGTTTAACTGAAACAATAATTGGCCCTAGAGCTAAGAATCCTATTAAATTAGATATACCCGTCTACATTACAAGTATGAGTTTTGGAGCATTATCCTATGAAGCTAAAACTGCTTTAGCTAGAGGTTCTGCAATGGCTGGTAGTGCTACTTGTTCAGGTGAAGGTGGAATGATACCTGATGAAAGAAGATATTCTAATAAATGGTATTACCAATGTATTCAATCAAGATATGGTTTTAATCCTCATCATGCTCAGTTAGCAGATGCTATTGAAGTGTTTATTGGACAAGGCCAAAAAGTTGGTATGGGTGGACATTTAATGGGTCAAAAAGTTACTGATCAAGTTGCTGAAATGAGATCTCTACCTGCTGGTATTGATCAAAGATCACCAGCTAGACATCCTGACTGGATGGGACCTGATGATTTAGCATTAAAAGTCCAAGAGTTAAGAGAATTAACTGATAATCAAGTGCCTATTCAATTAAAAATTGGTGCCTCTAGAGTTTATGATGATGTTCGTATGGCAGCCAAATGTGATCCTGATGCAATTTTCTTAGATTGTATGGAAGGTTCTACAGCTGCAGGTCCTCATATAGCTGCTGCAAATACAGGTATTCCTGGAATAGCTGCTGTAAGAGAAGCTAGAAGAGCATTGGATGACGTAGGAAAATCAGGTGAAGTTTCGCTTGTTTTTGCTGGCGGTATTAGAGATGGGGCTGATATGGCTAAAGCATTGGCTTTAGGCGCTGATGCAATTGCAATCGGAACTGCTGGTTTAGTGGCACTAAATTGTAATAAAGATATTCCTGAAGCTGACTTTGAAAAAGAAATGGGAGTAGAAGCAGGTTACTGTTATCATTGCCATACAGGAAGATGTCCTGTTGGTGTTGCTACACAAGATCCAGTTCTTAGAAGTAGATTAGATCCTACAGAGGCAGCTGATAGAGTTTATAATTTATTAAGCACAATGACACTTGAGTGCCAAATGTTAGCAAGAGCTTGTGGAAAAACTAATATCCATTCGCTTGAACCTGAAGATTTAGCTGCTCTAACAATGGAGTCATCAGCAATGGCAAAAGTTCCTTTAGCTGGAACTGATCTGACTGTTGGTGTTGATAACTACCACTCAATTTAAAGGAGGATATAAATTATGGTAATTAAGAAAAAAACTGCAAATAAAAAATCTCCTAGTAGTGCGAAGAAAAAAACTACAGTCAAAAGCAAAGATACAAAGACTGGATATAAAGTAGTTGGTGGCGCTAAGTTAAAAGATAAGGAAATTAAATCATCCAGAGAAAAGATGATAGGCCAACATATTGGTTATCGTTATGATGTGAATTTAATTCCTGATTATAGGCACATCACACCATTTCTCAAAAAATATATTGATATTATGGGTTGGGATGATTTAAATTGGTTAGAAGATATACACATGGGTTTTGAAGGAGACACTCCAGCAGTGTTTGATAGAAACGCTAACGCTTGGATAACTTTACCAAAAAAAATAAAACTACCTAAAGGTCAACAAGATAGAGATATGTTAGCTAGGGAATTATTAATTAAATTCCAAATGTCACCAAATCATCCGCTTGTGCAACTTAAAAGAACATACACTAAAGGAGAGAATTTTAAGCTCGTAGAGTAAATCTTTTATCATTTTAAATTTAAAAAAAGGGGTGGGGTAATTCTTACCCCTTTTTTTTAGTCGGTAATTCTTATAAGTTTTGATTTTTTCCAGTCAGGAATAAATTTAATCACATCAATATCTGAACCTAAACCTGGATTAAAGTTTCTATTATGCCAGTAAATATTTGCCCAGTGGTCCTCTTTTATCTCTAATTTAAATGCACTACAGCTTAAACGGTAGTTCGTAGAGAGATGAACAAAGTCAAGAATGCACGATTCACTTTTAAGTATTTTTTTAGTAATTGAAGAATCCATTGGAAAGGTTGCAAAAAGGGAGTCAGAAAAATTATTCCTATCTATGAAATATTCAGATGAAAGAAATTTATTCATTTTATCAAATCGAGTAGCCGGATCATAAGTTGCTTTATTTATGTGTTCAAACATTTTAGTAGTGTTGACAGGGTCATTTTCAGTAATTACAACAATAATTCTAGCTAATTCATTACCTTTTTTATCTAATAAAATAGGTGCCATTGAAGCATTCGGTCTTCCATTCTCTATTCTAAAGGCTTGAATTCTTGATTGGCATTGCCAATCTAAAAATTTTTCTCTTAGTATTTTTTGCGATAACATTTTTATATCTTCCTCTTAATAATATTTTTTGGTGTTCAATTTATATTTATATTAATTTTTATGTAGCTATTAGTAAATTGGTTTTGAGTTTTCTTCATTGTTTCTATTATGTTTTTATCATAAACGCCATAAACTAATTTACCATATTGGACTACAACTTCATTATTAATTTCTTATAAAAAGTTAATAAAATCAATAAATTTATTATCTTTAACGGATTGGGACGTTCCACTTAATGAAACTAATATCATTTTCATTTAATTTAAGAGGTAAGATCATATTAGGAATAGGGAGGGAAGTAAGATTCCCTCATATATTATAAGGAGATGTTAATTATGACTTTAGAACAACTAACGTCGTACGTGACTGCGCAGTCTTCTGCAGCAGCTGAAGGTTGGTATTACCTGATGACTGCTATAATGATTGCAATTCATGTAGGATTTTTATTATATGAAGTAGGTTCATCAAGAATGCAAAATGCAGTAGCTTCTGGTGTTAAAAATTTACTTGCTTTTGCTTTTATGATCCCAACTTTTTGGTTATTTGGATGGTACATTTATTTGGCCTTCCCTCATGGTCTAGTGCCTATGGATATGGAAGGTTACGGTGTCCCCTTTAATGTTTCAATGGGTCCAATGCTTTCTGATCAGTTGACAGGTGTTTTCTGGGCAGCATTTACTTTATTTGCTTGCACTACTGCGTCTATTTTTTCAGGTGCTGTAATTGAAAGAATTAGAATTAGTTCTTTTGTTTTTCTTGCTGTTATTCTAGGTTCAGTTTGTTGGAATTTGGGTGCATCATGGGGTTGGCATTATGATGGATGGCTAGTAACTAAATTCGGTTTTCATGACGTTGCAGCTGCTGGTGTAGTTCACATGATTGCAGGCTGGTTTGCTTTTGGTGTTGTTCTAAATTTAGGTCCAAGAGTAGGTAGATATAATGAAGATGGAACCATGAATGTATTAGAAGCTCATGATCTTCGTTTTTCCTTTATCGGACTAATGATGATAATCATGGGATTTTTTGGTTTCTTGGGCGCTTGTCTTATTTGGCCAGGTCTAGGTGGTTTAGGTATGCAGGAAGTTACGACATGGACTCAAATTTATGGAGCTCCAGCAACTTTATCATCATTTGTATACAATACTTTAATGGGTCTTGCAGGTGGAATGATTGGTGCTTTCTGGATGAGTAAAGGTAATCCTTTTTGGATGATGTCTGGTGGACTGGCTGGTATATTTGCTTGCGCTTCAGGTCTTGATATTTACTATCCGGGATTAGCTTTTGTTTTAGGTTTTGTTGGAGGAGTTATTATTATTCCTGCAAATAATCTACTTCATAAAATCTTTAAAATCGATGATCCGGTTGGAGCAATCGCAGTTCACGGTGTCGGAGGTACTTGGGGTGTATTAGCTATGGGTATTTTTGCTACAGGTGTTCCTGGTGCTTCAGCAGCTATTCCAGACGCGAGCTTATGGGGCCAAATTGTAGGAGGACTTACAATGTTTGCAGTAGGTTTTATTCCTGGATATGGCATTTCATATATTATGAAAGCAGTGGATTGGCTTAGAGTGCCAGACCATATTCAAAAAGCTGGTCTTGATAAGACTGAACTTAACTTAAAAGCCGTTAACTATTAATATGAATGAAAGGATATAATCTATGAACTCATGGCCAGGACCTAAAAGTAGCTGGGAGGGCGTTGACGCCTATTTTACTTCAGCTAATAGTGAAGGTACTTTAATTTTTTGGACACTAGTTTGTGTGGCAATACTATGTTTCGTAACATGGTCAGCCGCTAAACACGAGTCCAAAATAAGTAATGAAAAGTAAGTAGTTTAAATTTATAAGAGGGCGGTTTTTACTAATCGCCCTCTAAAAAAATCATAATGGAATACACAGGAGCCAGTCTTTTTTTTCAACAATTAGTTCAATATGTTATAGAGCATAAGTTCATATCCTCAATCATATGGATTATCTTTATGGGGTTAGTTTTAAGAAAAATATCAAAAAAGGATAATGAGATATATTTAAAAAAAAGTTTTTTTAAAAAAAATAAATAAATACCTTTCATGAAAATCCTTATTATAAACGGATGCACAAAAGATTTCGATCAAGATTTTATTAAGGCAGGCTGCATTAAGCAAAATAAGATTTTTTATAATATAATTTCAAAAATTTCCCCTAGCTCCATAGTAGATATTCATAGTTCTTATAATTCTATTAAATTAAATTTAAATAAATATGATGCTTTTGTATGGACTGGTGGTGGAGGTAATATATATAAGAAAAATGATCATAATAAATCCCAACTAAATCTATGTTCTGATATTTTAAAATTAAATAAACCTATTTGGGGTAGTTGTTGGGGAATGCAAGTTATAGTGACATCTTTTGGTAAAAAAGTAGTTAAAAGTAATAAACCTGAATTTGGTATTGCTAAAAATATTAAAATAACTAATTCAACTTTAAATAATTCTATATATAAAGATAAGGAATTAATTTTTGATGCCCCCGCTCATCATTATGACATTATTTCAGATATTCCTAACGGCTTTGAAATTATTAGTGAAAACGACACGGGTATTCAATCCATTTATTCAAAAAGTCAAAATATTTTCTGCACTCAGTACCATCCTGAATTACCTTATGATTACATCGCAAATTTAATGTTATTTTGGAAAAATAATTATAGAAATTTATTTAATTCTAAAGATTTTAATAGCTTAATAAGATTGTTAAAATTTAAAGAAATTAATAATTCTGGTAGGCGAATTGTAGAGTTAAAAAATTGGTTAAATTGTTTAATCTAAGTCTCTTTTGTTGCAATTGTTAAAAGTATTAATGCAATTATAGCTAACAGGCCCGATCCGACTGAAAAATAAAAAATAAGCAATAAAGCATCTATTAATAATTTTATGCTTGTAATTTTAGATGCAAATATAGGGTTTGATAAGCCTTGATCTACAAGGGTTATAAAAGTAGTTATAAAAAAAGTAGTTATAAAAGCTCTTTTATAAAATTTTGTCCAACTGCTTTTAAATAGTTTGATATTCACTACGTCCTTTATAGCATAGGTAATAAATTTTATTAATCTTTAATTATTATCTTAAATATTCTTTTTTTACCTATTCTAAGTATAGATCCACTTTCTTTATTAGTAATTTCGTATTGAATGTCTGAAATTACATTATCGTCAATTTTTATTCCATTATTTTCTATCATTCTCTTAGCTTCAGATTTTGAGTTAATGAGTTTATTTTCAGTGAGAATATCAGTTAATTTTAATGATTTATTTTCTTTTATTTTAATCTCATCTATATTTTCATCAAATTTTTTATTTTCAAATAGGTCGTTTGATTTTTTTTCTGCACTTAAAGCATCTTCTTCTGTATGACAATCAGCTGTTACAGTAAAAGCCAATTTTTTTTTAGCTCCATTAATATTGTCCAAAATAATTTTTTTTATTTCATCTTTACTTAAGTCTGAAAATATAAATAGTAATTTTTCTACATCTTTATCATCAACATTTCTCCAATACTGATAAAATTCAAAAGAGTTAAATTTTTCTTTATCTATCCAAACAGCGCCTTGTTCTGTTTTACCCATTTTTTTACCAGAAGAAGTTGTAAGTAGGGGGGTTGTAAGGCCGTATGAATTTTTCTTACTAATTTTAGAGATGATTTCTATTCCAAGGACAATATTGCCCCACTGATCAGATCCTCCTATTTGAAGGCAGCAGTTATTATTCTTATTCAAATGATAAAAATCGTACCCTTGTAAAATCATGTAATTAAATTCTAAAAATGATAAGGACTGTTCTCTTTTTAATCTTTCTTTTACACTTTCAAATCCCATCATTCTATTTATTGAGACATGGCTACCCACTGTTCTTAAGAGCTCTATATATTTTAATTCTGAAAGCCAATCATCATTATTGATAAATGATATGCTTTTTTTGTGATCTCTAAAATAATGATTAAAAATTCTTTTAAAGTTATTAATATTCCCTTCAATAGTTTTGTACTCAAGAATTTTTCTAGATTCATCTTTACCTGATGGGTCTCCTACTTTAGTAGTTCCGCCTCCAAGAAGAATTATTGCCTTATGTCCCAATTTGATTAATTGTTTAATTGCTCTTAATTGGACTAAACTTCCTACATGCAACGCATCTGATGTTGCATCAAACCCTATATAAAAATAGGTACTTTCTTTATTTAATTGATTATTTAATTCATCTTCATTTGTGCATTGATGGAATAAATATCTATCTTTAAATTGTTCTATATAATTAACCACATTAAATAATTAACATAGTTTTAGATTAATCAAATGGAATATATTGCCCTTGGATGCATGTCAGGTACTTCGCTTGATGGCATTGATTTAAGTATAATAAAAAGTAATGGAGTCGATAGTTATGATGAGGTTGATAATTACTTCCAACCTTATTCCAAAGAAATAATATTACTTATTAAAAATACCATAAAGGCTGATTCTTTATTAAATCCAAATTTACCTACCTTAATTTCAAATGAATATCTTAAAGCTATTCAATTTTTGATGAATAGAAATAAATTATTAAATATTGATATAATGGGAATACATGGACAAACAATTTTCCATGATGAAAAACTTAAAATATCACTTCAGATTTTTGATAAAAAAATTTTTTTATTAAAACATCCTTTAGTAATATCAAACTTTAGAAAAAATGATTTATTAAATGGTGGTAAAGGAGCTCCAATTATTCCAATTTTCCACAAACTTTTATCAAATAAGTTAAATTTAAAAAACTCTATTTTTATTAATATTGGAGGTGTAACCAATATAACAATTATTGACGATAATAATATTAGCGCATGTGATGTTTGTTTTGGAAATGCTTTGGCCAATGATTTAATTTCCTTTTTACAAAAAGACTTATCTTTTGATAAAGATGGAATTTTATCTCACAATGGCTCCTTAATTAAAACATTACAACAGACTTTATTGTCAGATAATTTTTTCAAAATTAATGGTACTAAAACTTTAGATAGAAATTATTTTCATAAGTATTTTGGTTTATTAAAGAGTCATTCTAGTTCATCATTAAGGAATACTCTATTTACTCTATGGACTATCTTAGCATTTGCGATCCATGAAAAATCTAAATATCTAAAAAATCCTCAGATTATTTTATGTGGTGGGGGAAGAAAAAATAAAACTTTTAAATCAATTTTATCTAATCTTAATCCAAATATCTTAAATATAGATGAACTTGGATTAGATGGAGATTTTGTTGAATCTCAAGGTATTGCTTATTTGGCAATAAGAAGATTTATTGAAATTGATTCAACTTTCCATTCTACAACAGGAATAAATAAGAAAATATATTTGGGTGAAATTAATTAGATCTATTTTTTTTAATATACTTTGAAATGGTTTCCATTAATGGATCTAACTGACCTTCAAATAAATGATTTGATTTATTTATAGTTTCCATCGTTACTTCAGCATTTTTTTGTTTTTTAAAGTTTTCATAAAATTGTTTAATGCTGTCTTTTTTTACAATTTCATCTTGATCTGCTTTTACTATTAAGGTTTTAATAGGGCATGGTGATAGAAAATTAAAATCATATAAATTTACAGGTGGTGCTATTAGGATGAGTCCGTCCACTTCAGGTCTTCTCATTAATGTTTGAAATCCTATCCAAGCTCCAAATGAAAAACCAACAATCCAACAAGACTTAAAATCTTCATTTTTTTTTTGTAACCAGTCTAATGATACACTCGCATCATTTAATTCACCTTCACCTTCCGTAAAAGCCCCATCGCTTTTTCCGACACCTCTAAAATTAATTCTCAATGTAGAGAATCCATTATCTTTCATTACTTTAAATGCTGCATAATTTACTTTGGAGTCCATTGTTCCCCCATGTTTAGGGTTAGGATGTAGTATTATTGCTATATTAGGTTTTTCTTCTTCACTAGGAGAGTATTTTGCTTGAAGTTTACCCTCACCACCTTGTATAAATACTTCTGGCATATTAAGATCGCGATTGTAGAGTATTTTTGATATTAATAGCAACACCTAAATGAACACACTTGGATTTAATAAAGAACCTTCAAAAACAACTGTTGTTGTTGCGATGTCAGGCGGGGTCGATAGTTCTGTAACAGCTGGATTATTAAAAGAACAGGGTTACAATGTTATCGGTATCACACTTCAGTTATATGAATCTAAAGATTCAGCAAAAAAAGGATCATGTTGTTCTGGGTTAGATATTTATGATGCCAGACGTGTTGCTCAAAAATTAGATATTCCTCATTATGTTTTTAATTATGAAAAAACTTTTAAAAAAGAAGTGATTGATTATTTTATAGATTCTTACGCTAATGGAGATACTCCAATTCCATGTATTAAATGTAATGAAACAGTTAAATTTAGAGATCTTATGTCTTTTGCAAAAAAACTTGAAGCTGACTGTATGGCTACAGGTCATTATGTTAAAAGAGAGG
>Ga0209502_10001375_pt1 | contig 22427 bp, 22 predicted proteins | sample ArcticOcean_MG_C_10_FD_187442 | JGI IMG/M metagenome (GOLD analysis project Ga0209502, IMG submission 187442) | Marine microbial communities from western Arctic Ocean - ArcticOcean_MG_CB11_90 (SPAdes) (version 2) | ecosystem: Environmental > Aquatic > Marine > Oceanic | place: Arctic Ocean... | reverse complement strand
TTTTTCTTATTATATTACCAACTTCACTAATTGCTTTGGTAAAAGAAACCTTGTGCATGCATTGAGATCCTACATGGAAACTAATTCCAATTTTATTTGCATGTTCTTTACATAGCCTAACCAAACCAAGCGCTTCACTTGATGGCGCTCCAAATTTTCTAGATAAATCAATTTCAGCATGTTCATTTGAAATAGCAATTCTTATATACAGAGTTAAATCTTTTGCATGATTTGTTGCCTCAAGAATTTTGATTAACTCATCTTTTGTATCGAGTGCAAAATCTTTAATACCTAAGTTAAAATAAGCATTTGAAATATCGTTTCTACTTTTTACTGTATGCATAAAATAAATATGTGCATCAGGTTTTAAATTTTTTATTAATAAAATTTCACTTATTGAAGCGGTATCAAAATTTTCTACTCCATTGTCAATAATGTGTTTTAAGACATCCCTATTAGGATTAGTCTTTACTGCGTATAAAATTTTTCCAGGAAAATTATTTTTAAAAAATTGAACTGATGTTTTTATAGAATCTGGGCGTATGCAATAAACCGGATAATCTGGTTTTAGTTTGTTAACTAACTCGTTAACGTCTTTAAATTTTTGCATCTTATGTGTCCTTTTTTATATTTACACAAAAGGTTTTTAAAAAAATTTTATAAAAAAACCTGTTAATTCGTTATTTAAGGTTTTTTTAATTAATGTAAAGAAAATAATATAAAAAATATTAGTTGATAATTTTTATTTAACCACCATATAAATTTAACAATGATAAATAAAAATACAAAATTACTTAATTTAAACTTAAACGATTTTAGCGACAAGAGTCTCTTGATACTTGACGATGACGATCCTTTTAGAAGTAGGTTGGCAAGAGCAATGGAGAAGAAGGGATTTGTCGTAAAAGAAGCTAAAAATGTGGATGAAGGCCTTAAAATTGCACAAAACACGCCCACAAATTTTGCTGTTATAGACCTTAGGCTTGAAGATGGTAGCGGATTGGAAGTAGTAAAGATTCTACACAAATCAAAAAAAGACAGCAGAATAGTTATGCTAACAGGCTACGGGAATCTACCTACAGCTGTAGCAGCTGTTAAAGCAGGTGCAATAGATTATATCGCTAAACCAGTAGATGCAGACGATGTAGAGGCAGCTTTGTTAGCATTGGCCGAATCAAAGGCTAAACCACCAGAAAATCCAATGTCAGCAGATAGGGTTAAATGGGAACATATCCACAGAGTATTTGAATTATGTAACCGCAATGTGTCCGAGACAGCCAGAAGGCTTAAAATGCATCGAAGAACATTACAACGTATTCTTTCGAAACGATCTCCTAAATAATTATTTTAAGTATTGATTAATTTTTTTTAGTTTAGACAAGCTAAACAAAACTATTAAAATTTTAAAAAGTTCTGCTAGTAAAAATGGTTGGACACCTAGTTGAAACAAAGGTTTTTCCCATCCAATTAAACTTCCCAACCAAAAAATTCCAAAAATATATATAAAGCTGACTGAAAATATTAATTGAATAAATTTTACCAGTAAATTTTTATTAAATTTAAAAAAACCTGCGAAGAAAACAGTAAATAGAAAACCAATTAAATAACCCATCGTAGGGCCACTGAAATAAACTATTCCAACTCCCTTTTCGGGCGAACCAGAAAACACAGGTAAACCAATAATTCCCTCAAATAAATAGAGTGATACAGTCGCAACACCCAACTTCCATCCAAGAGCAACACCCAAGAAAAGAACCATCAGTGTTTGCATAGTCATTGGAACTGGGTAAAAAGGAATTTTTATCTTTGATGAGATCGCTAAAAGAATAGTGCCTATTAATGCAATAAATACACTCTTTATTATTTTAGATTGTTTTACTTCTCTTATTAATTCCATAATCGTATATTTACTTTTTTTTTAACTAAAATCTAGTTATTTGTTAATTGCTCAAAAACATCTTCCAAATCACCATCTTCCGTAGATATATCTAAAATTTCAATGTTATTTTTCTTTAACACGCTTACAATATCGTCAAATTTATAAGAATTTTTTTCATATATAGCTGTTAGAGTATTAGCTGATTCCCAATTAAATTGGACACCCGGTAAAGTTAAATTTCTGTCATTAGGCACTTTAGAAACTTTAAAAGTAATTTTTTTGGTTTGTATTCTGTCCAATAATTTTTGTGTTGTGTCTAAAGCAACTAAATTACCCCTATCAATAATTGCTATACGATCACACATTTCTTGAGCTTCAAAAAGATAATGTGTAGTTAAAATAATTGTAACTCCTTCTTTGTTTAAAGATTTGACATTTTCCCAAAGTTTTTTTCTCAATTCCACATCAACTCCAGCTGTAGGTTCGTCCAAAACAAGTATCGGTGGTTGATGGACCATAGCTTTTGCAATTAGCAACCTTCTTTTCATGCCACCGGAAAGACTCCGAGCGTAGGAATCTGCTTGTTTTTCTAAAGAGACCATCTTTAAAATAATATCTGTAATTCTATCTTTTCTTGGGACACCGTATAGTCCTGCTTGCAATTCTAGTAATTTTCTAGGGCTAAAAAAGGCATCTAGATTTACCTCTTGCGGAACTATCCCTATTGATGCTCTAACTTGTCTTGGATTTAAATCGGAATCAAATCCCCAAACATTTACACGTCCCTCTGTTTTGGTGACGGTACCAGCAAGTATACTTAGAAAAGTAGTTTTACCTGCTCCATTAGGGCCCAATAAACCAAACACCTCACCTTGTCTAACTTCAAAACTTAGATTGTTAAGTGCTTTATTTACAATACCTATCTTTTTATTTTTTGAATAAATCTTAGTTAAGTTTTCAACACTTAAAGCAATTTTTTTCATAGTTTATTTAATTATATCACGAAATAAATAAGGTATTATAAGTATTAAAATTATGAGTACCTTAAAAAAAACAGATCATTTTTATTTAATAGATGGTTCAGGCTATATCTTCAGAGCCTATTATGCATTGCCTCCACTTTCAAGAAAAAGTGATGGTCTCCCAACAGGTGCGGTCAGTGGCTTTTGTTCTATGCTTTTTAAACTTTTAGAAGATTCTAGATCTGATGACTCAATACAAAAGCCAACACATTTCGCAGTAATTTTTGACTCAGCTAAAAAAACTTTTAGAAATGATATTTATAGTGAATACAAAGCCAACAGAACCGAAACGCCGGAAGATTTAATACCCCAATTCGAATATATTAGAAAAGCAGTAAAAGCATTTAGTTTACCTTCAATCGAATTAATTAATTATGAAGCTGACGACCTCCTAGCAACATATGCAAAAAAAATCGTAGCCGCCGGGGCAAGAGTAACTGTGATTTCTTCAGACAAAGATTTAATGCAGCTCGTATCAGAAAAAATAAGACTCTATGACCCTATGAAAAATAAAGTTCTAGGAGAGAAGGAAGTTTTTGAGAAATTTGGTGTTAAACCCAACCAAGTAATTGATGTTCAATCTTTAGCAGGAGACTCTTCTGATAATATACCCGGTGTGCCCGGTATAGGAGTAAAAACAGCTGCCGAACTTATTAATAGATACAAAACCTTAGATATATTATTAAAAAATATTAAAGAAATTACACAAAACAAGAGAAGAGAAACACTTTTAGAGAATAAAGATAAAGCAATACTTAGTAAAAAATTAGTTACACTAAAAGATGACGTTCCCGTCACAGAGGAACCTGAAAGCTTTATTATGAAAAACGTAGACAAAGAAAAACTTTTTAATTTTCTTCGAGAAATGGAGTTTAATAGGTTATTAAGCCAAGCAATTAGTTTTTATGGAGAAAGTCAAAGTTTAGCATTCAATCAATCCAAAGAAACAAAGAAATCAAAAGAAAAAAATATAATTACCAAAGACTATGAATGTATTTTAGATGAAAAAAATTTAGACAAATGGATAAAAATTCTAGGAGAGAAAGCAGTTATTGCAGTAGATACTGAAACTTCTTCTTTAAACCCTCTAGAAGCAGAATTGGTTGGAATATCTTTCAGCTACGCTGCCAATAAAGCATGCTACATACCTCTGGCTCACAAAGAGAAGAGCTTAAAAAAAGAAATAGTTTTAAAAAAAATCAAGGGACTTTTAGAAGACCCAAGTATTAAAAAAGTTGGTCAAAATATAAAATTTGATTTTATTGTTCTAAAACAGAATGGCATAGAAATTAACTCTATCGAAGACACCATGTTGATTTCTTACACTTTAGATGCAGGTATTAATCGTCATAACATGGATACTTTGTCTGAAATTCACCTAGGTCATAAGACAATAACTTTTAAAGAACTAGTTGGTTCAGGAAAAAATAAGTTAGATTTTGCTGATATAGAACTAGCTAAGGCAACAGAATATGCCGCTGAAGATGCAGATGTAACATTAAGATTATACGAAATTTTAAAAGAAAGAATGGATGAAGAAAAACTAAATAAAATTTATGAATATTTTGAAAAACCAATGGTAAAACTATTAGCAAAATTAGAGTTTAATGGAATTAAAGTTGACGCTAATTACCTTAAAAAACTATCAGCACAATTTGAAAAAAAATTAAAAAAAATAGAAAAAGATATTTTTGCTACTGCTGGAAGAGAGTTTAATATTGGTTCTACCAAACAGCTTGGTGAAATAATTTATAATGAACTTAAGATTGCTAAGCTTAAAAAAACTAAAAAAGGCAGTTTAGCAACAAACGCCAACATTTTGGAAGATTTAGCATTGACAGGTCATAAGTTTCCAAATTTGATTTTAAAGTGGAGACATGTTTCTAAATTAAAAAACACATACACCGACGCACTACAAGAACATATTAGTTCAAGAAGTAAAAGAGTACATACCTCATTTTTATTAGCTGCCACCAACACAGGAAGATTAGCATCAAGCGATCCTAACTTGCAAAATATTCCAATCAAAACAGAAGAAGGACGAGAAATCAGAAAAGCTTTTGTTGCAGACAAAGGTAATGTCTTAATTTCTGCAGACTACAATCAAATTGAAATGAGAATTCTTGCAGATATGGCTGATGTCAAAGAATTAAAAAAAGCATTTAAGAATAATGAAGATATTCACAGTTTAACAGCAAGTCAGGTTTTTAATGTTCCCCTAAATAAAATCAATGAAGACTTAAGGAGAAAAGCAAAAGCAATTAATTTTGGAATTATCTATGGAATAACACAATATGGATTAGCAAAACAAATTGCTGTTTCAAATCAAGAAGCGCTAGATTTTATAAATGCATACTTTAAAAAATTTCCTGAAATTAAAGATTATATGAATTCAACGATTAAATTTTGTAGAACGAGAGGGTATGTCAATAATATTTTTGGCAGACGAATTCATCTCAGGGGGATTAATGACAAGAATTTTAGCGTTAGAAGTTTTCAAGAACGAGCAGCCATAAATGCACCTATACAAGGATCAGCAGCTGATATCATTAGGTTAGCTATGATTAAGTTAGATCAATTAATTAAAACTGATAAAAAATTTAAAACAAAAATGCTCCTGCAGATTCACGATGAACTTATTTTTGAGTGTTCTCAAGACGATACACATTATGTGCAGAAAGTTATTAAGGATGTTATGACTTCTGTTTCAAGTTCAGATTACCATATGTTTTCTATACCTTTAAATGTTAGTATTAATTCCGGTCTTAATTGGGACGAAGCTCATTAATTTGATTGAATAGTGCCTAAATTTTGACAATTTAGTTGTAAAAGTTAAATCATATGACGCAAACAATTGCACTTGTAGACGATGATAGAAATCTTTTAACTGGCATTAGTATAGCCTTAGAGAGAGAAGGATTTAAAGTTCAAACTTATATTGACGGAGAAACAGCCCTTAATGGTTTGACTAGGAATCCACCCGATCTTGCAGTTGTTGATATTAAAATGCCACGGATGGATGGAGAGGAACTCTTAACTCGTTTAAGAAAAAAAATGTCTATTCCTATTATTTTTTTAACATCTAAAGATGATGAAGTTGATGAATTGCTAGGACTCAAGTTAGGTGCTGATGATTTTGTAAAAAAATCAGGAGGTTTTTCTATAAAAGTTTTAATCGAAAGAATAAAAATTCAACTTAGAAAAAAAAATGAAGTTGTCGATGATTCTAAAAATCTTATTACCCATGGGAAATTGAAGTTAGATCCAGCCCAGTTAGAGTGTGAGTGGAATGGAAAATCCTTACCAGACAAGCTAACAACAACCGAATTCTTAATAGTCAAAGAACTTGCAAAAAGACCAGGTGTGATAAAAGAAAGAGCTCATTTAATGGATATAGCCTATAAAGAGAACACAGAAATAGAAGATAGGACTATTGATAGCCACATAAAGCGAATTAGAAAAAAATTCAAAAAGGTTGATGAAAAATTTTCAGCAATTGAAACAAGGTATGGAAGTGGGTATAGATGGAATGTTAGTTAATGAAGCAAAAAAAATCAACATCTATATTAAGAAAATTTTTATTATTTAATTTATTAGTTTTTTCTGTATTAGGATTATTCACATTTATTTACTTGCAGGCAATTCAACCTAGCTTAGTAAAAACCAAATCTATAAGCCATTTAACTATAATCAAAAATACTACCGATCACCTACAAAGACTAAAAATAAATTTTGACGAAAAGGGCTTAAGTACATTTTTATTATCTGCTAGATTTTTATTTCAAAGCTTAGACAGAGTTCAATTTTTCAATTTGGAAGGTAATTTAGTTGGTGATACCAACATGTTAGATTTAGACCAAAATGTTTTTTCTAGATCTGATTTAATTATTGAACAAGCAATAAATAATACCAATATTAATCAAACATTAAATAGTAATATTAGCACTATCAATAATGAACTTGATTACTACAAAGAAATTAAAAATACGATTTTAAACAAACTAGAAAATGAACCTTTTGTTATTGAGAGCGAAATTAAAAAAGATTTTTTAGTACAGACTTTAGATAAAGTTTTAATAGAAGAAGAAAAAGTTGGTTATATTCTTGTTAGTGAACAATCTAATGAAATACTAGTAGCTGTTGACGAAAGAAAAAATTTTATTATAAGAACTGTTTTAGCAGTTGCTTTAGTTATTCTTATTTTTTCAATTTTTCTTAATAAATATATTTTAAAACCAATAAGTTTTTTAGTTAAATATACAGAGTCAATAAAAACAAAATCCAATCAACCTATTAATATAGATAATTTCTTTATAAGAAGAGATGAAGTAGGTAAATTAACTCAATCTATTCAGGAAATGACTCTGGATCTTCAGGAGAGAACAAATCGTGCCGAAACCTTTTCTACAGATCTAGCTCATGAAATTAGAAATCCGTTAGCGTCTTTAAAAGGCGCATCTGAATTATTAGATAAAACAATAGAAAAAAAAGATCGAGAAAAATTATTAAATATTATTAATCATGACGCAGAAAGAATAGAGCGTCTTATTACTGATTATACACAGATGTTAAAAGACGAAGCATCGCTTTCAAGAGAAAAAATGCTCAAAGTTGATTTAAATTTAATTATTAGAAATGTTATAGAAGATTTTAAACAAGATATTGAAAGTTTAAATAAGAAAATTGACATTAAAATAGTTAACAATGAAAGTGGGCAAAATTTTTTTTACATTTTAGGAATTGAAAACAGAATAGAACAAGTTGTTGCAAATCTTTTAGACAATGCAATCTCTTTTAGCCAAATTAATAGCAAAATTTTAGTTGAAATGAATGAAACAAAAAATGATTTTTTAATAACTTTCAAAGATGAAGGTCCAGGTTTTAGTGAAAAAAATATAGAAAATATATTTAAAAGATTTTACAGCAATAGACCTAAAAATTTTGGTGAACACTCAGGTTTGGGCCTTAATATAGTAAAAAATATCATTAAACTTCACAAAGGTAAAATCAAAGCAACAAACAGAACAGACATCAAGGGAGCTCAAATAGAAGTTATATTACCTAAATATAGTTAGTATTGTTGCTTGCTAAGAATAAATTATATTGTTAAAACACGCGCAGATTATGAGTGATTATAAAGTAAAAGACATCAACTTAGCTGACTTTGGCAGAAAAGAAATTTCTTTAGCTGAAACAGAAATGCCAGGTTTAATGGCACTAAGAAAAGAATATAAAAATAAATTTCCTCTAAAAGGAGCAAAAATTTTAGGTTGCCTACATATGACAATACAAACAGCAGTTCTAATTGAAACACTTGTAGATTTGGGTGCAGAAGTAAGATGGTCATCGTGTAATATATTTTCAACTCAAGATCATGCAGCAGCAGCAATAGCAAAAGCGGGAACACCTGTTTTTGCCTGGAAAGGTGAAACCGAAGAAGAAGCTATATGGTGCATAAGGCAAACAATTGAAGGAAAAAAAGATTGGAAAGCAAACATGTTATTAGATGATGGCGGTGACTTAACTGCAATGATGCATAACGATTATAAAGATTTATTAAAAGAAATAAAAGGTGTTTCAGAGGAAACAACAACAGGAATTAAAGCATTAAATAAGATGGAAAAAGATAAATCTTTAATGATACCAGCAATCAACGTTAATGATTCAGTTACAAAATCTAAATTTGATAATTTATATGGCTGTCGTGAAAGTTTAGTAGATGGAATAAAAAGAGCTACTGATGTAATGATGTCAGGTAAAGTAGCGATTGTAGCTGGGTTTGGTGACGTTGGAAAAGGAAGTGCAGCATCCCTAAGACAGGCAGGTGCAAGAGTAATGGTTACAGAAGTTGATCCTATCTGCGCACTACAGGCTTCCATGGAAGGTTATGAAGTTGTTCTAATGGATGAAGCAATTAAGAGAGCCGACATAGTAGTTACAGCCACAGGAAACAAAGATATTGTTACAGCAGATCATATGAGAGACATGAAGGACAGAGCAATTCTATGTAACATTGGTCACTTTGACAATGAAATTCAAGTAGAGGCATTAAAAAATTATAAATGGGATGAAATAAAACCTCAAGTTCACGAAATAGAACTACCAAGTAAAAAAAGAATTATATTGTTAGCAGAAGGCAGGCTGGTTAATCTTGGCTGCGCAACTGGACATCCAAGTTTTGTTATGAGTGCATCGTTTACAAATCAAGTAATAGCACAAATTGAATTATGGAATAATTCTGATAAATATGAAAATAAAGTTTATGTATTGCCCAAACATTTAGATGAGAAAGTAGCTACTTTACACCTAGAAAAAGTTGGAGCAAAACTAACTAAAATGTCAAAAGAACAAGCTGATTATATTAGCGTTAAACCATCCGGACCATTTAAACCAGATACTTACCGCTACTAATCTAGTAGCTAATGATCATAAAATCTTTAGATCACTTAAATCAAGTTGCATTAAAGATTATTAAAAAAATCAATGAAGAAGACTGCATCTTATTATTTGGAGAAATAGGAACTGGCAAAACTACATTAACAAGAGCCTTAATAAATAATCTTCAAAATCAAAACAAACAAGCCGAAACAGAAGTATTAAGTCCTACTTTTAATATTGTTTATGAGTATGAAATTAGTGAATTAAAAATCATGCACTACGATCTTTATAGATTAAAAACCGAAAAAGATGCGCAACAACTTGGAATTTTTAACCAAAGCACAAAAAGTATAAAAGTTATAGAATGGGCTGAAATAATTAAAGACAAACCAGATGACAGACTTGAAATTAAGATCTTTTATGAGAAAAAACAAGAAACGAGAAAAATAGATTTTAAAGGATTCGGGAAATGGAAGAAATTTAATGCAATATAGAATAAAAAAAATTTCAGGTGATGCTTCTTTTCGTGAATTTTATAAAATAGAAAAAAATTTAAAATCAACAATATTAGTAAGAGCTAATAAAGATAAATTCAGAAATCTAATTATTTATTCGGCAATAAACGAACTTTTAATCAAAAATAAAATTAACGCACCGAAACTAATCCAAGAGTATTTTTCTAGCAATATGATGGAGATAGAAGATTTAGGAAATTATTCTTTTTTAGAGCATGTAAAAAATAAAAAAAATAAATTTAATGATTATAAAAAACTAATTGAATTAATTGTTAAATTGCAAAAAATAAAGTTCAAAAAGAATATTAGATTCAAAAATTATAAAATTAGAGTTAAAAAATACAATATTTCTGAATTACATAAAGAATCTGATTTATTTTTTGACTGGTATTTGAAAAATAACGGGAAAAAAAAAGAATTTAAAAAAAATAAAAATATAATAAAAAAGGAATTAAATATTCTTTATAAAAAACTTTATTTTCAGGAAATGTGTTTTGTACACAAGGATTTTCACGCTTCTAATATAATGATTAAAAATAAAAGGCTTGGTTTAATTGATTCGCAAGATGCTATAAGTGGAAATTTACTTTATGACGTGGCGTCACTTATTGACGATGTTAGAATTAAACTTCCTACAAAACTAAAATCTTTACTTTTTAATTATTATCTTTCTAAAACAACAAAAATTAAAAACAATAAAGAAAAATTTTTAGCTAAAAATGATTTTGATATTCTATCAGTACAAAGAAATTTGAAAATACTAGGTATCTTTATTAGACTTTGTAAAAGAGATCGTAAATCAATTTACCTAAAATATTTGCCCTATATTTGGAAATTATTAGAGTTAAGACTTAAGAATCCAATTTTCATTAATTTGAGGTATTTATTAAATAAAGTTATCAATAGGAGAAATAGAAAAAAAATAAATTTTAATGAGAATTAAAAAAGCCATGATCCTAGCAGCTGGTTTTGGCAAACGGATGCTGCCATTAACTGAAAAAACACCAAAACCGTTAATAAAGATTGGTCCAAAAAACCTTTTAGAAAGATCAATAGAGTTACTTATAAAAATGGGCATTGATGAATTGGTTATAAACACACATCATTTATCTCAAGAAATTGAGAATTTTGTAAAGAATAAGAATTATGGAATCTCTATTATTCTTACGGTGGAAAAAGAATTGTTAGATACAGGAGGTGGTATTTTAAATGCTACTAAAAAATTTGAAAACAATCCTTTCTTTGTTTTAAATCCAGACACAATCTGGAATAAAAATTACTACGAAGAACTAAAAATTCTTGAAAACTATTATTTAGAAAACAATAAACCCACTTTACTATTAGTTGATAAAACTAATAGTCACGATAAATCTTTTAAGGGTGATTTCAATTTTACAGAAAATAACCACATTACGAGAAGCACCAACAACCAACACATATTTACAGGTGCACAGATTATTAATCGATCTATTTTTGAAGATATAAAAAAAAAAACTTTTTCAATGAATGAAGTCTGGGACCAGATGGTAAAAGAAAAAAGATTGCTAGGACAAGTAAGTAACCAAACTTTTTTTCATGTGAACAACATTAAAGTTTACGAAGAGCTGAATAAACTAAAATTTATTGATTAGTAATAATTGATTTTTCTCTAGATTTATCCAGGTATTGAATATCTTTTACACTTAAGTTTTGATCGAATTCTATAATTAGTGGGTTTCCTGTTGGTATTTCTAATTCATTAATTTTTTGATCTGATATGTTAAACAACTTTTTACAAAGAGCTCTCAAAGAATTTCCATGTGCGGTGATTATTATATTTTTATTTTTTTGTAGGTCAGGTTTAATTTTACTTTCAAAAAAAGGAATTACCCTATTGTATGTATCTTTTAGTGACTCCGTTAAAGGTATCAAGCCTTGAGGTATACTAGTGTTTAAAGGGCTAAACAAAGATTGATTTTTGTCATTTTCACTCAACGGTGGCGGAGAAACATCCCAAGACCTTCGATATTTTTTGAACTGCTCTTCACCAATTTGTTTTTTAGTCTCTTCTTTGTTTAAACCAGTTAATGAACCATAATGTCTTTCATTAAGTTCCCAAGAAGTATTTAACTCAAGTTCTAAATTATTTTCTTCAAGTATAACTGTTAGAGTTTTAATGGCTCTTTTTAAAAATGATGTATAGGTTATATCTATATTTATATTAAGATTTTTGATTAATTTTCCTGAATTCTTGGCTTCTAAAATGCCCTGTTCTGACAAACCAACATCTACCCATCCTGTAAATTTGTTTTCAGCGTTCCAAATGCTTTGGCCATGCCTAGTTAAAATTAATTTACCCATAAAACTTTATTATTAGATAGCATGTACTATATTCGAATAACAATGAAAAATAATATTTTAAAATTAATTAAGTATTTATATTATCTGTCTATAGTTGTTTTATTAATTATTTATTTATTTCCTGGAAGTATAATTGGTTATTTTCTATACGGAGATATGAGCAAACAACTTAGTCTTGTTAGCAATCCAATAGGCACATCAATAAATCATTTTTTTTATTTTTCTTATTTAACTTTTTTAGTATTAATTTGTAACCTAGGTAAAAAAAAATTTATTAATAGTTTTTTATTTTTATTTGTACTTGCTATCTTTCTAGAATTACTTCATTTTTTTATACCTAATAGAGCTTTTGAATTAAATGACCTTCTATCGAATAGCATGGGTGTTTTAGTTATATTTTTTTTATTTAAATTAATGAGAAAATTTACCTTATGAAATTTTTAGCACTTCTCCTAGTAGTTTTTTTAAATTTAAACACAAAAATAATTGCTAGTGAGATTTCTGGTTTTGCAGTTGTTACTGACGGTGACACTATTAAAATTTTAAATAACAAAATAAGATTGCATGGAATTGATGCACCAGAAAAAAAACAAAATTGCACAAAAAATGCAAAAGAATATAATTGTGGAATAGTAGCAACCGAGGCGTTAATTAATAAAATTAGTAAAAATGTTGTCAAATGTTTGATTCAAAAAAACAAAGATAGATATAATAGATTTATTGGAGTTTGTTTTGTTGATCAAGAAAATTTAAACAAATGGATGGTAAAAAATGGTTATGCAGTCGCATACAGACGTTATTCCAAAAACTATATTTTAGATGAAGATTCTGCAAAAAAAAATAAGCTTGGGTTGTGGTCTGGGGTTTTTTTAAATCCAGAAAAATGGAGAAAGCTTAATTAAATTCTTATATAAAGTAAGAGATGATTCATTTTAAAAAATTTAAATTTTATCTAATAATTTTTTTTATATTTACATCTTGCTCTTCAGTACCAAAAAATACCAAAAATAGTTGTGATATCTTCGAAGAAAGATACCTTTGGTACAAACATACCAAAGCATCTTATGAAAAATGGGGTGCTCCTATTCACTTACAGCTTGCGTTTGTTAAGAAAGAAAGTGACTTTAATTGGCTAGCAAAACCACCAAGAAAAAAGTTATTTAAAATAATACCATTCAAAAGACCCTCGAGTTCTTTTGGCTATTCCCAAGCAGTAGTTGGAACTTGGGAACAATATAAAAGAGAAACTAATAATAAATACGCCACACGCGTCAGGTTTAAAGATTCAGTAGATTTTATTGGGTGGTATATTGATAAAACTTCAAAAATATTAAAAATATCTAGAAAGACGCTTATAGACAGTACCTTGCTTATTATAAAGGATGGGGTGACTATAAAAATTATAAAAAGGATAAGAAAGCAATTATTTATGCTTCGTCAGTTAGAGTTCTTGCCAATAAGTATAAAAAACAATTAACGATGTGTCAGAAAAATTTAAATAAAAATAAGTATTTTATTTTTTAAGCTGTTTATTTAACTCAACTTCAATAGCATCAATATTTTTTTCATTCTTTCCTATAATAGAATAAATTGTCGGAATTACATAAAGTGTAAAAAAAGTTGAAAATAGCATTCCACCAAAGATAGTTATACCAACCGTTAGTCTACTCGCAGCACCTGGGCCAGAACCAACTATTAATGGAATTACACCAAATATGGTAGAGAGACTTGTCATAAGTATTGGTCTGAGTCTAATCGTTGAAGCTTCTACTATCGCTTCTTCTAATTTTTTTCCTTCCTTTCTTAATTGATTAGTAAATTCTACAATTAAAATTCCATTTTTTGCAGCTAAACCAATTAAAATAATTAAGGCAATTTGGCTATAAACATTTAAGGATGAACCAACTACAAGTATTCCTAAGAGACCACCAAGTATTGCTAGAGGTACAGTAAGCATAATCGTGAAAGGATGTCTCCAGCTTTCAAATTGAGCACACATAGCTAAATAAGCAGTTATTAAAGCTAAAGCAAAAATTACATAAAGCTCATTATTTGTTTTCTTATATTCTTCACTCTCACCTTTATAAGCGATTTTAGCTTGAGGAGTATTCGTCTCTACGACACCTACTAAAAATTTTAGTGCTTCGTCTAAAGAATAGTCGCCAACTAATCTTGCAGAGATAGTTACAGCTTTTTGCCTATTGTATCTTGCTAAGAATGGTGACTTGCCTTCTTCGCTATATTCAACTAAATTAGAAACTGATATTAATTTTCCATTATTTTTTGATCTTACAAATACTTTGCTTATACTTTCCGGTTCCTGTCTGTCTTTAATGTCTCCTTGGAGTACAATAGAATATTCCTTTCCATCTTGAGTAAATTTTGTAACTGTCTTTGAGCCAAAAATAGTTTCTATTGTTCTTCCTATATCTTCTGTAGAAACGCCTAAATCCGCAGCTTTTTTCTGATTAATTTTTACGTTTAATTGTGGTTTGTTCAGGTCAAAATCGTCTTGAATAGAGGATAATCCTGGGTTTTTTCTAGCCTCTCTCTTGATTATTTTTTTCCATTCTATTAATTGATCATAGGTATTTCCAAGTACTACAAATTGAACAGGACTTTCAATTCCACCTGTCCTAATACCTTGGGGCATAACAGAAAACGCAAGCACGCCAGGTACACGGCCAATTTTGGCAAAAGATTCTCTTAATATTTTAACACCATGTCTTTTTCTTTTTGACCAGTCTTCCAAAAGAACAATAATAAAACCACTATTAACCTGTTTTGATGATTTGCCAAAACCTGGAACTCTCATAATTAATTTTCTATACTCACCTTTCCCTAATTCGGGAAGTAACATTGCTTCAATTTCTTCTGCTTTAGATTTTGTAAAATTAAAACCAGAACCTTGGGGTGCTTTAATAATCACAAAAAAAGCCCCCCTATCTTCTGGTGCTATTAATTCTTTAGGGGTAAAATTAAATAAAAAAATGGTTAATGCTAGCGTTAAGCCTAAAAAAGAAATAATTATTTTTTTCTTATTTATCCATAAAATCAAAGATTGCTTATAAGCAGTGGTAATATTTTTTAGAAGTTTTTCAAATCTAGTTACAGTTTTAGATTTCTCCATATTTTTTTTTAAGAATTTACTAGCCAACATAGGACTAAGAGAAAGCGCAACAAAACTAGATATAATAACGGCAGCGGCCAAGGTTATTGCTGTCTGGGTAAAAAGTACTCCTGTAATGCCTTTAATAAAAACTAAAGGAACAAACACAGCCACTAAAACTACAGTAGTTGCTATAATTGCAAATGATACTTGTTTAGCACCTTTGTAAGCCGCAACTAGTGGACTTTCACCTAACTCAATTCTTCTAACAATATTTTCTAACATTACTATTGCATCATCTACTACGATTCCTATCGCCAGAACCAAGGCCATTAGTGTAAACAAATTAATAGAAAAATCAAAAATATAGATTGCCAGAAAAGTAGAAATTAAAGAAACAGGTAGTGCAACGACAGGTACAATTAATGCTCTAATGTTTCCTAAAAATAAATAAATTATTATAGTAACTAAAATTAAAGCAACAAAAAGAGTCTTGTAAACTTCCGAGATAGCAGCTTTTATATATCTACTTCGATCAAACGAAACTTCAAGACTTGTGCCTTCTGGCAATGTCTGTTCTATTTCTTTAATTTTATTTTTTATTCCATTAGCCACATCAATAGTATTTGCATCTGACTGTTGGTAAATGCCAATCCCTACTACTTGTTTACCATCTCCTTTAAAAAGCGTTCTAGTTGATGCCGCTCCAACCTCTACTCTGGCAACATCTTCTAACGTTATAACAGATCCATCTTTTGCTCTTTTAAGTGGTAATTTTTTATAATTCTCAAGGTTTTGGTAAGCTTTGTCTAATTTTATTGTTAAATCGATGTCTCTCGATTCTATTCTACCAGCTGGAAACTCAACGTTTTCCTTTCTTAAAGCCTGTTCAACTTCTTGCGTTGTTAAATCTCTAGCAGCAAGTGCAATTGGATCCAGCCATACTCTAAGAGATGTTTCTCTTTCGCCACCCAACCTAACTCTTCCAACTCCAGGAACTGTTGAAAATGTATCCGTTAAAAAACGATCTGCATAATCTGTTAATTCAAGATCTGTCATTGCTTCTGAGCTAAAAGACAACCACATAGTTGTTCTCATGCCTGCGCTCTGTTTAAATATTTCTGGTGCTTTTGCGCCTTCAGGAAGGTTATCCAATACGCGTGCTACAGAACTACGAACATCATTAGTTACATCATCAAGGTCCAAACCAGTTTCAAATGTTAATGTAATTCTAGAGCTTTCATCTTCACTAAAAGAATCTATTGTCTCTAATCCAGGAGTACCTCCTACAAAATCTTCTATTTTTTGAGTAATTTGAGTATCTATTATCTCTGCAGACGCACCTTTATAATCCGTTTGAATAGTCACAACAGGAGGCTGAACTTCAGGTAATTCATCTGTTGGAATTTCTTGAAAAGTTATTATTCCAAAAATAACCAAAACTATACTCATCACAGAAGCAACAACAGGTCTCTTAATAGATAAATCTGTTAAAAACATTATCTGTTTTTTTGTTTAATTATTTTTATTTTACTTTTATCTCTAACTTTCGAGACACCCTCAACAACAATTTGATCACCTTCAGACACGCCATCTAAAACAGACACTTTTCCAAAATTTCTTTTTCCAATTTGTATATTAGTTTTATCTACAGTTTCTCCATTAACGACATATACAAAAGCAGTTTTACCCTGAATTGTAACAGAACTTTCTGGAACACCAATTTGTTGAATTTCATCATAGATAATTTTTACGGTCAATAATTGCCCGGGTATAATTTCAAATTTTGAGTTGTCGACTATTACTCTTGCTAAAATTGAACGCGTAGATGGATCAACACGCGAGCTAACTGATCCTATATTGCCATTAAATTTTTTATCAAATGCAGCTGAAGATATTTCTGCTTTAAGTCCAGATTTTAAAATACCAACAAAATTTTCAGGTACTTTAATGTCTATAACAATTTTTTTAAGATCATCTAATGTAATAATTAAACTATCAGTACCCAATACGCCTTGAGCTATTTCTCTTTTACCAAGCCTTCCCTCAATCTCAGCAATTACTTGCCCATCATTTTTTAGCGTAGCTATAATGTCTCCCACTTTGACAAATCTGCCTTCAATATCTAGTTTTTCTTTAATCTCGTCCTTTTTTATTCGGTAAGTTTTTGAATCTTGAGCTATCGCAGTACCAAAAGTTTCTATGCTTTTATAAAATATAGATTTTTCAACTGTTTTAACTATTACACCAGGTGGAGGCCTAACACTAAATTTTTTTTTAAAATGCAAGCCAACAAAATGTCTAGCTGCAATTATGGAAAAAATAATAATAAAAATAACTATTAATAATGTTTTAATTTTGTCTGTAGTTTTCATTTTTTAATTAAGCCCATATTCTGACCATGATCCGTCGTATATGATTGGGTTTTTATCATTTATAATTTTATTAGCCATAGCTAAAATACACGCAGTAACACCAGAACCACAGGTAAACACTTGATGTCGATCAGGTCTAATACCAACATGCTCAAAAATTCTTATCAATTCATCTCTATCTTTAAATGTATGATCTAATTTATTAATGCATTCAGTGAATGGTAAATTTTTTGAATTTTTAATAGAACCACTTCTTAAACCAGGACGTGGTTCTGGCTCAGTACCTTCGAATCTCTTTATCCCTCTAGCGTCTACAATTTGAAAATCATTTGTTTTTATATTTTCATCAATTTGTAATTTAGTTAACACTAAACTTTTAATTTCTTTGGTGGTGTAGCTAGACTTATTAATTGAGGTTAAATTACTCGTAATTTTTTTATTATCAATTTTCCACTTCTTTAGACCACCATTCAAAATAAAAACTTTATTAATATCATGACCAAAATAAACAAACATGTACCAACATCTACAAGAACTAATAACATCAGAATTATCGTAGATAACTATCTTATCTTGATTAGTGATTCCGTAGTTAGATATTATTTTTTGCCACTTTTCTTTGGTCGGCAACATATGTGGCAAAGTTGAGTCAAGTTCTGAATTCTTGTCCAAATCAAAGAATTGCGAGTTCTGTATATGCTCACTTAAAAATTCTTTATACGCATCCCTATTTGCTTTTGGCATATGCCAGCTTGCATCTAAGATTTTTACTTTATTTAAATTTTTTTCAAGCCAATTAGTATTAACTAAAGACATTATTGATTTTTCTTCATTATATATTTTTGATGGTATTCCTCTGCTTTGCTGTAGTTTTTAAGTTTTGAAATATTAGTTTCAATTTTTTCATCAAATTTAACATTAAATAAATTTTTATATTTTTCTGCTATATGTTTTTGTTGTTCATTTTCGTAGAATATTTCACTCCTGTATTGAGTTCCCATGTCAGGATATTGCATATCTTTTTGAGTGGGATCATGAATTTTAAAAAAAACTTCTAATAATTTTTCATAAGAAATAATTTTTTCATCATATGTTATTTTTACAGTTTCTGTATGTCCGGTGTTGCCAGTACAAACTTCTTCGTAATTAGTACTACTGCTAGCACCACCTGCGTAGCCAACTTCAGTTTCTATAACTCCAGTTAATTGACGAAAAGTTTCTTCTGGTTTCCAAAAGCACCCAAGTGCTAAGTAAGATTTTTGCATAATGAATTTAATGTGTTAAAAAAGATAAAGGATATTCAATTGTTTACAAAAAATCAAACTGGAGTTTTATATATGGTTGCAAGCGTTATGTGCTTCGCGATTATGGATATATGCGTCAAATGGCTAAATTACTATCCATTTGGGGAAGTTTTCTTTGCAAGATTTTTTTTTGGATTAATCCCTATTTTTTTGATTATACCTAAAAATAAATGGTCAAGTTTTTATAAAACAACAAGACCTGGTTTACATGCATTTAGAGCAATTTGTGGTTCAGTAGCTTTTGTTTGCATTTTCTTTGGTTTGAGGCATTTACCTTTAGCCGACGTAGTATCTCTAACTTTTGGCGGACCAATTTTTGTAACTATTGCATCAATTATATTTTTATCAGAAAAGGTTGGGATTAAACGTTGGTCTGCAGTTTTTTTAGGCTTTATAGGAATGATTCTTATAGTTCAGCCGGCATTTACTGAACTTAATTATTATTATTTATCACCTATTTTATTTTGTATTTTTTTTTCTGGTGTCGCAATAAGTGTTAGAGCTCTATCTAAAACTGAACCAAATTATCGAATAGCTTTTTATTTTACAGTTCTTTGTATGGTCATAGGGCTGTGCACTTTACCTTTCGGATGGATAATGCCGACTACAAAAGATTCAGCTTTGTTTATAATTATGGGTTTGTGTGGAAGTATTGCAAATTTATTATTAACTCAAAGTTATAGATTGGCTGAAGCTTCTTTAGTAACACCAATTAAATATTTAAGTTTAGTTTATGCAATAACATTTGGGTTCATAATTTGGGGAGAAGTTCCAAAACCCTTAATGTTAGGAGGTGCTTCACTTGTGTTATTAAGTTCTTTAATAATCTTTATAAGAGAAAAAAAATTAAAAAAAGAGATTGTTATTCCTAGATCATGAAAAAACCACCCATTTATTGGAATAAAGCTAAAGCACATTTGTCTAAAAAAGATAAAGTTATTAAAAATTTAATTAATAATTATAAAGATGGCCATCTAGTTACTCGTAACGACGTCTTTTTCTCTTTGTGTAAAAGCATTATTGGTCAACAGATAAGTGTAGCTGCAGCAAATTCAGTTTTCTTAAGGTTTAAAAAAAAATGTAAAAACAAAATTACAGCAAAAATGGTAAATAAATTATCTAGTGCTAGCCTAAAAAGCTGTGGGCTTAGCAGACAAAAAGTTAGAGGTATAAAAGATTTGTCCAAAAAAATGATTAATAAAACTTTTAAACCTTACTTAATAAATAAAATGAATGATGAGGAAGCGATAGAATATTTATCAAACCTTAGACAGATTGGTAGATGGTCTGCTGAAATGATATTGTTATTTACTTTTAACAGATCTAATGTGTGGCCTTTACAAGATATTGGTCTTTTGAGAGCAATATCAAATAATTATAAAAAAAAATATTATCCTCCAAAAGTATTTTTAAACAAACTTTATAAAAAGTTTACACCTTATTGTTCCGTTGCAACATGGTATCTTTGGAGATCGATAGACGACGAGCCAATTCAATATTAAGCCCCTTCTATAATCTGATGGTGCCGTACAACCGTATCTTTTAAAATGGCATGAGCGTCCTGATACTCTTTTGAATAAAAAAATGTTTTAGCATCAACAAAAGATGGGAATTCAATTACTACAGTTCTAGGAGACTCATCACCTTCCGTAGTAATCTTCTTTCCTCCTCTTACTAAAAATTTACCTTTATATTTTTCAATTGCTTCTCTAGCTTTAAGAGCATAGGTTTTTAGAACATTTTCATCTTTTATAATCTTATAAACAGTTACTACATATCCTTTCATTTACATCTCCTCTAAAATAATTTAGTTTTTTCTATGGCTAATAAACTTATTGTAGACTGGAAAGAATACAATTTAATAGTAGAAAAATTAGCAGTTAAAATACACGAAAGTGGATTTAAGCCCACAATGCTCATAGGCATAATGAGAGGTGGAGCCCCAATTATAGATGTACTTAGCAGAATTTTTAAACTTAAGTGTGCCTATCTTGCTGTAGAATCTTACTCTGGAACAGGCGTAGAAGACAAACAAGGAGAATTAGTTTTTTCAAGAGAAATGAGTTCAACAGTTCATGACATGGGAGGCAGATTACTTTTGTGTGACGACCTTTCAGACACAGGTATTACGCTCAATAAAAGCATTGAATGGTTAAAAAAATATCCTCCTATAAAAGATAATATTGAATCTATAAAAACAGCTGTACTTTGGAAGAAATTGGATTCTACATTTGAACCTGATTATTGTGCCGATAGATTAAAGGACAACCCTTGGATTGTGCAACCTTTTGAAAATTATGAAGAAGTAACGATTGAAGACTTAGTTAAGAAACATAAAAATAAATTTTTATGAAAGAATATGATTTAATTGTTATTGGTGCTGGATCCGGTGGAGTTAGAGCAGCAAGAATAGCAGCTAATCATGGTGCTAAAGTTTTGATTGCTGAAGGTTTAAATTATGGCGGCACTTGTGTAAATAGGGGATGCGTTCCAAAAAAATTATTCACCTACGCAGCTCAGTTTAAAAATGATTTTGATACCGCTAAGTTTTATGGCTGGAAAGTGCCAGAACAAATTTCTTTTGATTGGCTGGCATTAATTAAGAACAAAGATCAAGAAATAGAACGATTAAATGATATTTATAAATCTATTTTAGAAAAAAATAAAGTTGATCGAATAGATAGTTATGCATCATTTAAAAATTCAGAAATAATTCTCATAAATAATGAAGAATATAAAGGGAAAAAAATTTTAATAGCTTCGGGTGGCGCTTGTAACAAACCAGCTTATAAGGCAAAAAATAAAGTTCTTATATCAGATGATATTTTTCATATTAAAAAATTACCTAAAGATATTTGTATTTTAGGAGGTGGTTATGTTGCTGTTGAGTTTGCCTGTATTATGAATGGCTTAGGAGTCAAAACAACCCTAATCTACCGAGGTAAAAGAATTTTAAAAAATTTTGATCAAGACTTAACTAATTTACTTCAAGTAGAAATGATCAAAAAAGGAATTGATATAAAGTTTAACCAAAATATTGAAGATATAATTGAATCTAAAGAAGGATTAGAAATTAAAATACAGCAGGAGCCAAGTATAAAATCAGCGTGTGTTTTGTCGGCTTTAGGTAGGTCACCTAATATTGATAAATTAAATCTTGATAGAACTAAAGTTAAACAGAAAAAAAGTGGGGCAATTATTGTTGATGAATTCTCAAAAACAAATATTGATCATATTTATGCAATAGGAGACGTAACTGACAGAATTAATTTAACTCCTGTTGCGATAAGAGAAGGCCACGCGTTTGCTGATAGTGAATTTGGCAACAACAAACGCTCAGCCTCGCATAAAAATGTGCCTTCAACTGTTTTCACAGATCCGCCCTTATCTACTGTTGGTATGACCGCGGAGGAAGCCGAAAAATTGGGCTATAAAGTTAAAACATTTAAAACTCAATTTTCACCCATGAAATATGCACTTGCTGATAAAAAGCCTAAAATTTTAA
>Ga0209502_10001369_pt1 | contig 22488 bp, 31 predicted proteins | sample ArcticOcean_MG_C_10_FD_187442 | JGI IMG/M metagenome (GOLD analysis project Ga0209502, IMG submission 187442) | Marine microbial communities from western Arctic Ocean - ArcticOcean_MG_CB11_90 (SPAdes) (version 2) | ecosystem: Environmental > Aquatic > Marine > Oceanic | place: Arctic Ocean... | reverse complement strand
CCTGATCAACTTCTTCCTTTCTAGCATTTTCAAAATCATCTTCGCTGGGAGCACCGTCTGTGCCAGGCTTACGCATTTTCTCGTTAGAGCCCGACTTAATGCGCTTACGCTTTTTATGAATGTTATCCCATAGACCAGATTTCTTAGCTTCCGTCATGTTAGCTATGGCTGCGTTAACGCTAGAAAATGCCCACTGTTCTATGTCCATAGTCTCAGACTCAATGTATGATTCTATAGCTTCTTCATATATGTGGTTAATAAGCTCAATTTCTATACCAGCTTTTTGAGCTTTTGCTTGAAGGCTTTCTAAAATCTTTTCCTCATTGAGCGTAACACTGTCGAATATATCGTCAGCAGTAGATTCGATAAACGAGATTAACTCCGAATCGGATACAAATTCTTCCACTTCCATTTGAGCGGCTAATAGAGGGTCTAGAGCATCTGGCTTCTTCTTGAATGCGCGAAATCTCCTGTCTAGCTTAATTTTTCCATCTTTCTCATACATTTTATGATATCGTTTTTTAACTACAGGAAGTTCAAATTCTTCCAAAAACAAATCAAAAGCTTCATCGATGGTAAGATCGACCTCTTCATTCTTCTTGGCATCTGCTGCCTTTTGTCGCTTGAGCTTATCTGCTTTTTTTACTTTCGGTAGTAGCTTTTTGGCGATCTTCTTAATTGCTGCTGATTTCTTTGCGACTTTTTTATCTACAGCCATTTTTGCGCTAGGAGCAAGATCGGCGTAGCCTACACCTTTCTTCCCCGCAACTTTTTTACGAATAATAACCGTTGCTGCTTTCGTTGCCCGGGTTAATAACTGAGCTTTTGTGGCTGGTCTCGCAGCCATGCGCTTACGTGCGTTAGCAATCTTACCAGCAAACTTACGCATAGTTAAGCCGCGCTGTCTGCGTTGTGCGATTGATAGAACTGCTTCATCAAGCTCCATCTCTTCAGCAATCTTCATGCCATAACGTACCATATCATAGATATCGTCTGCATCGCCTTCGAGCTTCTTAGGTAGTCCACTCTTAAAGCTTTTAAGGTCACCTTTAAAAGCAGCAGCTCGCATTTTAGACGCTGACATGCCACTGACTCCCTCTGCATCAGGGTCTCTATCGCCCGCAGACACAACTTCTATGCTATCAAATTCGTAGTCTTTGCCGTTATATTTGTTCAGTAGAGTTTCGAAATCTTTGATTCTATCTTGACCCACAACTAAAATTACCTTCGAAAACTTCGACTGTAGTTCTGCCATGATCTGGATGATTGTTTTGGATTTAGATTTCACGATTATCGAATTGCCGAAGGCTTTCTTGGCAAGCATAATTTTATCGTCATAGTCTAGAGGATTTTTCTTAGCATCCTGACTATGTGATATAAAAACTTTTGGTGTGGCCGAATTCTGTTTTGCGACACTTTTGATCTTGTTGACTAGCTTTTCATGACCTACAGTAATGGGATTCATTCTTCCCCAACCTAAAACTACCGTATTATCAAGAGCTTCTGATAGTGAAGGGTTGATCTCAATCGTATTCTTTACGAGAGCTTCATCAGACTTTTTCTTAGACTTTTTCTTAACGGTCTTCTTAATCGCGGGCTCAGCCTTCTCGATTTCGGGCTGAATATCGTCTTCGTTGTCCATTATATTCCTCTATCGTAGGTTTACCTAGGCCTAACTACGTATTTTTATGGTATGTTTTATTTATAATAACTAAAACTACACCGAGTATTCCTTACACAGTTCTTCGTAACGCTTCCTAGCACTCTCGATTAGAATCTGTGGCGCGCCATCTCCTATCAGTTTATCAATATTCTTTCGCTTGGCCCCGAGCATTCTATGCACATCCTTAAAATGCTGCTCTTGAGAGTATTGCGATATTGGAGCAGCTTTGACAATCTGCGTTTCTTCAACCTCAACCACAGGGCTTTCTTCAATCTCAACCACAGAGCTTTCTTCAGCCTCCAATGTGCTAAGATAAGTCTTTAGCTGTGCAATTAACTTAGCTTTTGCCTGTTTCTTGTCAAGCTTGATTCCAACTTCTGTGCCATGCTCAACTATCTCTCTTTTAGTCATCTCGGTGTATTTCATAATTTTGTCCTTTATTTTTACGGCTTCTATAGACCCATTTTCTTAGCTAAAATTTTGGGAATTGGATACCCGCTTTTAACTAAAGAATCAACTAGCATCTTAGACATAACCGGAAGATTCTTCTTGTGAATAAATTGTGGAGAAAACATAGCATCAATCGCTTGATCGAATGTAAGGATGTCTTTAGCTTTCCATTTGGGCCCAAACAAGAGTTTTATAACCTCGTCAGGATTTTTTGTAATTTCCTTCTTGGTGAGGGTCTTGAGGGTCTTCACTATATTGCCAGCTTTACTCATTCGTGTTTGAGTACCCTTCATTAGACCCTTCGACATATCTATGAAATGTCTTTCCCAAGTTACGTCTACCATTTTCCCAGATTTATCTTGAGCCTGCCGTATTACCTTAAAGTCGATATGCTTCGCAATAGCAAACAATACATAGTTTCTGTATACACCTTTCAACTCACTTTCCCACTCAGCAGGAGAGTAGTATTGCCACTTAGCATATTCGACATCTTCTGTTGGCATAAAATCAAGCTGCACATAAGCGTCAGGCTGTTTACCATCTACATTCTCAATGGGAAACCCTAGGGATATAACACCGACAGAACGCATGTCTTTAAAGTCGATGTTGCTCTTTTTACTGATCGAAGCAATATGATCAAATACCTCTCCAATTGTATAAACGTCTTTGTTATTTTTCACAAGAGCTTTGATCGATACAGCAAGGTCTATGTCTCCAGATGATCCACCCGGCTTCTTTTTGCCGGTTGAACCCAATAGTCCCGAATCTTTGACACTCAACTTCAGTTTAGGAAATAGGGTCTTATAAATCTTTTGGAGAGTAGCTTCAACGTTCTCCTGGTTTATTCGAACGACCTGATCTACTGCATTGCCTCCTTCCTTTAACTTAATCGCATCACTCTGAGATGAGAGATAACTTTTAAAACTTTTCATTTTACCCAGCCCTTAATTACATTAGGTGAAAAATTGTTATATGAAAACTCCAAACGATCTACCAGCTTTAACGCTCCACCATCGATATGATCTATTGCTACGAAGCCCTCAGCTCCCACAGTCTTGTATCCTTTATTGGTCTTAATAAACGTTTTGTGAGATCCCAATTTATTTAGCTTGGCTATCAATATCATTTTAATCGATACCAACATTTTTTGAAGATCAAAAATAAGCTTCAGGCGCTGCTTGTTTTTATTGGAGAAAAACTCTAAGATGGCTTGAAGTTTTACGGCTTTCTTATCTTTGCCGCTCTGAGTCTTGAGAGCCAGCATATCTTTCTCATATTTGGTCTGAATCCAGTCGACCAAACGATCAACATGCTTAGCCGTATCTTTAATCTCGACACCCCTCTTAGTGTATATATTGTTAAAGAATTGAATTTGCTGTGATAGCTCTCGATTAGTCTCTATCTCGCGAAGCATGTTTCCCGATATGTTTTTGAACATAGAACCAGCGAGACTCAATCTCTTATTAATTAGATCGGTGGTCTTAGCATCGAGAGTCACGGACGTTACATCGCGAAGCATTGCATCCTGTGACCAGACGTTTTTAGTCTTCTTCATAGAACTAACATCAGCACCGAAAGATGGCTTGATATTCTCTAGGGCTGTTCCACTAAATGAAGTATGCCAAACAATGCCAACCTTAGACTTTAGAAGCGGCTGTGCTTGCTCGATAGGAATAGCATACAATAGGGTGTTGGGGTGGAATGTGACATACTTCTCGTCTTCTATTGTTTCCTTTTTCAAGTCCTTTCGACTAAACAGAAAGTCGCCCTGAATAATGCCCTTAATTCCTAACTCTGGTAGATACTTCAGGGCATCTTTGAACTTTGAACTAAGGTCTCCAGACATTCTAGAGTCAGCTTCGATATCTTCTACGGTCTTGTACACTTCAGGCTTCTTCTTCAATATACCTTTCTTAGCGACAAAGAATTTGCCATCAGCAGGATCTGTTCCAGCAAATATAGTAGGGGCTCCGTCCCACTTGACAGATACCGATCCAGCTTTTTGTCCACCTAGCATGTCACGCATATCGCGAAGAGCATTGATTGCTTGACGAGTACCGTCTACCCCGCCTAAGATAACTGCATCTTCAATATGAGTCATATGTACTGTGGTACTGGCCTCAGCTATATATGATTTAAACGATTTCATGAGAACATAATTCCTTTTGCCGCGCATCTACTTTGATGCGATTACTTCTGATCTTCTTTGCAAAACTTGCAGACATTGATTCAAAACATTTATCTCAGTATTCTGTGTTACGTACCAGACCGATCTCGTGTCGGTTGCATCGTGAAGCAAAGTTGCTTTTTTCTGGTATCGCACAAACAATGGTATTAGGATGGAAAGTAATATACGATTCTCCATTAATATCCGTTTTTTGTAAATCACTCTTCGCACATAATAAATCAACTCGTATCACTCCTATAATACTGCTCCACTTACGTTAATGATGATAACACTTTATCAAATCTAATCACTGAGAAACCAATCCAAATTTAGTTTAGCTGTATCGATTTTATATTTATGTTATACAGAAAGTCGCGTAATAGCGCAAGTTAGAGTTTCTAGTTTGTATAAATAGACTCACTGGGTGCGTGTCAATGCGTAATTGCAAGAGGCAAGTGTGATCGTTTATAAACAACTCACAGAAGGAATAGCAGACGTAACATCTTTGATGTCCGTGGGGTTCGGGTCTGCCACGCAAACTATGTGAAAAAAGGCAATCTGCAAAGACTGCCTTTTTTTTCGTCTATACATTACGCTATTTAAGAACTCCAAAGTCTGGCTTCTCTGACTTCAATCTCTCACTGAAAGGTAAAACCTTAGATTCTACGGAAGTGGAATTACTATCGTTTACCAGACCAGTTTGCGCGGAATCTTCAAGATCGAACAACTTCATCTTAGATCGATCTACACCAACTATGAATCGCTTTAGTGTATTAGTATCTCCCCAACGGTTCTTCAACTGCTTAACCATCAGTTGATTCAAATCCTCTAACTCTTCTGTAGAGATCAAGCCAAACATGAAATCAGCCGTAGCTGGTAAACCAAAACTCTCTGACGTGTCTTCAAGATTCAAGTCTGACGATGAATATCCAGTTCTAGTCGTTTGCGTAGCACTGAGAATCGGCACATTAAACTCTACAGCAAGTCCTCGCAGTTCTTCAGCAATAGCTTTGATCAGAGTATAAGAATTGACGTTTGCTCCAGCTTTCATTCTAGCACTGGTACAAATATTCAGATAATCGATATAGATAATATCTGGCATAAAGTTCTTCTTAAGCTTCAACTCTGTCAGGAGATGACGAAAGTGTGCTGACCCTGCACTAGCTGTAGGATACTCTTTAACGATCAGCTTGCCAGTAGTCTTTTCTTTAACACGGTTTATTCGCTTCATGAATACATCCTTTGGCATATCCTGCAAACTATCCATAGTAGTGTTCATGAGATTGGCATCAATACGCTCAGATATTTTCTCTTCAGCCATCTCCATTGTTATGTATAGAACATTACTACCGTTCATCAGGGCTGCTGCGGCACAATGCGTCATAAACAACGTTTTACCTACACCTGTGCCTGCTAGACATATACTCAAAGACTTTCTGGATAAACCACCTTTCGTGATCGTATTAAACATATCGAGATCAAAAGGAATCTTATCCTCTTTACTATGATAAAACTCGTATCGTCCTTCGATATCTTCTAAAAAATCATGACCTATTGCTTGATCGAACGATACACCGAGGGCTTTAGACAGCAGATCGGGTATCGATCCCTTATCCAACTCTCCGTGATTACCGTCTAAAACGAGAATGGCTTCACGTACCGCATTGAATACTGCCTTATCTTGACAGAACTTCTCTGTCTCATCCACTATCCATTCTATGTCGGTCTTATCATCATACTCTAAAGTATCGATCATAGTCACGATATTCTGATACTGCTCATCACTAATATTATTCTTATGTTCTATAGATATGCGTAGAGCTTCCTTAGTGGGAACTCCATTATAGTCAGCAATATATTTTACGATGGATTTATAAACAGTCTTGTCAGTGAAGTCGCCAAAGTACTCCTCACTTAGAAATGGTACAACTCTCCTCATATAATCTTCGTTGTGCAGTAACCCTGCTAGAATAGTGTTTTCAATCATTATTGGACTGTCTCCTCGATAGCAACTGGATCTTCAACATATCCAGCCAGCTGGCTATCGTCATTCATCATTCCTGTTGATGACATAGCATAAGTCGATTCGATGAACTTTGCCAGGTCTGTTTTTTCAAACATCATAAGCCAGAAATCTTTGTTATCGACAATCTCTTTTGCCCGCAACATCTTGCTAGAGAGTATTTCGCCAGTCTTCGGATCAACCGCTTCATACCATCCAACTTTAGGCTTATTGATATAACCACCTTTCTCAGCTACATCAAGTAACCCAGACCACTTCATGATACCGCCTTCGAATGTGACTGATATAGGAATCTTAGACTTCTCGCGAACATGGCGAGATTTCTCAATGTTGATGACAAAGTTATAGCCCTTAACCTCTGTACCTTCTTTCTCTTGTTGACGACCTACGATCCAGATCGCATTTGCGGAATAATAGATGCCTGTGCCACCAGAAACTATGTCTTTAGGATATAAGCCGATCTCTTTGTATGTGTGGTTTATACAAATCATCGGAATGTCTTTAAGATTCAAATGTGGCGTAACAATACGAAAAAGAGATTTCAATTGCTTTGCTCGTGTCATATCAGCAACAGACTTACCATCCATAGCATCATCTACCTCTTTCTTAGATGCTAGATTGCCCACAGAGTCGATGACAATACAAACGTTATCCTTTACTGTTAGATCATCCAACTGCTTAGTGATATCAAATTTCAGTTGCTCGACATCTGTGATCGGAGTATGCACAACTCTATCCATATCAATACCAAAAGACTTGAAGTACTCTGGTGGAGTACCGAACTCACTATCGTAAAACAAGATAACACCATCTTTATGTTTCTTCTGATGTGCTGCTGCCATAAGTAGCGCGAATGCAGATTTGAAGTGTTTGGAGGGTCCAGCTAATACCATTAGACCTGGAGTAATTCCACCGTCAACTCTTCCAGAGAGTGCAACATTAACCATAGGCACTGATGTCGGGGACATATCCTTTTTACCAAATACCTTAGAGTCTTGTATACGGGAGGTTAGCTTGATCGTACTATTTCTTTCCAACTTTTCCATCAATGATGACATAAATAATCCTCTATAGTTTTCTTGTTGGGGCTATTATAACACGTTGCATCAAGGATGTCAAGTACCATCGTAAATAGACTTCAACCTTCTCTCAAAATCTTCGATCTTTGACGTGCGATTAGGCCAGTAGATATACGGCTTCTCTGGATCGTTTTTCAAGTTCATCAACAGTGTGCTTATCGCGCTATGTAGATTGTCTAGCTTAGATTGTGTATCAGTAGCCGCGTTAGTCATGCTGTTGACCTCGGCTTTACTTTCTTGAACCGCTTCTAACTGGTCCTCGTGGATTGCCGTGAATCCAAAATCATTAAAATCGAAATCTGTCATGAGAAAAATCCTTCTAGTGTATTGATGTGTTGTAGCTCCCAAGAAATTGCATCAGAAACTAACTTAAGTGGTTCTTTGAATGTCTTATTAAACTGTAAGTCATAATCTATATGCTCTTCTAGACCAAACTCTTTGGGCAAGAATTGTGGGAAAGATATGATGTTTTCCATCGTGGGGTTAGGCATCTTCATATAGCAGAACTTTACCTTACTGCCATTCTTGATCTCTTCCATAGATAGATTATTTTCTTTCATAAGCTTATTGAAGATTAATGCGCCTCTGACGTGTATCGGAGTACCCTTCTTGTAGACAGTGTGCTTATCAGCCCACTTATTGATGTCACTTACTCCGCGAGGAAAGGATACGTCTTCTGGCGGCAGAGACTTAAACTCTTCGTAGAAGTCTGCAACAAAGGTCTGTAACTCTTGCTCTGTGGAATTCAACATGATACTATAAGCCTTCTTAAACTTATCGCGCACAATCTGCGGTGTAGAGGATTTGACTGCTTCAATACCCATTACCTTAAGTTTAGGTGTCGCGTATTGTACGCCTTCGTTATTATAAACGTTTAGTATATAGCGTTTTTTAGCAGTCCATATTCCCCTATCTGCAATAGCTTCACGTGCCATTACCATTCTATTTTCAAACCCATTCATTTGATTGAACATATCAGCATAAGACTTCTGTAGAATTGGTATCAGCTTTTTCTCACATGCCTCATCGATAAACTTTATTGGGTCTTTAGGATTGACCGCGCTCACCAAAGGCGCCATGTTGACATACAGAGAGTCTGTGTCCATAGCAATAACATAGTCTTCTTCACCAGATTTGAGAATACCGTTCAACGCTTTGTTCATGGCTCTCTCGGCCCACTTGATAGCCATCTGACCTGATAGAGTGATACCTTCAGCGAGACGCATGTCGAAATATCTGAAGTACTGATTACCGAGTGCGCCATAAACAGAGTTGAGGGCAATCTTAATAGACTGTTGAATGTTCTCAAGTCGATTAATCTCTCGCAGCATTTCTGGAGATTTATTCTTCTCATAAGACTTTTTCAGTGAAAGCATCTCGGCTTTGACATCACGGCGCTCATTGTACATGTCGATGATAATAGAGGGTAGTACGCCTCTCTTCTCTTTACTGTACATAGAGCCATTGACTGCTACAGACACATCGAGTTTTCGAATATCATCGCTAATGGGATTGTCAAGATAGTGATCCACACCACAAGCAGTGAAGTCACCTTCGCCATCGAGCAGCGTCTCTGGAGACATGTTATATTGAACAATAAGATTAGGATATAGAGAGTTTAAATCGAACGATGTCACCCACTCAGTCATTCCGACTTTTGGCTCTTTAACATAACCACCGGCATAAGGCTCCTTGGGCTTAAAACCAGATGGAGGTATAGCAATTTTACGAGCATTCAAATAGCGATATATTATTGAATCCCATATACTTGTAGTACCAAAGGTATCGTTATAGTTAACTCCACCTTTGTATGCCATGATTAGTGCTAAATCCATAAGACTGGTTTGTTTATCAATCTTTTCTACAAGTTGTACATCGCGAATATTGTACGTGATAAACTTTTGGTGATTGTGTTTATAAAGTCCGTGAAGTGATCCGTATTCACTATAAGACAGCTTTTTCTCACCTAGAACAACATAAGCAATATGATCTAAAGCATAGGAGGCTTGATTACCATAGGTGAAACCGAACTTCTGAAACAAGTCATAGTAGTCGACCTGCTGTAGTCCGTATAGCTCATAGGCATCCATCTCTTTACCTTTGATGCCGATCTGACGAAACTTTGTCACACCAAACGGAGAGTACTCTTTAGAGACTTTCTCGCCTAGAATGCGCGTAGTCCTATTCACTAGATAAGGTATATCGAAGAGTCGAATATTCCAACCAGTGATGACATCTGGACAATTGTGTGACCAGTACGTTAAGAACTTCAGTATCAGGTCCTCTTCATTCTCGCATAGTCGGTACTGCACTAAAGCTTCGTCTAGATCAAGTTCACACTTATCTATCGTCCATTTACCAAGACCCCATACGTGATACACATTCTCTCGGCTACTTTTGTATGCTATGGCAATTACCGGTTGCTTTGCTTCACCAGGCTCTGGAAAGCCATCATCTGATGCCACCTCAATATCAATATATCCAATATCAATACGCTTCAGATCATATGGAACGGTGTCGGGATATTTATCGGCTATGAACTGAGCAACATAATTATTATTGCCGTATATTTTAAAATTTTCCACGCCGTCATACTTTTTACTAAAGTCGCGGGCTTCTGACATGGAATCTAACTCTATAGACTCCACTGGTGTACCGTCTAAAGCTGACCAGCCATCACCAGGTCTACTAGAGGGAAGATACATCGTGGGTTTAAATGGAACTCTTTTAAGAAAGGGTTTTCCTTCGTCATCATATCCTCTATAGAGAATCTTGTTACCGTATCTGTTTACACAGGTGTAAAAACTCAAATTATAACTCCATATTTTATGTGCTGGGCACTAGTATATACTATATTCGATCTGGTGTCAAGTAGAATTAATCAGATCGCTCACCATAGCCATAATCGATAACAACTGGAAATCTAGGAACACCATCTGGTGTTAGACCGAAGTATCTCAGCGTGGCCCATGTTGGTGTATTACCTGATTCCCAAAGCGACTTAAGCTTTTCTTGTTTGCCTCTCACTCCAGAACCGCACGTTTCTCCATTGGGCATAATAAGAGCAAATCTTTTAGTGTGTCCAGCCCAATTACCTTGACCCTCTAGCATGGCAGATACTGAAAACTCTTCAGTTATAAACTCCTTACGCTTTAACAGCCCTTTGCTGCGCTTGTTCTCGTATGGAATATTATTACGTACCATCTGCCCCTCGTATCCATCGGTCATATACGTAGAGTACATTAAGTCGAGGGCTTCTTGATCTTCGCAGTATTCTGTGGGAACGAGTTTAATCGCATCAGACTCGCTAACTACGGTGGAAAGAAGTTCGCTACGTTCTATAAAAGGAAGATTTTTTTCATCAGACATGTCATAGATATGATACTGTACAATAGCCTCAGCTTCAAGAAAATTGTCTGAAGTGGATTTAGTCTTACGAACAAGGCTAGTAATCTTGTTGAAGTCTTCCTTCAACTCATGGTTATACAATTCTCCATCCAAAATAATATCGGGATTAGAAATAAAGTATGGCTGCAACGCATTCCATATATGTGGACAACTATTGATTGGCTTAGCTCCACGAGTCCATAGACCAGTCTTATCAGCTATACAGCGAATGCCGTCTAGCTTTGGCTGACTATATCCTTCTGACTGTGGTTTATGAGTATAGTCTGCCGCTAACATGGGCTTAAAACGCTTGTATGAATCAACGTCCTCTATATTCAGAAAATACTCTTTCTCAAGCTTTTTATCCCATGATGCTTTAGCTTCACTCTCAGCCTGAGTCTTCGATGTCGTACCATTCTTTTTTCCGAGATTCTTTGGCTTACTGATATTCCACTCAGATGTTACTAACTTGCCATCCTGTGTTCCTGCAACAGATCGAGTGCCATAAACACCGTCTTCTACAGAACCAACCTGAATCGTCAGAACTCGAATTTTGCCCTTCGTATCTCGTTTGTATAGCGTGTCTAAACTCACAATATCTTGCATATTATATCCTATTTCTATCACTTTAAATCAACGTACAGTATAACACAGAAACGTGCTATTGTCAAGTAAAAAGAGGGCCCTAGAGCCCTCTACGACACTAAATCATCATCAACTGTTTTACCGAATAAACGACCACGGAAGTTCCTAATGCATATATCGCCAAATGCGATACTGCCTCACAGAACTGACCGTCACACTTATTCATCAGAGAGATTAATCTCTTCATGCGTATGTACTCCTTATTGTGTGGTAACCCCACACTGCGGCTATCACTCAGAGAGTAATACTTTTTTGGAATCAGAGAAAGTGTTGATCGCAATCTTCTGCGGCTTCTTTTCTTCTGGAATAACATTCTCTAGCATAATCCGCAACATGCCATTTTTAAGTGTTGCGTCTTTAACTATCACTGTATCTGCAAGAGTGAATGTGCGCTCAAATGCTCTAGCGGCAATACCCTTATGAATATACTCATTCTTATCAACAGAATCGATATTACCCGATACGGTCAAGACAGAATCTGTAACTTCTACATTAATATCTTCTTCAGAAAAACCAGCGACTGCAAGTTCGACCACATAAGTCGTGTCACTCTCCTTTGTAATGTTGTACGGGGGATACGTAACTGATTTATTAGTGGCAGCTTGTTGAAGTTTGTCGATACGATTAAAAATTCTATCGAATCCGACAGTGGTGAATGGATCATACTGTGATTTTATATAAGTCATTATAGACCTCCTATTATTAAGCAAGGGTAAAATACTGTAGTCCCATAAGGCAACTACAATTCTATTTATACAAATTATTCGCGTAAATGTATTTTTTTTCAGATTTTCACAGTGTCCTTAACGACATAGAATTTGACATGTGGTTTCTTCATCGACAACTTAAGCGCCAAGTCTTCAAGTGCCTTTTTATCCTTACCACGTTTTCTGACATATGTTTCATTTGAACTTTCAACTACTAATTTGTAAGCCATTGTATATCTCCTTTCATTAAACTCCTGTTGATCCGAAGCCACCATCGCGACTTGTTTTTGATACAGGCGCATCTGGAGTCAGAAGAAATAAAGTCTGTGATCTGCATTCAACAATCTCAGCTTGTGCTATACGCATTCCGTCTGCGATTAGGAAAGGTTTAGTAGAGAGATTGTGTAGCATAACAAACGTCTCATCCACGTAATCTGCGTCCACTATGCCCTCGCAGTTAGCTACACTTATACCATCTTTCCAAGCAAGCCCCGAGCGAGGATGAATACGTAAAGACTCTATCTGAGAGAGGTGAAATATTAGACCGGTTGGCACGAGACATCGTTCCTCAGAATATAGTGTAAACATATTATCACATACAATACGAACACTCTTCCGATTAGAGTCATTTCTGACAGATATCTCATCGCCATTGCGAATTGATGCGCTGAGATCAAAGCAAGCGGCCCACTCGCTGCCATATACGGGAATATGCGCTTCGGGAAATAGCTTATGTACTTTGGTAATATTGGTCGTTTGCATATAAAAGTCTGTCCTCAATGTATAGTGTAACTACCTTTTCTTACCTATGGAATATTTCGCTATAAGTTCCCACTCACTCTTCTCTTTATGGGGTAGAATTTTAATCTGAGATAATGGGGCAGTGGGATCGGAACTCTTATCACCATCAACAACTTTGACAAGTGACCACTCTTCTAACAAGTTGATAATAGTGTTTCTACGTGCTTTATCATCATCAGAAAAATCATTGGTTTTACCGTCTAACATGAAAAGTTCTTTGAAGTGAACGATAAAATAGTGTCCTTGCTTATGTAATATATGACAAGACTGATATAGCTTCTGATCTTTTTTCGATGCTATGCCAATTCGGGTGAGAGTTTCCTTGACTTTGAGAAAGTTTTCCTCATTTGGCAGATTGACCTCAACTAAGCTATCTAGTACGTCCATTATTTATACCACCTATTTCTTGTTGTTCTTTCATGATATCTAATTGATCACTAGACAACAAAGATAGGTACTCTTGGCCGGTTTTTCTATTACATTGATAAAATTGGCAGACCAAATCAAGTTCTTCATTACTAGCACTTTTAACCCATTTCGAAAATCTTTTTTTGGGTCTAATACTATTTATACAGAATTCGTATTGCGGTCGCTTATCGAGTTGGTGGTACATGTTCATCAGGTTTGCATGAAGAATGGTGTCAGGAAAATATGACAATGCGTTATTAACTATCCATGGCTCGTATGCCTTCTCGGCAAGAACATCGTTCTCGCTATCTCGCATCATATTAACCTTATTGGAGTTTATACTATTCACGTAGTCAAATGGCGAGGTCATCATCAGTCTCCTTATCTAAGTCATCATTTTCAATATCATCGCCACAAATTTTACAGAGATAAGCAGTTGCCTCACCGTCTTTATACTTGTAACGAATCTCAGAAGGAGACTTTCCAGCCGGTTCATCGCATACTAAGCACATCTTATCAACAGACTTGCTAAAAGGATTCAGTTTCATTTCCACTCAACTTCTGCCATAAGAGTCGCGAGTGCGGCAACTCTATTGATCTCACTATTCGCAACAAAAGCCTCTTTGTATTGATACTCTGCTAAAATAATAATAGCATCAGCAATGCTTTGAGTACTCTGGATCTTCAAAGGCAGAATGTCATACAACTCTCTATAGAGAACCGAGGAATCCATATCTTGATTCTCTGCGACCCATTTACGTGCCGCAGTAAAGTTCCTATCTTTCATCAGATCAATCAAAATAGAAATGTTATCCGAAGACTTATTTGCTAATACACCAGCATCAATGCGACCAGTACTAGAATAACGCTGTAGTTCATTAAGCACTCGGCGCCAATCAGGGAAATAAACTTGTATGACTTCAGCGACAGATTTTCTATCATATTCCACTCCTTCGGTATCTAGAATACCACAAACTCGTTTAAAGAATTGTGCAGCAATAGATTGCTTATCTTTATTTAGTATGTTGAACTCGATAACACTACATCTAGAATGCAAAGGCTCGATAATTCGGTTCTTAAAATTGCACGTCATAATGAATCCGCAATTCTTCGAAAACTCTTCCATGAAATTACGAAGGGCTGGTTGCGTAGAATTCGCGTTTAGATAGTCTGCCTCATCTAGTATAACGTATTTACGTCCACCAGTAAAAGATACGCTCGATGCAAAGTTAGAAATCTCACATCGAAGCGTATCTATATTACCGTTCATCGAACCATTGATAGTTATGTAGTCTGAACCTATCTGATCCAGCATAGCTTTAGCTACAGTGGTTTTACCTACTCCTGCGCGGCCAGTTAAGATCAGATTAGGAACATTATCTTGATCAACAAACTTCTGAAACGTTTTCTTCAAATCATCAGGAAGAATAGTATCTTCAACTGTGCGCGGCCTGTATTTGGCTACCCATAAAAAATCATCCTGCATAGCAAATGCTCCATAATATAATTACCCTATACAATAGTATACAGGGTTGGGGGAAGTAAGTCAAGCATAACTTACTCCCCCGTCTAGCTAGGCTGCAGCCGATTCATCACCAGACTGTGCTTGTCCAGGCAGATCGATATCTTGGCCATTAGCTTTAGCGTGTTCCAAGAAATCCATAAAGCGTGAGCGAACTGTGCCTACTGGCAAAAGCTCTTCACCCCTAATAGCGCCACGTGATGTTGCAACATCGATAATCTGAACTGCGGCAGAAATATCTTGGAGCGATAAACGCGGTTCTTCTTCAGCCGTTTCTTCACTTACTTGTGCATCTTCTGTCATAATAGTCTCCTATATTTAAGTTAAATTTGCTTCGCTTCAATAGCTGCCCAGTACTGGACCTTCTCTGATTTAAAGTGAGCCATACCCTTAGAGGATAGCGTCACGTTATAATCAGTCGGAAGTAGTTTAAGATTATCGACCTTGATAATCATGTTGAATGGTTCCGTATCTAAATCATCAGCTACAACTGTATTGTAGTTATCGGCTGTAGATGTTTTACTATCAACTGCTGATAACGTAACACTGCTGCCATCGCCAATAAAAGCAATTTCGGGCAACTGCAACACACCGGCTGCTCTAAGCACTCCGTCTATGGCTTGCCAAGTTATGTCGACCGACACTTCTGGGTCAGGAACAACAATATCCTTTTCGGGGGGCGAGACGATTAGAGACTCGGAAGTGTAAGTATATCGTAGCTCACTTTTACCCCCTTTAATAGTAAATCGATCTGTGCCGAAGACAACTTCTGGACTATCGAAAAGGGCAAGCGTACTTAAGAATCGTGATAGATCATAAACACCTGCCTGCTGCTCGACAACTTCGCCAATCTGGGCTGCAGCCATTACGGTCTTTTGGGGAGATATTGTTCTAATAACAGAACCCGGCTTGAAAACTACGCTGGGATTAATGGTCGAAAAGTTTTTGAGTATGCTCAGTGTATCATTACTAAATTTCATATTTTATTCACCTATCATAGTTTAAAATCACGTACTGCTATTTATAACAATACACAGTAAAGTTTTTATTTTATTTACAATCTTCACGATTTAAGTTTAAATGACTCGCTTCGCCTCCTCAAGGTCATGCACATGCAATGCAATCAAACCATAGTGCAGAACTTTAAGCAAGTCGTTTCTATTCTTGCCATCTTTCTTTCCGTATCGTTGGGTGTATTTGATAACATTACCCAAACAGAAACCCTCACCGTGTCCAGCATCGATAACGAACTCAGTAGTTTGAACTTTATCCTGAGAATAGTGCTGACCATAGGTAGAGTCTACGTAGTCACTCAACTCAGTCATCAGTATCGATTCGTTGTACTTATAATCTATCATCGATTGGTTTGCTCCATGTCATTCTCTCCTCTGTGTATAGTCTGAAGTCTCAGCACATCGGCAGCGACATCGTGTGTACTGTCATGTGCGATAAACGTCTCTTTCCAATACTCTAAGTCGCTGACGGGGATAAATCCGTTCTTCACAGAATAATCAAACTTAGCATCAATATGAGTACGTATGTCTCTCACCATGTAAAACTTAAGACACTTGTTGAACTCGTCCATCTTATCTGTGGCAAGCATCATCCTATTCAGAATAACTGGATCAAATGTGTTGCCACGAGACCACCAATAATCAATTCCCTTCTGATCCTTTATGTAAGACATCATTGTATCACAAATTACGTCTATCGTCAAGTCAGTATCTTTGCATGGATTTAATTTATCTCTTGCAAGTTTAGGTAGCTTTTCCCACCACTCCACATCTGAAGTATTGAACTTGGCGCCATAGTTCTTAATCTGATCCTGCACATCTCCCTTTAGAGTTTGCACCGTAGATGCAATTTCTTCAAATGTGTAAGGCTCTTCAAGAAATCTGTCCCACTCAAATACCGTATAGGCCACATCAACTAAGGGACAACAGAACACGTTGGGTCCGATTGTCTCCATATCAAATATAAAATCTTTTCTGCCACTTTTCATATTATTCCTCAAGAGATACTGCCGTCAGCGTTTTGTCCACACCAAGGGCAAGCCTCATCTTTGGGTATGCTCATTGAACCGTTGTACCTACAATGGTGAGTCCATTTAGGCACAACAGAGAATACGTTTATCATCGAATAGAATAGTCGATGGGCGACTTGTTTTCGAAATAGAGACATCAACCCTCTCGATCAGTAGAAAACTCTGACATCCAGGTTACCAATATTTCAGAAGAATTCTTCTTAGTCAGACCGAACGCCTCTTGAAGAAAGGGTCTGGCACCAAACATATTAATTTGTCCAGAATCTCGAAGTTCGTCTAAAAAGGCAAGATGTTCTGGATCAATCGTACTGACACTCATAATGTATTCCTTGGTAAATGTTTCTACTTATTGGGAAACAGTGAAATTCGGTTATAGTGTGAACAATGGAAGTAGTCTACCATTGAATCGCTGTGGTCAAACCACTCAGGACCCATCATAGCACTATGCAGTTCCTCAAGGAACTTGGCATACTTCTTAAAATGCGATTCAATGTGATATTGATTCACATCGTAGCCCCACTCTCCAATGAGTCTATCTGCCGGGACAGAAGAATCATCAGCAATGATTTCTGAAGCATTTTTAATCTTGGCTACAAGTACTTGGTGGTTCTCAATTGAGACTGAAACTTTAAAACCATACTTTTTAGCCACTGCTTTCATAGCTGGTGCTAGTTTCGCTTTCATATCTTTGCTTACAAATGCCATTTTCTTTCTCTCTCTGATTACTCGATTTCAGACTCTATTATAACACACTGGCGCTGAATGTCAAGCTTTATTTTCGTTTAGGCAGCTCTAACATCGATGCTATCTGACGTTTTCGATCAGCATAGACAAGATCAAAGATAACATCGATTTCTTGTGCTTTCAAATCGGGGTCAACTAAGACTCGCACGATATCTGCTTCAAGGTCAACCCACGCTTTTCTGTTCGCAAACCTATCGCGGGAGTTGTCGTAGTAATACTCGACAACACCTTCGCCACCGACACCGAACAGCTTTTCAGGTGCTGGACTGCTAAAGTCGTAGGATGGGAAAAAGCCGTCCTTACTGACAAAGTAGTAATCTTCTGCACCAACGTTGCGGGACATGATATTTTGATCTAACATAACTTTTTCTCTCTTGTTACTCGATTTCAGACTCTATTATATCACACTGAGCAGCAATGTCAAGCTTTATTTTCGATTATTTCTTCAACTTGTCCATAGCTGCTTGGTCTGCTTTGACTGCTTTTGCTGCTAATATTTCGAATTCTTCGTTTGACATAACTTTTTCTCTCTAATTACTCGATTTCAGACTCTATTATAGCACACTGAGCAGCAATGTCAAGCTTTATTTTCGATTATTTCGAGTTTGCGTACATATCGTGCTGACGTTTATAAACGTCATCTTCATACCTCTCGACCTGTCTTCGGAGTATTGCGTTCTCTTCTGTGAGGTCATCGACCTTCACCTCCGCATTGGACATCCTCACTTGTGCAGAGAGTGTGGACTCCTCTAGGTCATCATGGTACGTGTATGCCTCTCGGAGTTTGTTGTGCCCTTCTGCGAGTTGTCTCTGGAGTCGAGCATTATCATCATGCTTCTCTGTGAGTTTCTTTCGAAGTTCTGCATTCTGTTCTGCGAGATCCCACTGGAATGCCTTGTTCTCATTCCATGATCGCTTCCTTTCCTCGTCAACTGCTTTGGTAACGTCAGCAGACACCGTGGTGAACCCCTTCCAGTAGTCTCGTTCGGAGGTCAGGTACTCGACCTTCTCTTCGAGATGGAGAATCTCGCGCTCATAGACGACCTCTTGTGACAGGTCATCATCCTCAAGCGGTTTGTAATTTGCTGCATGTGCTTCTATCACATCATTGGCATCACTGTAGTTCTGTACCACGCCAATGAGTTCTTCTCTGAAGAGGACTCGGAGGCCTCCATACAAACTGGTCGTTTGATCGGCCTTCTCTATATTATACATTTCCTTGTTCATACCCATCTTATACTGCCTCTCGTAGTTGTTTCAGTTCCAAACAATCTCTGTGCTGTTTGTTCTGCAATGCCGCGAGTGCGTTATGCTGCTGGCGAACCTGCTCAGTGAGTGCGACCAGCTTATCGCGAGTGTGATGAAATACTTTTTCGAAGTCTACACCTTTCATCTGATCTCCCTACTTCCAGTTACAGTCTAGTGCGCCACGCCTGTGACCAATCAGTACAGCACACTGGGTGCCATCTTCCAGAGTGATAAGTTGGACATCTGCATTTCCTTTCAGGAATCCACCATTCACATCCGAAGAATCACATCCGATCAGGGTTAGAGGTGCGAGGACGACCAACATCATTGCTACTAATATCTTCTTTTCCATTATAACCCCTTGTAGTATGCGTATGCTGTAAACTTTCCAGAGTCATAACAGTTGACCCCAGTAATGCCTGTAGAAATTTCTCGGTCTTCACCCACTTCCATGTCAATAAGTCCAGAACTATCTTTCTTACCGACAACTTGCACATCCTTGTATTTTGCGAGTTCGTTCCAAATAGAACGTCCACCAATAGATTGACATCTACCTGCTTGTAACGTCAATCCAGTCTTTTTAATCAAGTAACGATAGACCTTTGCTGCTAATCCAAATCCTTGATATCGTCCATCGATGATAACCATCGAAACTTCAAATGATTTTTTAAATACCCTTGATCGCGACTGCACGAGGTCAAGAGTCATAACCCTATCATAGGATTTTTTCTTCGTACCTAACGGGTCTCGTGAGTTACTATGCTTGCGATTCAGACACACTTCTATCTCTAGAAACTTTCCATCATTGACATCGACCCACAGATACAAGCCTTTATACTTTCCCATGAGTTTATAGTTTTCATTGGGAGTAAACTCTCCCAATAGTAGACCATCATTGGAGTATGTGATTCTTTCCATTATAATCCTTATGCCATCAATGAGTTACGAAAAGTTCCTGCTCATGACAGGTCTTTTCTTAATAGACTGCAACTTTCTCATATTGGCACTAAGTTCTTTCTGCATCTTGTCCACTTTAGACTGCTGCTTCTCAATGACTCGCCTAAGTTCCTCGATATCCGACTGGTCAAAGGGGCAGTTAGCAACCTCTCCCATCGCTGCATCTAGATCAGCATGACTGAAAGGCGATGACTTGAATATCGCTAGTGAGGATACGTCTGCTGCTACGAAATCCCACATAACGCTATTGTCCAGCTCACTTCTGCGATTCTCTTTTAAGGCAGCGAATTTCTTAATAACTTCTATCAGGTCTTGCTTTTGCATTTTCTTTCTCTCTCATTACTCGATTTCAGACACTATTATAGCACACTAGTCGTTAATGTCAAGCTTTATTTTTATTTTTCAGTTGCTCATATATAGAGCAATTTGCTCTATAGATCGGGTAATGCATCAGATATATAGCAGACAAAATCGTTCAGCCTTGCATTTTCTTCCTTCAGCTTTTCCACTTGATCCATAAGGCGCGCTATAGCAGAGTCTTTGACAAGTAGACGGTCTCGCTCTAATTCAATAGAGTTTTTCAGTATACTTATTATCAGTTCATCGTTTTTCATAGCTTTTCTCTCTAATTACTCGATTTCAGACACTATTATAGCATACTGGTGAGTAATGTCAAGCTTTATTTTAATTATTTTCTAACGATAGTGCGGATTGTCTCTGTTCCTCTTCATAAGATATGCCTTGCTTGTATAACATATCATCTACCCAAATCATAAATTCTTTTACGACACCCTTTGTGTCATAACTGTGACCTGGAATGACATAGACTTCTTCGCTCCAAGCACCGCCATCGAGTTTTATGACGAACCTATTTTTTTGGAAACCCTCATCATCATCGATCAGGGTTCGCTCTAGGACATAGCCTCTATACTTATCGTACAATCTATCACCGTCTTTAATCATATTATAACAGCTCCTTGGCAACCAGTACAATAGCCACGGGTATGAGAACGATGATGATAATGCTTACCATCTCAATAGCCCTGTCTTTTAAGGACATGTTACGTACTCCACTAATCAATTTCAGACACTATTATAGCACACTGGTGCTGAATGTCAAGCTTTATTTCAAAATTTCTTCCAATCAAAATTTCTGTCCAGAACCATTCCATAATTATTAGACTCGTCTGGAAGCACGATGCCAGGTCTGAGATTGAACGTATTATGCTTAAATACAGTATAATCGACATGATGATGCCATCTACCATATTTCCAAAAAAGTCGAGCAACATCGGGATGCATATCAACAAGCATTTGGGACTTATTGACAGTACCTTCTGTATTGTAACCAGTCTCTTTAAACTCTTCGTTGTCTGTATTTTCGGCATGGTAGAATTCAGCAGTATTGCCCCCAGAGACACTCTGAGTGGCACATTTACCTTGCAAGAATGCATTGAACTGTACACAAGCATCGCCATCTTTCATCACTCGCAGACAGATATCAGTGTCTTCATTATAACGACCACGCCACCTGTGCTTACAATCGTTACGAATTAGTAATGATGAATAAATTCTGGTGTTAGCTATGAATGCGGGTTTAACATCATTAGGTGCAATGAAGAATCGATACGCCGGACCAGCAATATAGATGTTATCATAACGATCTACAAAATCTTCCATGACTCGAAAGCCGACACCAGTCTCAAATCTAATACGCTCATTCTCATGCAATCGGTAAAAGTCTGATATATTATCATCGAATACCCAGTGGCTAGTAGCGCCTATACTCATTGAGTGATCCCACGCCCAGTTTCTAGCACGACCAGGACCATCACCATGATTAGAAAACGGTGCGACCAAAAGTGTAGCATATGAACGAATATCGAACGTGTCGAGTGCTTCTTCATAAGCAGCTTCATCCTGTGGCTCAATCACAATATAATGTGGAAGGAGCATACGAGCAAATGATCGAGAAGTGATCATTGAATCAGCACGACCTTTAGATACAATATACATTGGATGATTAGGATCAGTGCGAGTCTCTTGTATCCAGCGCAACTGCCGGTTCTTAGTTATGACCAGTTTTGGGTGCCATACGTTTTTAGTCTTACTAGTTAGTGCTTGTCCTATTTTCTGAGAAAAGTCGTTATAGTCTTCTTCACTCCTAAACTTCATCACAATATTTCTATATGGATGATTTTTCTTTTGGCTATACTCTGGCATTCCTTTCCATTGAGATTTCCAATACTTATCGACAATCTGACTCTCAACATCGACAGTTTTTTTGACTTCCTTTTGGGCAAGCTTATCTCGATCTATGACAACAGGGGTAGAGTCTTCTTCGAAGAGACTCCGTTTCGTATCATGAAGAGGATGAAAAAACTCTTTACCTTTAATGGGAAGCATTTGATTAATCTTCGTACAAAAATCTACAACATCATCTAGGTTTCTGAAGCTAACGTAGATAGACTTCCACACATCGCTGTCCACCTTCTTGACATTACCAGTATCATAAAGAACTTCGGGAAGAGGCTCATCGAAAAACCTGTCTAAACTAACGCTGTAAACATCACTCTTTTTAGAGTCATTGTCCATATAGTTATCATAACTAGAACTCTCTTTCACACTCATACAAAAAACTCC
>Ga0209502_10001368_pt1 | contig 22520 bp, 27 predicted proteins | sample ArcticOcean_MG_C_10_FD_187442 | JGI IMG/M metagenome (GOLD analysis project Ga0209502, IMG submission 187442) | Marine microbial communities from western Arctic Ocean - ArcticOcean_MG_CB11_90 (SPAdes) (version 2) | ecosystem: Environmental > Aquatic > Marine > Oceanic | place: Arctic Ocean... | reverse complement strand
AAAAAAAAAAAAAAAACAATTTTAAGTCATTTTAATGGATCTATAAATATTGCAAATATATTTTTAAACAAGCCTTTAAAAAAATTTATCCAAATTGGTAGTGGTCTAGAATATGGATCTTTAAAATCACCTCAGTCTGAAAACGCTTTATGCAATCCTGAATCAAATTACTCTAAAGCTAAATATTTAGCTTCAAAAAGTTTATTAAATCTTTATAAAAATTATAATTTACCTTTAGTATTAATAAGACCCTATCAGCTCTATGGCCCTGCTCAAGATACAAATAGATTAATCCCTTTTGTTATCAAAGCTTGTTTGCAGAACAAACATTTTCCATGTTCAGAAGGAAAACAGTACAGAGACTTTTTGTATATTGATGATTTTGTTAATTTTATTTTTAAAATTATTAGAAAAGACAATATTAAAGGTGAAATATTTAATGTAGGTTATGGGCGTCCAGAACAAATTAAAAAAATTATTTATAAAATAACAAAAATAATTAACAAAGGCAGACCTAAATTTGGAAAGATTAAATTAAGAACTGAAGAAAATTTGATTACTTACGCAAATATTAAAAAAGCAATGAGATTTACTGAATGGAAACCTAAGGTAAAACTAATTTCAGGCTTACAAAAAACTATTAAATATTACAAAAAGTTATACTTATGAAAGTCTTAAATTTATTAAAAATAATTTTTTTTAATACGTACAATGTTAACAGTACAAGTAATTTGGGTGTGTAGTTCAGTGGTAGAACGCTACGTTGACATCGTAGAGGTCGTAAGTTCAATTCTTATCACGCCCACCAATATTCTCTTTATTTGTTGATATAATTTAGTTTTTATCTATTTACATTAAATTTTTAAGATAATATAAGACAGTGCCTGGTAATTATTGCGAAGGGGCCACACCCGATCCCATTCCGAACTCGGAAGTAAAGTCCTTCAGCGCCAATGGTACTTTGTCTTAAGACACGGAAGAGTAGGACATTGCCAGGCTAAAATTTAGAATTTATGAAAATAGCAAGCTCACTCAAATCATTAAGAAAAAGAGATCTTAACTCTAAAATTGTTAAGCGTAGAGGTAAAATCTACGTAATAAATAAAAAAAATCCCAGATATAAAGCTCGTCAAGGTTAATTAAATGAGCGAACAAGAACACAAAAATACTTGGAATGGTTTTACTAAACTTGTTTTATTTGGAACACTAGCTGTAATTTTACTCTTAGTAATTTTAGCTATAACATTACTTTAAATTTAAAATCTTAAAAATGATAATTGGATCTATAAAAGAAGACATTAATTTAGAAAAAAGAGTTTCAATTACGCCAGAAACAGCAAAAAATATTATTGCCCTAGGTTTAAGTATTAACCTAGAAAAAAATTATGCCACTCACCTAGGAATAGAAGACAAACAATATGCAGATAATGGAGCAAAGTTTTTTAATAGCTCAAAAGAAGTAATACATAACTCTAGTTTATTATTAAAAGTTAACTGTCCAACTGACGAAGAAACTAAAATTTTGAAAGAAAAAACTATTCTCGTTGGAATTTTCAATCCGTCAAAAAATCAAGATAAGCTCAAAGAAGTTTTAAAAAAAAATATTAATGTTTTTTCACTTGAGCTTTTGCCACGTATCTCAAGAGCCCAATCAATGGACGTCCTTTCTTCTCAGTCTAATCTAGCTGGGTACAGAGCTGTGATAGAATCTATTTATGAATTTGAAAAAGCAATTCCTATGATGATGACGGCCGCAGGAACAGTGCCCGCAGCTAAAGTATTAGTCATCGGAGCAGGTGTTGCTGGATTACAAGCTATAGCAACATCTAAAAGACTAGGAGCAATAGTATCAGCAACAGATGTTAGGGCAGCCTCTAAAGAACAGGTGGAAAGCTTAGGGGGAAAATTCTTAATGGTAGAACAAGAAGAAAATTTAGAAACTGCAGGTGGCTACGCAAAAGAGGCTAGCGAAGAATTTAAAAAAAAACAAGCTGATCTTTTAAAAGAAGCAATGATTAAGAACGATATAGTAATTTGCACAGCTCTTATACCCGGAAGGCCCGCACCAAGAATTTTAAATGAAGAACTTGTAAAATTAATGAAACCAGGATCAATTATATATGATTTAGCAGCAGAACAGGGTGGTAATGCAGCTTATTCAGAAGTTGATAAAATTAATATAGTTAATGGAATAAAAATAATTGGCATTAAAAACTTAATGAATAAATTACCATCAACAGCCTCAAGCTTATACGCAAAAAACTTGTTTAGTTTTGTAAGAAATCTTTATAGTAAAGAAAAAAAAGAATTTAATATTAATTTAGAAGATGAAATTATTTCTAAAACATTAATTAAAGAGTATAATCATGGAAATTGATCCTTTTATATTTAGACTTAGTATTTTTATCCTTTCAATATTCATAGGGTATTTTGTTGTTTGGAGCGTTACACCATCTCTCCACACTCCCTTAATGTCTGTGACTAATGCAATTTCTTCAGTAATAATAGTTGGCGCCATTATTGCATCTTTCAGCTCTTTAGATGGAAGCAATATATCTCTTTCAAACATATTAGGATTTGTTGCGGTTACCTTAGCGGCTATTAATATTTTTGGAGGGTTTTTAGTCACCCAAAGAATGTTGCAGATGTATAAAAAAAAAGAAAAAAAGAATAATAAATAATGTCAGCTAATCTATCATCACTGCTATTTTTAATAACGGGAGTACTATTTATACTGGCGCTGAGAGGGTTATCATCACCTGAAACATCAAGAATGGGAAACTTTTTTGGTATAGCGGGAATGATACTTGCAATAATAGTTTCAATCTTATCTGTAGATATTTTTTTTAGTAACTTAATATTTTTTATTATAGCTCTTTCTATTGGCGGAATTATAGGAGGCATTATAGCTTTCAAGATACCAATGACTGCCATGCCTCAACTAGTTGCGGGCTTTCATAGTTTAGTTGGACTCGCAGCTGTGCTTGTTGCGATATCTGCCTACTATAGTCCAGACTCTTTTGGACTCGGTACTTTTCAAAATATTAAAACAGCAAGTATTGTTGAGATGGGTCTAGGCGTATCAATTGGAGCAATAACATTTACAGGCTCAATAATTGCTTTCACGAAACTTCAAGGTTTAATGTCTGGATCACCAATTTCCTTTCCTGGACAACATTATTTGAACGCTTTGTTAGGAATTTTAATAATATCATTGATAGGCTATCTAATTGTAAATCAATCTACACAGATTTTTTGGGCGTTAATTATAGCGTCATTACTTATTGGATTTTTGATTATAATACCAATTGGTGGAGCAGATATGCCAGTTGTAATATCAATGCTTAATTCTTATTCAGGATGGGCTGCTGCAGGGATTGGATTTACATTGGAAAATACTGCGTTAATAATTACTGGGGCATTAGTAGGATCTTCTGGTGCAATCCTTTCTTATATAATGTGTAAGGGGATGAATAGGTCTTTCCTAAATGTTATACTTGGTGGATTTGGTACTGACAGCTCATCTAACAATACAAAAGAAACAACAGAACAAAAACCTGTTAAAAGTGGTAACGCAGAAGACGCAGCCTTTTTAATGAAAAACGCTTCTTCTGTAATAATTGTTCCAGGTTATGGAATGGCAGTAGCTCAAGCACAACACGCTCTTAGAGAGATGGTAGATAAACTTAAAAAAAATGATGTTAAAGTTAGCTATGCTATTCATCCTGTTGCAGGAAGAATGCCTGGACACATGAACGTATTGTTAGCAGAAGCAAATGTTTCTTACGATGAGGTTTTTGAGCTAGATGATATCAATAATGATTTTGCCAATACAGATGTAGCTTATGTAATTGGAGCAAATGATGTCACAAATCCTGTGGCAAAAACAGACCCTAAAAGCCCTATTTTTGGAATGCCAGTACTTGATGTTGAAAAATGTAAATCTGTCTTATTTGTAAAAAGAGGTATGTCTCCTGGATACGCAGGCGTCGATAACGAACTATTTTATAGAGACAATACTTTAATGCTATTCGCAGATGCAAAAAAAATGACAGAGGACATAATTAAACACTTAGAATAATGAAAACAAAAATATTTTGCGATAGCGCGGATTATAAAACTATAAAATTCTTCAATAATAAGTCTATTGTTGATGGTTTCACAACTAATCCAAGTTTAATGAGAATCTCAGGTGCAAAAAATTACAAAGACTATTCTTTTAAAATTTTAAAAATCTGTAAAAAAAAACCAATATCATTCGAGGTCTTTGCTGACGATCAAAAAGAAATGCTTAAGCAAGCCTATAAAATAAATACTTGGGCAAAAAATGTTTATGTAAAAATACCAGTAGTGAATTCAAAAGGAAAATTTATGGGACCAGTTATAAAAGAACTTAGTTCAAAAGGAATAAAACTAAACGTTACTGCAGTTTATTCTTTTGAACAGGCAAATAAAGTATTGAAATGTTTAGATAAAAAAACAAAATCTATTATATCAATTTTTGCTGGTAGAATGGCTGATAAAGGTAAAGATCCACTGCCAATATTTAAAAAAATTATTTTAAAGGTAAAAAAATATAAAAGTATTGAAATACTATGGGCTAGTACCAGAGAAGCTTATAACTATATACAAGCTAAACAATTAGGATGTAACATTATAACAATGCCACCAAAGATAATTGATCAAATAACTTCTTTTGGAAAAAGCCTTAACCAATTATCGCTTGAAACAGTCAAAGGCTTTTTAAGTGATAGCAAAAAATCTAGATTTAAAATTTAAGTAATTTTTAACAACATGTATGCAAAAAAAACCTTTAGTTAGTATTATAATTAATTGTTTCAATGGTGATAAATATTTAGACGAAGCTATTAAAAGCGTTTTAGCCCAAAATTACAAAAATTGGGAAATAATTTTTTTTGATAATAATTCTACAGATAACAGTAGCTCTGTATTGAAGAAACATAAAGACAGAAGAATTAAATATTTTAGATCACGTAAAACTTATCCACTTTATAAAGCAAGAAATTTAGCAATAGCTAGAAGTAAAGGAGAGTTCATATCTTTTTTAGACGTTGATGATTGGTGGATAAAAAATAAGCTAAACAAACAAATAAATTTTTTTTTAAAAAATCAAAGTATAGATGTTCTTTATTCAAATGTTTATTTGTATAATGATAAAAAAAAAACTCAAAAAATTTATATTAAAAAAAAATTAAACTATGGAGATCTAACACAAAAACTTGTCGATAAATTTGAAATACCAATTTTATCAACGATTATAAAAAGAAGTATTTTTCGTCAAATAAAATTTGATAATAGATATACTATAATAGGTGATTTAGATTTTTTTATAAGGTTAAGCTTAATAAGAAGTATTGCAGCCATACAGGAACCATTAGCATATTATAGAATGCATGACTCAAACTTAACTGTAAAAAAAATAGATCTAAATATCAAAGAATTAGAAAACTGGGTTTCTGAAAAAGTTAAAGATAAAAATTTTAAATTTATTAATTTCTCAAAAATTTATAAATTGATACAAACTTTAAGAATTAAAAACAACATAATTGAAGGAAATAGGTTGGCAGCTTTAAAAGAAATGTTTCAGAAACCTTTTAATATTTTAAATTTTAGATATATTTTTCTATTATTTAATTTTAGTAAATGACAAATAATTTAATAAAAATTTTAGAAGCAAGAAGTAATAAAAACTTTAAGGTTGAGCCTGTTTATATTTATAGTAAAAATTATGAGTTACTAACTTTATTTTTAAAGAAACAAAAATATATTAATTATAAAAATATTTTTAAGATAATAGAAAAAAAATTTTTACCCGATATGCCTATTGGCAATATAATGTTTGATATTAACGGAAAAATAGTTGGCTTTCTTGGAACAAAATATTCAAATCGAATAGTTATAGGAAAAAAAGTTTTACAATGTTGTCTACACACCTGGATCGTTAATATTAGTTGTCGATTGTATTCATACAAACTAATTATTCCAATTATTAATAAAAATATTTTTATTTTTACATTTACTCCAATCAAACAATTGGTTGGTTTATATAAAAAAATGGGTTTTGAAAATAAAATACTATTTGCAAAGATAAATTTTATTTTTCCTTATTTTAATCTAGTAAATAATACAAAAAATAATTTTAATATAAGCCCCAATTCTTTTTATAATTTTCTGTCTTCATATGATCAAACAATATTTAATGATCACAACAACAAAGATTTAATATTTTTATTTTATAAGGATAATTCTAAAAGTAACGAATATCTTTATATCATTGCTAAAAAAACATACAAAAAACTCTTTCCTTGCTTAGAGCTTCTATATATATCTAATAAAAAAATTTATAACTTAAACTATAAAAATATAAATTTTTTCTTTTTAAAAAAATACAAAACACTCTTTATAATAGATTATATTTATAATGAAAAAAATTTATTCCACTCAAGGAGTCGTACATTCTCACTAATAAAGAAAAGAGATATTTGTTTTATAAATATTCCTAAAAATTTTTATTTTGATTGTCTTTATAGTGAATTTGTTTGTTAACTTGACTATTATTATTAGAATTTTAAGAAACTTTAGTTTTTCTTTTTCTATCGTGAGGATTTAGCATAGATTTTCTTAATCTGAGAGATTTAGGAGTGATTTCCAATGCCTCATCTGTATTTAGCATGCTTAATTGTTCGGCAATTGACATTTTTCTTACTGGGGTTAACACAACATTCTCGTCTGTTCCCTGCGTTCTCATATTTGTTAATTGTTTTCCTTTCATTACATTTATTTCTAGGTCACCACTTTTAGATGATAAGCCCACAATCATGCCCTCATAAACCGCATCATTATGTGTAACGAACATTTCACCTCTTGCCTGAAGATTAAATATAGCAAAAGCAACAGCTTTCCCGGAGGCCATAGAAATTAAAGCACCATTTCTTCTTCCCTCGAGATCTCCAGTATAATTTCCAAAAGAGTGAAATATTCTATTAATTACTCCATTACCTTTTGTTAATGTTAAAAACCTACTTGTATATCCCATTAGTCCTCTGGTTGGTGCGTGAAAAATTAAACGCTTTTTATCTTTTCCTGTATCTTTTAGATCTATTAGCTTACCTTTTCTTCTATTCATTGAATCTATAACTTTTGAAGAATGCTCTTCATCTAAATCCATTGTAATTTCTTCTATAGGTTCTAGTTTTTTCCCAGAAGCATCTTTCTGAAATAGTACTTTTGGAGGACTTACTGTCATTTCAAATCCTTCTCTTCTCATTTGTGTTAACAAAATTTCTAGCATTAGTTCACCTCTACCACTGATAACGAAAGCATCTCTGTTCTCATTCTCTCCAAATGTAATACCTACGTTATTTTCTGCTTCTAACATCAGTCGGTCTCTTATTTGTGTGCTAGTTAATTTTTTACCCTCGGTTCCTGCTAGAGGAGAGCTGTTTACTGTGACCGTAATTGACATTGTTGGAGGATCAATAGGTGTAGCGCTAATTGGCTCATTTATTTCTAAATCACAAATAGTGTCAGCAACATTAGCTTTCTCAAGCCCTGCAATAATAACAATATCACCAGCCTCACCAATTTCAATTGGAACTCTTTTTGTACCTTCGTATCTAAAAATTTTTGTTAATCTTCCTTCGTCAACTTTTTCACCTTTAAGATTTATAGCTTTAATTTGTTGATTAGCTTTCGCTGTACCTTGGGATATTTTTCCAACCAAGCTTCTTCCCAAGAAGCTGTCAGCGTACAGAAGAGTAGAAAGCATAGCAAAAGGTTTTCCCTTATCTAATTTTGCTGGTTTAACATGTTCTAAAATTAAATCTAAAATTGGATGAAGGTTTTCTCTTGGCCCATCAACCTCTTTACTTGCCCATCCAGACCTTCCGCTTGCATAGAGAACTGGGAAATCTAATTGTTCTTCATTGGCATCTAAACTTACAAACAAATCAAACGTTTCATCTAAAACCTCACTTGCTCTTTGATCTGCCTTGTCTAATTTATTTATTATTACAATGGGTTTAAGTCCTTGCTTTAAAGCTTTTGATAAAACAAACTTTGTTTGTGGCATTACACCTTCAGCTGAGTCTATAAGCAACAAAGCTCCATCTGCCATAATTAATACACGTTCAACTTCAGCAGCAAAATCTCTGTGCCCCGGGGTATCTATGATATTAATTCTAGAATCTTTCCATTCTACAGAAGCAGGTTTAGCTAAAATTGTAATTCCTCTTTCTTTCTCAAGCTCTCCAGAATCCATTACTCTGTCTTCAACAACTTCATTGTCTCTAAATGATCCACTCTGTTTCATTAGATTATCAATCATAGTAGTTTTACCATGGTCAACATGGGCGATAATTGTGATATTTCTAATATCTTTCGTCATAAAATTTTTGGTTGCGGGGGTAGGATTTGAACCTACGACCTTCAGGTTATGAGCCTGACGAGCTACCAGACTGCTCCACCCCGCGATAAAACTTAAGTTTTTTTTAAGTTAATAGCCTGAAGTTTGTTGTTCTCCTCTTTTATTTCAAACTCAAGTTCTTGTTCTTCTTTTAAATTCTTCAATTTAGATTCCTCTAAAGCAGAAACATGTAAAAAAATATCTTTTTCAGTCCCATCCTCTGTAATGAATCCGTATCCTTTTTTTGAATTAAACCACTTAACCTTACCTGTCGGCATATAACACCCTTTAATTTTGAATTAAGCTAAATTCTATTTTTAAGCTTTTGAAGTTTTTTTACTCTTTTTATATTTTCTTCAGTAAGTCTTTTTTTTCTTTCAGAGGGTTTTTCGTAAATACTTTTCATTTTTACTACTTTAAAAAAACCTTCTTTTTGAAGTTTTCTTTTTAAAACTCTTAAAGCCTGTTCTACGTTGTTATCTTTTACTTCTATTTTAATAAAATACTCCTGTTAAATTAAGTTTGCTACGTAGCATCTTAGTTGTAGATTGTCTAGTTTGAAGTCGATTAGTTTAAGAGTTTTTTAGGAATTTTCTTTGCTAACTTCTGTAGTGGCTTTCAATTTTTCCTCTTTAATTTTAGCTTTTTTTTCTCTTTCAACCCTTCGTTTTGCTTTTTCTAAAGATTTTTCAAATATGTTTTGAGAACATAATCCTAAGATCACAGGATCTTTTGCTTTTAAATTTGAAAAATTCCAATAACTTCTTTTTCGGATTAATAAAACAGTACCTTTTGTACTACCTACGAGTTTTGAAATTTGTCCGTCAGTAAATTCTGAATAGTTTTTTAAAAGCCATAAAGCTGCATCAGGCCTGTCCTGTCTCTTTGAAAGAGGTGTATATTTTGGTTTCTTTCTTTCTTTAACTTGAACTTCTTCTGCACGTTCGACTAAATTTAAATTTCTATTAGGATCTTTAGAACAAAGATCGATCTCGTCCCTAGAGACTTGATTAGCAAGTATTGGGTTGTAGGCTTTAATTCCTTTAGCAACATCTCCATCTGCTATTCCTTTAACCTCAAGCTCGTGCAAGTTACAAAATTTTGCTATTTGTTTAAATGTTAATGTAGTGTTTTCTACAAGCCAAACAGCTGTAGCTTTTGGCATAAAAGGAGTTTCAGACATAAATTTATTATTTCTTAGTTCTAAGATCGGCGAACTTTTTATTATATTTACTTACACGTCCTTTATCTAAAATTTTTTGCGTTCCACCAGTCCATGCAGAATGAGATTTTGGATCAATGTCAAGCTTCATGACAGCGTTTTCTTTGCCCCAAGTAGACCTTGTTTCAAATTCACTTCCATCAGTCATAACAACTTTAATTTTATGATAACTGGGATGTATTTCTTTTTTCATGATGGATCTTTTATCGTATAAGATTAACTTACTCAATATTTTTTTTTATTAAAGCAGCTTTAACTTCATCATGAATACTCGAGTTAGTAGCAAGAACATTCCTCTTTGTTGAATTTATTGTTCCAGGCTCCATAAAATCAATGAATCCTCCAGCTTCTTTTAAAATTATAATTCCTGCAGCTATATCCCAGTAATTTAACTCCCACTCCCAATATGCATCAAACCTTCCTGCAGCAACATAGCTCATTCCTAGAGCAGCACTTCCAAATTTTCTAACAGGTGCGTCTACTAAATTTGAAATTTTAATATACTCTTGAAAAATATCACTTTTTTTTGGGCTATTAAATTTAGGGCCACCTGTTACTAAAATAGAATTTTTCAATTTATTCTTTTTTGATACTCTTATTCTAGAATTATTAAAAAATGCTCCTGAACCTTTCTCAGCAAAAAAAGTTTCATTTTTAATTGGATCAAATATTAATCCACAAACTATTTCACCTTTTTCCTCATATCCAACTGAAATTGCAAAATGTGGGATGCCATTTAAAAAATTAAGCGTTCCATCTATAGGGTCGATTATCCACCTGTGATCTTTATTTTCTTTATTAATTTCACCGATTTCTTCACTTAATATTCCGTAATCTGGATGACTTTTCAACAACTCTTCTATAATTATTTTTTCAGTTCTTTTATCAGCAGCGGTAACAAAATCGCCCGGTCCTTTAGCTGAAACTTGAAGTTTTTCAATTTCTCCAAAATCTCTAATCAGTGATTTAGATGCTTTCATGCACGCATTATAAATCACGGTCATACGAGGTGAGTTTAGTCTCATTATTTGAATTTTTTTACGTACTCTAATGTTCTTGTATCGAGAATAATTTTATCTCCAGATTCGATAAAAGGAGGGACGTTTATTTTTACTCCATTATCAAGCGTAGCAGGCTTGTAAGAAGATGCTGCTGTCTGACCTTTTATTGCTGCATCGGTTACATCTACCAAACATTCTACGCTGTTAGGCAGGTCTACTGATATTGGTTTTTCATCCAAAAAAGAAATAGTTACCTCTAAATTTTCTTTTAAAAGCTTATATTTTTCATCAATTAAAGATTTTGATATAGAGATTTGTTCAAAATTTTTATTATCCATGAAATGACAATTCTCATCATCTAAATATAAAAAATTAAATTTTTTTTCTTCTAGCTCAGCTTTCTCCACAGTCTCACTCGATCTGAATCTTTCATTTAATTTTGTACCCTTAATAATACTTTTAAGTTCAACTTGATTAAAAGCTCCACCTTTTCCAGGTTTCACGTGCTGAGCTTTTAAAACGCTCCAATAATCATTTTTATGCTCTATAATCATTCCAGGTTTTACTTCCACTGCTGTAATTTTCATCTATATAAATTTTTTAATTGCAATCTCCGGTTTTAAAATTGGGTTATTCCAAATAAAAGTTGATATTGCAATATAATTCGCACCATTATTAATTAACTTTTTATAATTTTTATCATTAATTCCACCTATTACAACAATTGGTTTTTTAATATTTTTTTTAGCCCAATTTAGTATTTTTAGATCTGCTTTTTTTGCATCTGGTTTAAGTTTAGATTTAAAAAAAGATCCAAAAGCAAGGTAATCCGCTTTGTCTCTAGAAGCTTTTAAAGCAAGCTTTTTAGAATTATGACAAGTAACTCCTATAATTTTTTTTTTTATATTTTTTCTAGCTAAGACAACCGTATTATCAAGTTGACCAATATGGCAGCCATCAGCCCCAACTTCTTTTGCTAATTTTGAGTCATCATTAATTATAAATTTAACTTTATATTTTTTAGTAATTTTTTTTATTCTTTTAGCAATTTTTACAATTAAGTTTTTAGGTTTTTTTTTTAACCTTAACTGAAAAAAAGATACCTTTTTTGTTGATAAAACTTTTTCTAGATCTTTATAAAAATCTGAATAAATTTTATTTGGTGATATTAAGTAAACTAATTGATTCAAATTTCTAACGCTTGTGACCATTCACCTTTAGAAGCGAGCCCATTCATTTTTGCTCTATGATTAAAAACATCTTGAATAGCTTTTGTATTACTCATTTCTTTCGACCAAGTTTTTAAAGCGCTCTGTTGCAATGCTCTTCCGTATGAGTAGGTAATAAGAAAATTAGTATCATTTATTTTATTTATTGCATCTAGATTATTTGTTGCTTCTTGTTCCGATTGGCCACCAGATAAAAATGCTACTCCCGGTACATCGCTTGGAACGTTTTTCTTTAAGCATTCTAATGTTTTTTTAGCTATCTCTTCTGGTGTTGCTTTTTTAGAACTTTTAAATCCAGGCACAACCATATTTGGTTTTAACACCATACCTTTAAGCGAAATTTTATGAATAGCTAATTCGTTGAAACATTCATTTAAAACATCAGTTGTTACTTTATAACACGTGTCAATGTCATGATCTCCTTCCATTAAAACTTCTGGCTCAACTATAGGAACCATTTTAGCTTCTTGAACTAATGCAGAATATCTCGCCAACGCGTGCGCATTAGACTTTATGCTTTGAACTGATGGGTAATTTTTTCCAATATTAAAAACAGCTCTCCATTTAGTAAATCTTGCACCAAGCTTATAATATTCACTTAACCTCTCTCTTAGTCCATCTAATCCATCAGTAACCATTTCCTCGAGTGAGCCAGCTAATTTTTTTGCTCCTTTGTCAACTTTAATTCCTACAAGAGAGTTATTTTTTTCAAGCAATTCAGGAATAGAAATACCTTTGCTTGTTTTCTCTCTGATAGTTGTGTCAAAAAGAATAACACCACCAATATAATTTTTTATTGCATCCGAAGTAAAAAGAGTTTCCCTAAAATTTAATCGATTTTTATCTGTGCACTCAACGCCAACACTTGTTAATCTTTTATCCATTGTGCCAGTACTTTCGTCAGCAGCTAATATGCCCTTTCCTTTGGCACACATTTTTTTTGCAATTTCTTCTAATGTCATTGAATAATATTTATTTTAAAACACTTAGACCCGGCAAGTCTTTTCCCTCAAGATACTCTAAAAATGCACCACCTGCTGTTGATAAGTGAGTAAAAGAGAGTTCAAGGCCACTATTATTTACAGCAGAAACTGTGTCACCACCACCAAGCACAGAAATTAGTGATCTATTTTTAGTATTTTTAGATACTTTCTGAGCAATAGCATTAGTACCAAAAGCAAAATTTTTATTCTCAAAGTAACCTGCGGGGCCATTCCACATAACTGTATTTGAATTATCTACAATTTCCTCAATGATCTTTACGGTCTTAGGACCGATATCTAAAATGATATCATCTTTTTCAACAGAATTTATATCTTTTGAAACAGACTCACCTTCAAAATTTTTTGACACTAGACAATCTTCTGGAAGTATCATTTTGCACTTATTTTTTTTTACTACTTCAAAAATTTTTCTAATTACATCTTCAGAGTTATCTTCTTTTAATGATTTACCAATTTCATTTTTTTTATATGATAAAAAATTGTTAGCCATAGCCCCTACAATAATAATATTATTTGCACTTTTTATTAAATTTAAAATTACACCTATTTTAGTTGAAACTTTTGATCCGCCAATAATACAGGTGACGGGATCTTTTTTATTTTTAACTACTGAATCGATAGCCGTTATTTCTTTTTTGAGAAAGGGACCTGCGTAAATTTCTTTTACAAATTTTGTAATATTGTGAATTGACGATTGCTTACGGTGTGAACAAGAGAAAGCATCATTGATATATATCTCACCGAGTTCTCCAAGTTTTTTTGAAAACTTTTCATCATCTTCAGTTTCTTCTTTAAAAAATCTTATATTTTCTATCAAGAGAATCTCACTTTCTTTTAAGTATGAACATTTTGTTTTAAGCTCATCATTAATTTCCCCTGTATAAAAATACATATGTGTATCTAGTTTTTTTTTTAAATACTTATAAATAGGCAACAAAGATAAAGTGCTATCCCTCATACCTTTGGGTCTACCTAAGTGAGAAATTAAAATAATTTTTGCTTTTCTTTTTATCAAGTCCTGCAACAGAGGGAGTGTTTGTTCAATTCTAGTTGAGTCCTGAATATTTTTATCATTTAAAGGAACGTTTAAGTCAACCCTGACTACTATTCTTTTATTTTGAACATTAAGATTGAAAGGAAAATATTTTATTCCCGGCATAGTAATTTTAGAAACTAATTTTTTATTATTTTTTTTGTAAGTTCAACTATATTAGCACTAGTTAAGTTAAAATGGCTATAAACTTCTTTAAAAGGAGCGCTCTCACCAAAAGTTTCTATACCCATATTATTTTTAGAATACTTTTCCCAGCTACTTACACTGCTTGCCTCAATAGTAATTACAGGAACATCTCTATTAATAATTTCATTTTTGTAATTAATGCTTTGTTGGTTGAATAATTCCTGACATGGCATAGACACTACTTTTGAGTCTACATTTATTTCTTTTAATTCTTTCTGAGCCTGAAGTGCTAATTCAACTTCAGAACCTGAAGCCACTAATGTTACTTTATTATCTTGAGATGTTGTGTTTACTATATAGGCACCAAGTTTACTCTTGTTTTCTTTTGTGTGTGAAGGGTTTATGTAGGGTAGTTTTTGCCTTGATAAAGCTATAGCACTCGGTGTGTTTTGACTTTTTAAGGCTACCTGCCAACATTCTAAAGTTTCATTTATATCTGCAGGTCTAAAAACATTCAAATTTGGAATAGCTCTTAACCCAGCAAGTTGCTCAATAGGTTGGTGAGTTGGACCATCCTCTCCCAGTCCAATAGAGTCATGAGAAAATATATAAATAACTTTTAGTCCCATTAATGCTGAAAGTCTTATTGAAGGCTTACAATAATCAGAAAAAATTAAAAATGTTCCACCGTAAGGTATTAGACCACCATACAAAGCTAGACCATTCATTGATGCTGCCATACCATGTTCTCTTATTCCGTAGTGAATATAGTTACCATTAAAATTTTTTGAGGAAATAACCTTTGAATTTTTAGTTTTAGTATTATTGGAGCCGCTTAAGTCAGCGGAGCCACCTATGATTTCTGGAAGTAGTTTAGTTATTGCCTCAATAGTAATCGATGAGCATTCTCTTGTTGGCTTGTTAGGTTTTTCTTTGAAATATTTTTCTTTTTCATTATTTATCAAAGCGTCAAGATTTTTTAAATTTATATTATTTTGAATTGACTCTAATTCTTTCCTTATTTTAGAATTTTTTTTATTTAAATTTGAAGACCATTTTTTCTCTAACGCATCTCCTTTTTCTCCTATTTTTCTCCAAGCTTTTAAAATATCATTCGGTATTACAAAAGAGGGGTGAGGCCACCTTAATTTTTTTCTGACAAGTGATATTTCTTCATCACCTAAAGGCGATCCATGAGAAGAAGATTTACCAGATTTATTAGGCGAACCAAAGCCAATAATTGTTTTACAAGAAATAATATTTGGTTTTTTTGACTTAGAAGCTTTTCTTATCGCATTAGAAATTTGTTCGTGGTTGTGTCCGTTAACTTCAATAAAATTCCAGCCATAAGACTCAAATCTTTTTTTATAGTCATCAGAAACACTTAAAGATGTAGGCCCATCTATTGAAATTTTATTATTATCAAAAAATACAGTTAAATTTTTTAACTTTAAATGTCCCGCTAAGCTCATTGCCTCATGACTAATACCTTCCATTAAATCTCCATCACTAACGATAGCATATGTTTTATGACCAACAACACTCGAGCTAAATTTTTTTCTATATATTTCTTCACCTATTGCTAATCCAACAGAGTTACCAAGACCCTGACCCAAAGGTCCTGTTGTTGTTTCAATACCAGAGTTTTTTTTATACTCAGGGTGTCCAGCACAAATTGAATTAAGTTGTCTAAAACTTTTAAGGTCATCTATAGAAAAATCTTTGTAGCCAGTTAAGTAGAGCAGAGAATAAAGCAACATAGAACCATGCCCAGCAGATAAAATAAATCTATCTCTATTAATCCAACTTGGGTTTTTAGGGTTGAATTTTAAGTGATGTTTAAATAGTACTGTGGCAACATCTGCCATCCCCATTGGCATACCCGGGTGACCCGAATTAGCTTTTTGTACAGCATCTATGGACAAAAATCTCACTGCATTTGCTAATTGATTTAAATTTGTAGTCAAAATTGTAAAACCTTTGTAGATTTAATTTTATGAATTAATAATATGATTTAAATGAATAATTTAGCAAATAAAGAAAAAAATTTAAACAACCTTATTGAAAAATTAAGCAATCTTTCTAAGAGTTATTCACATGATTCTACAACGTCTGATAGACTGAAGAAGGAGAGAGGCTATTTCTTAAATGAAAAAAATGAACTAGAAAAAAGGCATAATGAGCTTTTAAGAGAACAAAAATATTTAAAAAACAAAATAATAAGTTTAGAACAAGAACTAAGTAAAAAATCTGAACTACAAGAAAAATTTAGCAAAGAAATCGATGAACTCAGTCAGGAAACAGAAGAACTAGTTGAGGAAATAGACAAATGGCAAATGTAAATATTAAATTTAATAATAAAGACTATTTGCTTTCCTGTGATGATGGGCAGGAAGAATCTTTAAAAAAACTTACAAGTTTTTTAGATAAAAAATATAATGAGCTCAAAGATCAATTAGGCAGTATTGGAGAAAATAAACTACTCTTAATTACTGCAATAAAAATAGTAGATGATTATTTTAATTTAAAACAAAAAATAGATTTACAAAAAAATAAATTAGATAAAATATCTAAAAAGTTCTTAGAAATGAAATCTTTAGCTATTCAATACAAAGAAAAGAAAGACTCAGAAATAAATAATTTAAATATCGAAACAGATAAACTCAAAATAATGATAGAAGAGAGCAATTCGCTTTATGAGTCTATATTAGATAAGACCACAAAATCTTTACAGGATATCATTAGTAATACTGAATCAAAATCTGAACTTCAGTAATGCAACAAAAAATTGTTATTAGAAAAAAAGCGTTAGTTAATAGAAAAAAAAAATATTTTGAAATTTCCTCTCATTTTTTTAATCCTTTAATAAAACTTCTAAAAAAACAAAAAAAAAATACCATAAATACTCTTTCAATTTACTATCCATCGAATTATGAAGTTAATATATTAAGACTTTTTCAACAAATAATAAAAATAAAAATAAAAATAAAAATTCTTCTTCCCGTTACAAAACCTAAAAATCAGATAAATTTTGTTGAGTGGCAATATCTTGACCCCTTAAAAGTAAATGAATTTGGAATGTTGGAACCTTGTCTACGAAGCAAACCCTTGGTTCCTGATTTTATGGCGGTTCCGCTTTTAGCATTCGATAGTGATAATAATAGATTAGGATACGGTAAAGGTTTTTATGATAAATTTTTAAATAATAAAAAAAAAATAACAACGATTGGAGTTGCATTTTCATTTCAAAAATACAATAAACTTCCAGTGTCAAATTTAGATGTAAAATTGGATTATATTCTTACAGAAAAAGGTATAAAAAAATGAAAATATTAATTCTTGGTGATCTAATGGGAAATTCTGGAAAAAAAACAATTCAAGAAAATTTAAGCAAAATTATTAAAGATAAAAAAATAGATTTTACCATTGTAAACGGAGAAAATGCAGCTGAAGACGGCAGAGGTATAACTAAAGATATAGCTGATGAATTGTTCAATCTTGGTGTTGATGTTATAACTTCTGGAAATCATATTTGGGACAAAAAAGAGACTGCTGAATTCATATCCGAAGAAGAGAGACTGTTAAGACCCGAAAATTTAGCCGCAGGATCACCTGGTAAAGGACACGGAATTTTTTTATCTAAAAGCAAAAAACATAAAGTTGCCGTTATCAATTTGATGGGCAACGTTTTTATGAAAAAAACAGAAGATCTATTTACTGCGGCACAAAATTTACAAAATAAAATTAAACTAAAAAAAAATGCTGATTTTATAATAGTTGATTTACACGGAGAAATAACAAGTGAAAAAATGGCAATGGGTCATTATTTTGACGGAAAAGCTACAGCAGTAGTCGGCACCCACACTCACGTGCCAACAGCTGACACAAGAATTTTAGATAATGGAACAGCTTATCAAACAGACATTGGTATGTGCGGAGATTATAATTCAGTGATCGGAATGAATAAAGAAAATTCAATTATGAAATTTCTAAATGACGCTAAAGCACAAAGGCACTTTCCTGCAGTAGGCCAGTCAACACTTTCTGGAATAATTGTTGAAGCGGATGAACTTACAGGCCTAGCAAATAAAATTGAAAGATTTATATATGGAGGAGTTTTAAATAATTAATATGGCAGGTCATTCGCATTGGGCTGGAATTAAACACAAGAAAGGTAAGCAAGACAAAGAAAGAGCTAAAATCTTTGCTAAGTTATCTAGAGAAATTACAGTTGCTGCAAAGCTTGGAGCAAAAGATCCTGGCAGCAATCCAAGACTAAGAACCGCGATTCAGGCATCAAGAGAAGCCAACATGCCAAAAGAAAATATTGCTCGCGCAATCAGCAAGTCAGAAATAGACATAAATAAAAATTATGAAAATTTAAGATACGAAGGTTTTGGCCCACACAATGTTGCTTTGATTATTGAAACGTTGACGGATAATAAAAACAGAACAGCTTCCAATATAAGAACTATTTTACAAAAAAGTGGTGGCAGGCTAGGTGAAACAGGCTCTACATCACATCTTTTTTTTTCTTGTGGTATTTTACATGTAGCCAAAAATAAAATCTCTGATGAAAAAATTCTTGATTTATCAATTAATGCCAATGTTAAAGATTGTTTTAGCAATGCAGAATACCATGAAATTTTAACAGAAAGGGAAGATTTCTATAAAATAAAAAGTGAAATTGAAAAAAATATAGATAGTTTTCTTTATTCTGGCATAGAGTGGAGACCACAAACTTATTTAGATATTTCTAAAGCAGAAAGCGATGTGGTTATTAAGATGCTTGAAACATTAGATGATGATGATGACGTACAGAATACATTTGTAAACTGTAATATTCATTTAAATTAACTTATGAGAATTATTGGCATAGACCCTGGTCTAAGTGGAGGAATAGCAATCCTAGAAAATAACAAAGTAAAAGAAATGTTTGATATGCCAGTTATGCCTGATGGTAAAAAAAATAAAAGACAACTTAATAGTGCTTTTCTAGTTCAATTAATTAAAGATAATATTAAAGACACTGAAGATACAGTAATGGTTGTAGAACAAGTCAACGCAATGCCAGGCCAAGGTGTTACTAGTATGTTTAATTTTGGTCAAACTTTTGGTGCAATTAAAGGGATTTGTGCAGCTTTAGGATTACCTATTTTTTTTGTCAGGCCAGCAAAATGGAAAAAACATTTTGAGCTAATTAATTCTTCCAAAGATGCTAGCAGAACAAAGGCTATTGAAATGTATCCCTCTATCGCAGAAAAGTTGTCCAAAAAAAAAGATGTAAACAAGTCGGATGCTATATTAATTGCAAGATATTATGGTGAAACTAGATTTAAAGAAGAATCAAAGTGAACTGATGCTAACACAAAAGATAATAAAACTGTCAAATTCATGACACATTCTACAAGTACCTCTCTAACATGGAACAGCAAATAGCAGCTCAAGTTGTCGGATTAGGTGGTGTGAATGACTTTTCACTATGGCAACTTTTTATACGAGCAGATTTTGTTGTTAAATTTGTAATCTTACTTTTATTATCTAGCTCAGTATATTCTTGGGCTTTGATATTTAATAAATATAAATTATTTAAAAAAATTGATTTATCTACTACAGAGTTCGAGAAAAAATTTTGGAAAGCTAAATCAGCTGAGAGTTTAAACAACTCATTGCCAATTAAATCTGAGGATCCTTTGACTAAAATATTTCAAAATGCGATGAATGAACTAATAAAAACAAAATCAAAAACTAGCACAGTACAAAGTGCTAGAGTTGAAAGAATTTTAGAAATTTCTACCGATGATCAAATTAATGAAATAGAAAAAAATTTTACTTTTTTAGCAACGGTTGGGTCTACAGCTCCTTTTATAGGTTTGTTTGGGACAGTTTGGGGGATTATGAATTCTTTTCAATCTATCGCTATTTCAAGAAATACAAGTTTAGCCATTGTAGCTCCTGGTATTGCAGAGGCTTTATTCGCAACTGCCTTAGGTTTACTTGCGGCCATTCCAGCTGTAGTAGCTTATAATAAGTTTAATAGTGACTCTAAAAAATACACTGCAAGAATTGAAAACTTTTGCAAAAGATTTGTATCTATAATCTAAGTTATGGCTTTTAAACTTAATCGCTCCAGGAATGAACCGATGAGCGAAATCAATGTCACTCCATTTGTTGATGTGATGTTAGTTTTACTAATTATTTTTATGGTTACCGCACCTTTATTAACTGTTGGCGTTCAAGTTGACCTTCCAGAATCGGCAGCAGACTCTTTACCCGATGACCAGGAACCTTTAACAGTAACTATTAACTCTAAAGGAGAGATTTTCATACAAGAAAGCCAAGTTTCTTCTGAAAAAATTATTCCAAAATTATTAGCGATAGCAAAAAATAGAACTGACACCAGAATTTATGTGCGAGGAGATAAAAATATAAATTACGGAAGAGTTTTAGAAATCATGGGAACTTTATCAGGCGCTGGATTTTCGAAAGTAGCACTTATTTCCGAGCCATATAAAAGCTAAATGAAAAATGACACGAAGTTTACTTTACTCTTTATCCTTTCATGCGGTCATGATTTTGCTGACCGTATTAAGTTTGCCCTTCATGATTAGACAGCCAGTTGATTTACCACCAATTATTTCCGTTGAACTTATTCAAATTTCGGACAAGACAAATATTCCATTCGCCCCAAAAGCAAGAAAAGTTATTGAGAAAGTAAAAGAAGAAGAAAAAAGAGTTGTTTCTGAACAAGCACCTCCAGCCGCAAAAGCCAAAGAAAAACCTGACCGAATTCCCTTGCCTAAAAAACAAGATGAAAAAAAAGAACTAATTAAAAAAAAACAAAACCCAAAAGAAATTAAACCTGAGGTGAGGCAAGCATCTGAATTTGAAAAAAAAGAGATTATTGACACCAATCAAATAGCAGCTTTAATTGACAAAGCAAAAGAAGAGAGCGCAAAAGTTAAAAAAAGTGAAAATAAACTCACTCAAAGCAATGTAAAAAATTCTTTTGCATCAGGATTAACACTTTCCGAGGAAGACGCTTTGAGAGCTCAAATATTCGGATGTTGGACAGTCCCTCTGGGATTACCCTATGACAATGACCTTTTAGTAAGAATTAAGTTAGAATTAAAACAAGATGGAACTATAAATAAATCAGAAATCTTAGATCACGAAAGAATGAACAAACCTGGTCAAAAATTTTATAAAATTTTAGCTGAGAGTGCATTAAGAGCGGTTAGAATATGTCAGCCTCTACGAGTGCCTCAAACAGGTTATGAAAAATGGAGACATATTCAACTAAACTTTGATCCAACAGAAATGTTAAAAGGTTAACCAATTAATGAAAAAAATATTTTATATTTTAACAATACTCTTATTTAAAATTAACATTGCTTATAGTTTAATCGAAGTTGATATAACCAGAGGAAATCTTAACCCCTTGCCAGTAGCTGTCTCTCCATTACATGTTGATCCACAGTCTGATAATTATCAAGATGTTAAAACAAAAGAGTTGGGTGACTTAATTTCTTCAGTCGTAGAAAAAAATTTTAGATCCACTGGATTATTCAATCCTTTAAACAAAGATGCGTTTGTGCAAAAACCAGATATCGCACACTTAAAACCAAGGTTTGAAGATTGGAGCTTAATAACAGCTCAAGCTTTGGTTACAGGAAAAATATTAATTAAAGACGAAAAACTTAAAATAGAATTTAGACTCTGGGATGTAGCAGCTAATAAAGAAATGATTGCTTTAGCTTTTACAACAACACCTTCAAATTGGAGAAGAGTAGCACATATTATCTCAGATAAAATTTATGAAAGATTGACAGGAGAAACAGGCTATTTTGACACAAGAATAATTTATGTTAGCGAGACTGGACCTAAAACTCAAAGAGTTAAAAAATTAGCTATCATGGATCAAGATGGTGAAAACACTAAGTACTTAACTTTAGGCAATGAATTAGTTCTAACTCCTCGATTCAATCCAACGAACCAATTAATCACTTATCTTTCTTATTTTAGAAATAAACCCAGAGTTTATTTGTTAGATATAGAAACTGGAATACAGGAAGTTGTTGGAAATTTTCCAGGCATGACTTTTGCGCCAAGATTTTCTCCTGACGGAAAAAAAATAATAATGAGTTTTGCTAAAAATGGTAATTCAGATATTTACACAATGAATTTAGAGTCAAGATTAGTTGAAAAGATTACTGAAGACTCTTCAATTGATACATCACCTTCATATTCTCCTGATGGAAAATATATTACTTTTAATTCTGATAGAAGCGGTCTTCAACAAATCTACATTATGAAAAGTGATGGCAGTGGAGTTAAAAGAATAAGTTTTGGAGACGGTCTTTATGGAACTCCCGTTTGGTCACCGCGAGGCGATCTTATTGCTTTTACCAAAGTTAGAGGAGGAAAGTTTTATATTGGAGTTATGCGCACAGATGGAA
>Ga0209502_10001366_pt1 | contig 22559 bp, 21 predicted proteins | sample ArcticOcean_MG_C_10_FD_187442 | JGI IMG/M metagenome (GOLD analysis project Ga0209502, IMG submission 187442) | Marine microbial communities from western Arctic Ocean - ArcticOcean_MG_CB11_90 (SPAdes) (version 2) | ecosystem: Environmental > Aquatic > Marine > Oceanic | place: Arctic Ocean... | reverse complement strand
TTTACCTTCAAGTCTTTTAAATCTAGCAAAAACGTCAGCAACAATACTAGAGTACGCATGCCCCATATGAGGGCTACCAGATGGGTAGTAAATTGGTGTTGTGATATAAAAATGTTCTTTAGACATCGCTTAATTTAATTCTTATTAGATTTATAACCGAGTTTATATTTAAATTAAATTGAACAAAATCATGAATGATTCTAACTATACTTGATTTTGTATTTAATAAAAAATCTATATCATTTTCATTGTTTTTAATTTTATTAAAAAAAAAATAGTCAATTAAAAAATACGCCATACTTATTAGAGACTTGTTTTTATCTTTTTTGTAACCATTAATTAATATATTTAATTTAATAAATATATTATCACTCTCACTTATTTTATATTTCAAATATATTTCATTAAATTTAAGAAATTGCCCTGGACTCAAGTCGTTCTTAAAATTGATTAAATTATCAATTTCTTTGTCTTTGATAAAATAATCTATAATTTCATTTTTTTGCTTTGAATTTAAAAAAATATTTTTTTTTAAACATCGTGAAGAGATAGTTTCAATAAGGTCAGCTTGTTGATTGTTAATTAAAATAAAAAAATTATTAGTAGAAGGTTCCTCAAGTGTTTTTAATAGAGCGTTTACTGAATTGAGATTCAAAAATTCTATTTCATCAATAATAATAAATCTAGGATTGTTAGTCAAAGATGATCTAAAAAGTATAGATTTTAAAGATCGAATATCTTCAATTTTTATATTTTTATTTTCTTCGGCTTGTATAAAAATGACATCAGGTGTTGTTTTATTTAAAAGCAAATTATAAAAAACTGAATTAATGTTTATAATCTTATCCTTCAGATTATATTTAGTTGCTTCGCTTTTTGAATAAACATAATTAATAAAATGCATTATTAATGTAAACTTTCCTATCCCTTTTTTCCCATTTAAAAGTAAGACTTTAGGAAATTTGTTGGCTTCGTATAAATTAATCATTTCAATAAAATAAGAATCTAAACCAACAAGTCTAGTTGAGTATGATTGATTTAAACTGCTAGATATAGTCATTTTTAAGTTATTTTATTTTATTTAAAACTATATTAAGTATTTTCTTTTCTAATTCAGCAGTATTTTTTGAAGAGTCAAATACAAGATAATTTTTTTTTTTGTTTGCTAATGATAAATAGGCATTTTGAGCTTTTTTGTAAAATTTTGTTTTTAATCTATCAAACTTATTGTTGTTTTTTCTTTTTTTAATCCTTGAATAAATAGTATTAAAATTTGCTTTTAAAACTATGGTTAAATTAGGTTTAAAACCATCTAAAATGTATTTTTGGTTTATTTGATTAATCTTTTTATCTATTTTATTACCTATTACTTGGTAGGCAAAAGTTGAATCAGTAAAACGATCAGAAATTACAATTTTTTTTTGTTTTTTTGCAACAAGCAATGTTTTTTTTACATGTTCATTTCTTGCTGCGTTCATTAAATAAAAATCAGTAAGTTTATCAAATTTCTTGGACTTTTTTGAAAAAATTAAATTTCTTATTTGCTCAGCTGTTGTTGATCCACCTGGTTCTCTGGTTTTTATAACATCAATTTTTTTTTTTTTTAAATTACTAAAAAGTTTATTTATTTGATAGCTTTTTCCAGTACCTTCAATACCTTCAAAGACAATAAAAAAGAATTTTTTTTTAAGCATCTCCCCAAATCATATAATTAAATGAAGTGAGGAGACTTAATAAAAAATTAACTTTTTTAACTTTTTCAACAGCGTAAACTGGTATACTTTTCATTAAATCTTCTTTGATGTAAATTTTGAGAGATGCAATCTCTTGGTCTTTTGCAATGGGTGTTTTGACAGGTCCTGTGTATTCAATAAAAGTATTAAAATTTCTAAGAAATTTTTTATCTATAGTGATATAGACATCTTCTTTTGTGTATCCAGAAATTGTTTGGGTTTTACCAAGCCATGTTTTAACTTCAAATTTTGTATCATTTTTTTTTGATATTTCAAAAGTTTCAGTATTGGAAAAACCCCATGATAATAATTTTCTTGACTGATTGGCTCTTGATGCATTTGTTTTAAAACCGCTGCCAACGGCGATCAGTCTTCGTGTTTTTCTTTTTATTGAACTAGCAAGAGAATATGCTTCAACTGCTAAGTGGCCAGTCTTAATGCCGTCTGCACCTATATTTTTATAAAGCAGTGTGTTTCTATTACCTTGAGTAATTGGATTGCCGCCAGTTCGTTCCCACGTAAATTCTGTTTCCTTGAAATATTCATAATAATTAGGATAATTTTTTATTAAATATTTAGACATCAAAGCAATATCTCTTACAGTAGAATAATTATCAGGATTATTAATTCCCGATGTATTAGCAAAATTGGTTGCAGTCATGCCAATTTCTTGGGCTTTCTCGTTCATCATAGCAACAAAGTTTTCTTCTGTGCCAGCGATACCTTCTGCTAAAGCAACACAAGCATCATTGCCAGAAGCTACAATTATTCCTCTGAGTAAATTCTCAATGGATATTTCATCGTTAACCATGATAAACATTGATGAATATCCAGCCTGAGACATTCTCCATGCTTTTTCAGATATTGTTACCTTGTCATCTAATGATATAGTTTTTTTATCTAACAAATCAAACACAATAATTGAGGTCATTATTTTAGTCATTGAAGCTGGATGAATACTATGGTCTGCTTCTAATTCGTAAAGAACCTTCCCTGATTGGTAGTCAATAAGAATTGCAGTTCTAGCTTCGATATTTAAATTAGCGCTAACAACATTGGTTGAAAGTAAAAAAAAAATTGTTACAATTTTAAAATAATCAGTCATTATTAATAATATCTAGGTCTTCAAAATTTGAATCAGTTAATACAATGTAGTCATTTCTTAATTTATTAATAGTATAATATGGACCCATGAAAAGCTCATATTTTTTTTCATTAGTTTTCTTAATATATATCAATTTATAATTAGAATCTTTCAAAATAGATGAAAGTTTTTTTTTTAAAAATTCAGCAGAACTAATATTATAAAAATCGGCGACTAAAATTGAATAGCTTTTCTCTTTTTTTTTTTTTGACACTTTTTTTTGAGAAATATTGTTTATATTAATTTGATCCACAGGAGCTGTGTTTGCTATTTTTCTTTCTTCATTCTCCGTAATAGCTTTTTTGGCTATAAAGGATTTTTTGGGTTTAATTTCATTTATCTCTACAAAAGGAAATTCAAAAGATAATTCCAATTCTTTAGCTATGCTTTCAGAAATTAAGACTTTATAAAAATTGTCATATTTAATTTTTTTTTTTATATTAACTTCTAAAAATTTTTTATTATTAGGATTAACAATATTTATTTTAACACCTGTTTTAAGCTTGTCGTGAGAAACAAAAAAAATTTCATTTTCTAAATTAGTAGGAATGTTTTTTTCTATATATGCAAAACCACTAGCTGAATATCCGGGTTTTTTAATAAAATTTGTAGAATAATTCGTACACGATATCGACAAAAAAAATAAAAAAATTAAATTAAATTTCATTTTTAAAATGATTTTTTAGAGTACAAACCGCCAGAGCAAATCTCAAAGATCGATTCCAGTTTAAAATTTTTTCATAATTACTGTACACTAAATAGGCGGGTGTATAAGTATTTGAACCAGGTATTATGTCTTTATCAGGTGTTATAATAGCTGCTTCTAAATTTTCATCAATTTTAAGGTTGTTGTAATTTTTTATATATTTTTTAAAATATTTTACTTTTTTTTTGTTTTTAATATTTCTGGCAGAAGAATTAAGAAATTTACTTGAAATACTTTTGTTTAAATTTATCTTTGTAAAACATGGAATATTTTTTTTCCATCCAATTTTACTAAGATAATTTGCTGCGGAAGCAAAAGAGTCTTCAGTCTTTTTTAATTCTATTGTGGTGTTTTTGTTGTAGTCAATTGCATAATTTTTAATTGTCCTTGGCATAAACTGAAAGTTTCCAAAAGCTCCTGCCCAAGAACCAAATAATATTTTTTTATCTATAATTTTTTGGTCTACGAGTTTTAATAAAATTATTAATTCTTTTGTAAAAAATTCACTTCTTCTTTTATCAAAACTTAAGGTGGCCAATGAAGAAACAATATCCATTTTACCTAGATAATTTCCGAAATTAGTTTCAATGCCCATAAGAGCTAACAATAATTCTTTTTCGATTAAAAATTCTTTTTCAATTTTATCTATTGTTGATTTTTCTTTTTTGTACAAAGCTATACCTTTTTTAACTTTTCTTTTATTCGTTCTTTTTTTTATATACGTATAAGTATCTTCATAAAATTCAGGTTGAAATCTATCGTAACCAATAACCTTTGGTAAAAAAATCACATCTAACATTACTTCATCAACAACTTTTTTTGAAACGCCGGACATTATGGCTTTTGTTTTAAAATTCTCCACCCACGTATCAAACTCAGGATTGTTTGCAAAAACACTAGTCTGTGAAAAAAATAAAATTATTAAAATATAAATACTTATTAAGTTTTTAAGCATTTTTTTAATTAACATAAAAAAAAACTCAAAACTACAAAGAATAGATTAATCGATATTGTTATTTAGTCATATTAATAGTAATAAGACTTATTAATTACAGGAGAGGTGGCTGAGCGGTTGAAAGCACTGGTCTTGAAAACCAGCGACGGGGCAACTCGTCCGTGGGTTCGAATCCCACCCTCTCCGCCATTTAAATCTTAAAACTTTTAAATAAATTTAGTATTTTTTTATCATTGAATTTCAAAATAGTTTTTTTATTAAAATAAAAATTATAAATATCTTCATCGTTACAATTTAAAAATTCATCTAATTTTAAAAGTTTTAAAATATCTAGAGTATTTATTACAGAATTAACAAATGAAGTTAATAATATATCCATTTCTTTAGTGCCTCTATAAGCTGAACGGTATTTAATTTTTTTTTTTAATATTTCTAATTCATTCATTGTCATTTTATAATATACATCAATAAATGAACATAATTAATAAAAAGGTTTTTTTGTTTTCGAATATAGAGGAAGTTCCTGGAGTTGGTAAAAAAATATCAACCTATCTTAAAAAAAAAAAGATTGAAAAAATAAATGATTTACTTTGGGATTTGCCATATTCTCTTATAGACAGATCAAATTCAACAACTTTAGATAAGTTAGAAATAGGAAAAATTTTTACAGTAAAAATTAAAGTAGTAAAATACAACTTTCCTAGAATTAGAAATCTTCCGAATAAAATTATATGCAAAGATGAATTTGGAGAAATTGATTTAATATTTTTCAATAGTCGTGAAGGATATATAAGAGCTATTTTGCCCTTAGAGACATGGGTTACCGTAAGTGGCAAGATCAATTATTTCAGAAATAAATATCAAATGACGAACCCAAGCCACATTACTAAAGTTGAGAATTTTGATTATGTTAAAAGTGTAACCCCTAAATATTCACTTACAGAAGGATTAACAGAGAAGACATACAGAAAGATAATAGAAAAAGTATTAAATCAAATACCTGAAATTGATGAATGGCATAAAGAAAGTTTTATTAAAAAAATGGGTTTCTTGAGTTGGAATAAGTCAATAAAAAATTTACACAATCCAAATTCTGAAAAAGACTTAAATTCAATATTTTTAAAAAGAATTGCTTACGATGAAATATTTGCAAACTTACTTTTTCTCTCAAATAATAGAAATAAAATTAAAAAAATTAAAAAAAATAAAAAAAAATTTACGAATACTTATTCTTTTCAATTAATTAAAAGTTTACCTTACCAATTAACAGATGGACAAAAAAAAATTATTAAAGAAATTGATGTTGATCTTCAGTCTAATTTAAGAATGTTTAGAGTTTTACAAGGGGATGTCGGTTCTGGTAAAACTATAGTGGCAATGGTGTCTGCTTTAAATACAGTTGAAGCGGGCTATCAATGTGGCTTGATGGCCCCTACTGCAATTTTAGCAGAACAACATTATCGACTATTAAATAAGCTAATTACTAATTCTGGTTTAGATATTAAGATTAAATTATTGACTGGCAAAACGGACCTCAAAAATAGAAAAAAAATATTAGATGAATTACAGAATAGAGAAATTGATTTTTTAATTGGTACGCATGCATTGTTTCAAAAAACTATTTTATTTAATAAATTAGGATTAATCATTGTAGATGAACAACATAAATTTGGCGTGCAACAGAGGATTAAATTTGCAAAAAAAGGTGGGATTAATTGTGATGTTCTGCTCATGTCAGCAACACCAATTCCTCGAACTATGATGATGTCTATTTATGGAGATATGGATACTTCAAAACTAGAGGAAAAACCAATGAATCGACAAAAGATTTTAACATTAAGCAAACCAGAAAAAAAGATTGATGAACTTTGGCCGTTCCTTACAAAAAAAATTAAAAATAAAGAACAGATATTTTGGGTTTGTCCGTTAATTGAAGATTCAAAAAAACTTGATTTTTCTTCAACTACTAAAGTTTATAAAATGATAAATAAAAAATTTCCAAACAAAGTTGGACTTATACATGGGGCTTTAAATCAAGAAGAAAAAGAAGTAGTTCTAAAAAAATTCTTAAATAATGAAATTTCGATCTTAGTTGCTACAACTGTTATTGAGGTAGGAGTAGATTTTCCTAATGCCACCGTAATAATTATTGAAAATTCTAATAAATTTGGTTTGGCCCAGCTTCATCAATTAAGAGGTAGGATTGGTAGAGGCACTAAGTCAGGCACATGTATTCTGCTTTTTAAAAACCAATTAAGTCAAAATGCAAAAAAAAGAATTCAAATTTTAAAATCTTCAGATGATGGTTTTTACATAGCAGAAGAGGACATGAAGCTGCGTGGTTACGGTGATATAATAGGTTTTAAACAAAGTGGAATGAAACTATTCAAAATAGCAGACCCTGTTCATCACGAGGATCTTTTTAAAATAGCCGAAGAAAATATAAATAGTCTGAGCATTGATGAATTAAACGATTCTAAGTACGATTTTTTACTTAAATTGTTTGATAAAGTTGATCTTGTTGATGAAGAAAGAGTTTCTTCTTAGTTTCAAGAAGAAGTTCCAGCTGAAACGATAAATTTTGAAGCTTCTTCAAAAGACATATCAAGATAAATTAAATCTTTTTTAGGAACCATTAACAAAAAACCGCTCGTAGGATTAGGAGTTGTCGGAACAAAAACATTTGTCAAATCCTCGTTGGTTTTTTTTGAAATTTCACCTGTATTATCTTTTGTGGAAAAACCAACAACCCAAATACCTTTTCTTGGATATTCAAGAATAACAACACTTTTTTTAGAGCTGTTTGACTGAGTAAAAGATTCGGTTAACTGACCAACAGCAGAATATATAGTTCTTAGAATTGGAATTTTTTTTAAAATATTATTAAAAATTTCTAAAAATTTTTTCCCTAAAAAAGACAAAGATAAACCGCCGATTATAGTTATGAGAATAATTGTAATTAGAATTTCTATTCCAGGAATATCAAAGGGTAAATAACTATTAGGATTTATTTTTTTAGGTAAAAAACTAGAAGAAATTCTTATTATAAATAATGTTAAATATATAGTAATGCCAATTGGTATAAGAACGATTGCACCAGTTATGAAGTAGTTACGTAATCTTATTAATATAGATTTTTTAGCTTTATCAGACATTAGTGCTAACTAGAGTAAATAATAAAGAGTAATAATGATATAAAAATTGCAATTAATATTTTATTATTTAAAATCATATAAATAATTATTATATGAAAAATAACATAAATAGAAGAAAATTTATTGAACTATTTAGCTGTGGGTGTTGCAGTTTAATCTTACCATCTTGTAGTACGGTACCTATTACCAAAAGACGACAACTTTCTATTTATCCTGAGGGGGCTATAAATAATTCTGCAGCTAAAGCTTATGAAAGTTTTAAATCAAAAAATAAGTTAATTACGTCGGGCAAACAACTAGATTCAATTAAAAAAATTGGTAATAGAATAGAATTTGCTGTCTCAAATTTTTTTTTAAAAGAAAATGGTAAAGATCCAACAAGTGATTTTCAATGGGATTACATTTTGGTAAACAACGATAAGGTAAAAAATGCCTGGTGTATGCCTGGAGGAAAAATTGCTGTTTACACAGGAATATTAAAAATAACTCAAAATGAAAATGCGCTTGCAGCTGTTATGGGTCACGAAATAGCTCACGCTGTTGCTAAACACTCTGTGGAAAGAGCAAGTCAGGCACTTACAGTCAACATAGGTACTCAAGTAGCTGATATTTTTTTAGGAGGAGCTATTAACAGAACAAGAAGTACTATTGGTCAATCAAGTGGGATGGATATTTTTCAGTTAGGTATTTTCAATCCATTTGGCAGAAAACAAGAAACAGAAGCTGATTATTTAGGGTTAATTTTTTCATCTTTGGCTGGGTACGATGTCAGAGAAGCTGCCAAGCTTTGGGAAAGAATGTCTGAAGACAACAAGGGTAAGGAACCACCTCAGTTTATGAGCACGCATCCGTCTAGTAAAAATAGAATAATTAATTTAAATAAATGGGTTACAGAAGTTATTGTGAAGTACCCACCAATAAAAAGAATTTAAGTATGGTGAGCCCTGATGGACTCGAACCATCGACAGTCTCCTTAAAAGGGAGATGCTCTACCAACTGAGCTAAGGGCCCTAAAGAAAATTTGTTTTATATATAAAATACAAAGAATTCAAACAAAAATTTAACTAATTAAAACTTATCAATGTACCTATTGTAGAAGTTATTAAATGTTCCTTTTTTAATCTCTTTTCTTATTTCGCTCATAAATTGCTGATAAAAATTAATATTATGGAGAGAAATTAGCATAGAAGCTAAAATTTCATTTGTTTTTATTAAATGATTTAAATAGCTTTTGGAATAAACATTTAAACTTCTGATTGATGTCTTTTCATCTAATGGTGATTTGTCCTTTTGATATTTTGCATTTCTTAAATTTACTTTACCTTCCCAAGTGAAAGCTAATCCAGTTCTGCCTGATCTAGTAGGCATAACACAATCAAACATATCAATACCACTCTTTACAGCTCCTAAAATATCTGAAGGTGTTCCGACGCCCATTAAGTATCTAGGTTTGTTTTTAGGCATATAGCTCACTGTTTTATTTAAAATATTAAACATTTGTTCTTGGTTCTCACCTACAGCTAAACCTCCCATGGCATAACCATCAAAGTCAATGGATGTAAGTTTTTCTAAACTGTCTAGTCTGAGATTTCTATCTAGACCTCCTTGAACAATTCCAAATAAAGCTTTTTTTTTATTGTTTCCGAATTCAGTTTTACATCGCTTGGCCCAATTAGTTGATATTTCTATAGCACTAATTAATTTTTCTTTTTCATTAGTTAGTTTTGGACACTCGTCAAGGACCATTAATATATCTGAATTAATAGATTTTTGTATCTGAATACTTTTTTCAGGACTTAGAACAAATTTTTTTCCGTCTAAATGAGAAGAAAAAACTGCCCCTATATTAATGTCAATCTTATTTAATTTTGCTAAAGACATAATCTGAAAACCACCAGAATCGGTTAAAATTGGTTTTTGCCAATTCATGAATTTATGCAGCCCACCAAAGATGTCAAGAATATTTGTACCGGGTCTAATCATTAAATGGTAAGTGTTTCCCAGTATAATTTGAGTTCCAGTAGACAAGAGATCTTCTGCAAAAATTCCTTTAACAGTGCCTAAGGTTCCAACAGGCATAAAAGCAGGAGTGTCAATGAAGCCTCTATGTGTGGAAATTATTCCCAGCCTAGCTTTTTCATCTTGAGTTATTAACTCAAATGAAAACTCCGATACTTTCATTCAATTTATTTTTTTGATCTTAAAGAAATAATTTTATCAGGATCTTCTACTGAACCGCTTGATCCTTCTCCTTTTTTAATTTTATCAATTAATTCCATTCCTTTTATAACTTTTCCAAAAGCACTGTAGCTTCTATCCAGGTGTGGAGCTGATTCAAAAACAATAAAAAATTGACTATTTGCGCTATTAGGATCTGCAGATCGAGCCATAGATAAAACTCCTTTATTATGAGCAACATCACTAAATTCAGCTTTAAGATTTGGTAGATCAGAACCTCCGGTCCCTGCTAGATCTAAATTATAGTCTGGTGAATTAGAATTTCCAAATTTTACATCTCCTGTCTGTGCCATAAATCCACTTATGACTCTATGAAAGACAACACCATCATATTTTCCTTCATTAGCTAACGTTTCAAATCTTTTAACATGATTTGGTGCTATTTTAGGATAAAGTTCTATTTCAACGTCTCCATCTTTTAATTTTAAAATCATTTTTTTCTCCTCTGTGTTTGCATTGTTTATGGTTAAAAATAAAACTAGTAAAAAAAGCAATAATTTTTTCATTATATTTTTTCTTTCACTGATTTAATAACAGATTTTGTTACAAATTGAGCTATGTTACCTTTCAATTTAGCTATTTCTTTAACAAATTTTGATGAAATAATTTGATTTGCTACATCTGACATTAAAAAAATTGTTTCAATATCCTTGTTTAGTTTCTTGTTCATGCCAGCAAGCTGAAATTCGTATTCAAAATCAGAAACTGCTCTCAGACCTCGAATGATAATTGAAGCATTATACTTTTTACATAAATTAATAGTTAATGTATTAAACGGAATAACTATAATTTTTTTTTTATTTAGTTTGAGGTCAGAAAAAAGAGATTTTTTTATTATTTCAATTCTTTTGTCAATTGGGAAAAAATAATTTTTATTTTTTGTATTTGTTGTTGCAACTATTAGCCTGTCACAAAGCTTTAATGACTTTTGTATTACGTCGGCATGACCTAATGTGATTGGGTCAAAAGTTCCAGGATAAATTGCAGATCTCATTTTTAATTAATATTATTTTCAATTTTAATAGCTGAAACAACCTTCTCTACACCAGAAAGTTTTTTTATAGTTACGCCTTGAGTGTTTCTACCTGCAACACGAATTCCTTTAACGGCACATCTCATAACACTACCTTTGTCAGTGGATAATATAATTTCATCATTTTCTTCAACAACTAATGTTGCGGCAACATCACCATTTCGTGGTGAATTAATAATTCCTATAATACCTTTACCACCTCTGTTAGTCACACGATACTCTAAAAAAGAAGTACGTTTACCATAACCTTTTTCAGTTATAGATAAAATAAATTTATTTAATCCATTTTTAATTTGTTCATTTTTTTTAATAATCTTGCTGTTAATTTGCGGAGAATCTAATATAGATAGAGAAATAACTTTATCATTTTCTGATAATTGAATTCCTTTAATTCCTTTTGATGATCTTCCCTTAAACAGTCTAAGTTTCTTTGCCATAAAACGAATACATTTTCCATTTTTTGTACTTAACATAATGTCTTGATCATCTCTGCAGATTTTTACACCAACAATTTTGTCATTTGTTTCTAGCTTCATGGCAATTTTTCCATTTGCATTGATATTAGCAAAATCTTCTAAGCTATTTTTCCTTACATTTCCATTTGCAGTTACGAAAACAACTAATAAATTTTTCCAAAGATTTTCATCTTCTGGAAGGGGCATGATTGAGCTAATTGTTTGATGGCTCTTCAAAGGTAAAATGTTGAATATAGATTTTCCCTTTGAACTGGGAGTACCTTCAGGAATTTTCCAAGCTTTAATTTTAAAAGCTAATCCTTCGGAAGAGAAGAATATGACTGGTGTATGTGTGTTAGCGGTAAAAATCTGAACTACAAAATCTTCATCTCTTGTAACAATATTGCTTTTTCCTACACCTCCCCTTTTTTGAGCTTTTAGGCTCTCAAGAGGACTTCTCTTAATATAGCCCTGATTAGTAATATTAATAACGACAAACTCTTTTTGAATAGTTTCTTCAATACTATAGCTTAAAACCGCATCAGTAATTTTAGTTCTTCTTGCTACTGCAAATCGGGTTTTAATCTCTGCAAGTTCTGCACTTATTACTTTATAAAGCTCTTTTTTTGAATTTAAAATCTTATTATATTCAATAATTAAATCAGACAATTTATTTAACTCAGATTCTATTTCACCAATACCGTAAGCAGTTAATTTTTGAAGTCTTAATTCTAAAATTGAATTTACCTGTTCTTCTGAAAGAACGTAACTCGTGGGGTTCTTTTTCTTTTCTATTAAAACAATTAATTTAATACTTTTTTTAATTTTCCATTTTTTAGATAAAATATTTTTCTTAGCTGTCTCCGTATCTTTGGAATTTTTAATAATTTTTATAACTTCGTCAATATTTTCGACTGCAGTGGCAATACCTATTAAAATATGTGCTCTTTCCTCAGCTTTTTTCAAATCAAACTTAATTCTTTTTGTTAAAGTCTCTTCTCTAAATTTAACAAACTCAGCAATAAATTCTTTTAAATTAAAAATTTTTGGCTTGTTGTCTACTATTGCTAATGTGTTGAAACCAAAAGAATTTTCAATGCTTGTTAATTTATACAATTGTCTTCTTATAGTTTCTCCTTCAACACCTCTTTTTAATTCTATAACAACTCTAATTCCCTCTCTGTTAGATTCATCTCTTATATCGCTAATGCCTTCAATTTTTTTCTCTCTCGCTAGCTGTGCAATTCTTTCGACTAAAATAGATTTATTGATTTGGTATGGAATTGATTTAATTATTAGCATCGACCTGTCATTTTTTAGAATCTCTTCTTCGATTTCACCTCTAATTTTAAAAGACCCTCTTCCTTTGTTGTAGCCTTGTTTAATAATCTCAGTACCAATAATCACTCCACCAGTTGGGAAATCTGGGCCCGGTATATGTTTCATTAATTGAGCAATAGTAATATCTTTATTGGCTATGTATGCATTTGTTGCGTTTATAACTTCTCCCAAATTGTGTGGCGGAATACTTGTTGCCATTCCAACAGCGATACCACCAGCTCCATTAACTAAAAGGTTTGGATATTGAGATGGTAAAACAACAGGCTCTCTTTCAGTCTCGTCATAGTTATTTCTGTACGCTACAGTATTTTTTTCTAGATCTTCAGTTAAGAATTTAGCAATTTTTCCCAACTTTGTTTCTGTATAACGCATTGCAGCAGGAGGATCTCCATCTATTGATCCAAAATTTCCTTGACCTTCAATCAAAGGTAGACTCATAGAAAAATCTTGAACTAATCTTACAAGAGCATCATAAACTGATTGGTCTCCATGTGGGTGATATTTACCTATTACATCTCCGACTATTCTTGCGGATTTTCGAAAAGGTTTAGACCAATCGTAACCTCCTTTGTACATGGCAAAAATTATCCTTCTGTGAACTGGTTTAAGACCATCACGAACATCAGGTAAAGCTCTGCTAACAATTACGCTCATAGCGTAAGAAAGATAAGATGAGCTCATCTCATCAGATACTAAAATAGGTTTAAAAGAATTGTTTTTTTCGACTGTTATGTTTTCCATGAAATCTAGAAGGGAATTTCATCATCCAAATCGTTATTTACTGTCTGAAAATTATCTTCAGGTAAAGAACTCTTGTTTTCAGAAACTAAATTTGAACTTTCACTTTTACTTTTGCCATCCAACATTGTTAAAGTAGAATTGTATCCTTGAAGAACAACTTCCGTTGAGTACTTGTCTTGACCCGAGGATTCATCTTTCCATTTTCTTGTGGTCAATGCGCCTTCTAAATAAATATTTGCACCTTTTTTTAAGTATTGTTGAACAACATTAACAAGCCCTTCATTAAAAATTACTACTCTGTGCCACTCTGTCTTTTCTTTTCTTTCTCCAGAAGATTTATCTTTCCATGATTGACTTGTGGCTACGCTAAGTCTTGCGACACTTTTACCGTTAACCATTTGTTTGATTTCAGGATCAGCTCCCAGTCTTCCTATTAATATTACTTTATTTACGCTGCCTGCCATAATTTTATTGTTAGTATGTGATTTGTTATTTAATAACAATTAAAATTATATCATATAAACAACTTAATTATAAGACGATTATTGATAAGGTGTAAAAAAATGTTGAAAAAAATCATTATAAAAGGTGCAAAAGAACACAATTTAAAAAATATTTCAGTAGATGTTCCAAAAGATAAACTAGTTGTAATTACAGGGTTGTCTGGGTCAGGTAAATCTTCTTTAGCTTTTGATACTATCTACGCTGAAGGACAGAGAAGATATGTAGAAAGTTTGTCAGCTTACGCGCGCCAATTTTTAGATAAAATGAAAAAACCAAAAGTAGATCTTATAGAAGGATTGAGCCCTGCTATATCCATAGAACAAAAAAATACATCTAAAAATCCAAGATCTACCGTAGCAACTGTTACAGAAATCTATGACTACATGAGAGTCTTGTATGCTAGAGTTGGTGTTCCCTACTCTCCATTCACAGGGAAGCCTATTGTCTCTCAATCGGTTAGTGAAATGGTGGATAAAATTAAAACATTGCCAAAAAGCAACACTATTTTTTTACTTGCGCCTATAGTTAGAGGGAGAAAAGGAGAATATAAAAAAGAAATTTTAAATTATAAAAAAAGAGGATTTCAAAAAATAAAAGTAGATGGAAAGTATTATGAAATTAATGATTTTCCAGAATTAAATAAAAAAGTCAAACACGACATTTCAATTATTATAGACAGAATAGTAATAAATTCTAATATTGGAAACCGTTTGGCCGATAGTGTGGAAACTGCATTAAGTATTTCTAATGGTCTTTTAATCGTTGAGTATGAAGACGAGACATTGCCTAAGAAATTTAGAAAAGTTGAAACAATTACTTTTTCATCAAAATTTTCATGCCCTGAAAGTGGCTTCACATTAGAGGAAATAGAGCCAAGATTATTTTCATTTAACAGTCCCTACGGAGCTTGTGAAGAATGTGAAGGTATTGGACATAATTTAAATGTTGACCCAAATTTAGTTGTGCCAGATACCAAAAAAAGTCTACAAGATGGTGCTGTAGAACCATGGGCTAAATCTACTTCGTTATATTATGCACAAACTTTAGCTTCTATTGCAAAACACTATAAATTTTCTTTATCCGATTCTTGGAAAAAATTATCAAAAAAAATTCAAGACGTAATACTGTATGGATCAGATGAAGAAGAAATTAAATTTTCTTACGATGATAACTACCAATCTTATACGACTAAGAAAACTTTTGAGGGTGTCGTAAATAATCTTGAAAGAAGATACCTGGAAACTGATAGTGAGTGGAAAAGAGAAGAGATTGCTCAATATCAAAGTGAATCTAATTGTGAAAAATGTAAAGGACAAAGGTTAAAAGAAGAATCTTTATGCGTAAAAATAAATGAACTTAATATCAGTGATGTAACAAAAAAATCTATTGACGATGCCAAAGAATGGTTTGATAATTTAAATTCTGTCTTAAATGAAAGAGATAAAAAAATAGCGACACATATATTAAAAGAAATAAATGAAAGACTTAATTTTCTTTTAAATGTTGGACTTAATTACTTAACTCTATCAAGAGAATCTGGAACTTTATCTGGAGGTGAGGCACAAAGAATTCGTTTAGCTTCACAAATTGGCTCTGGACTAACTGGTGTCTTATACGTTCTTGACGAACCATCTATTGGCTTACATCAAAGAGACAATAAAAAATTAATAACTGCATTAAAAAAACTTCGAGATCTTGGGAATACAGTTATTGTTGTGGAGCATGATACTGAAACCATGGAAAATGCAGATCATATTATAGACATAGGACCAGAAGCAGGAGTACACGGTGGAGAGATAGTTGCTGAAGGAAGTTATAATGACATTGTTAAAAACACAAAAAGTATAACTGGAAATTATTTATCTGGGAAAAAATATATAGCCCTACCGAGAAAAAGAAGAACAGCAAAAAATGGCAGGTTTCTTGAAATTATTGGTGCCACAGGTAATAATTTAAAAAAAGTAGATCTAAAAATTCCAATAGGTGCTTTTACATGCGTTACTGGGGTATCGGGAAGTGGGAAATCAACCTTGATTCTTCACACGCTTTTTAATGCCTTGAATTTGATTTTAAACACAACGAAAGCAAAAAAAACGCCTAAAGCTTTTAGAAATTATAAAGGTACAGAATTGATAGATAAAATTATTGATATTGATCAATCTGCGATAGGAAGAACACCAAGATCAAACCCAGCAACATACACTGGAGCCTTTGGCCCTATACGAGATTGGTTTGCTTCTCTCCCAGAGGCAAAAGCAAGAGGCTATAAAATAGGAAGATTTTCTTTTAATGTCAAAGGTGGCAGATGTGAGACATGTGAAGGTGACGGCGTTATTACTTATGAAATGCACTTTTTACCTGATGTATTTATACCTTGTGACACCTGTAAGGGCACAAGATATAATAGAGAAACTTTAGAAGTTAGATTTAAAGATAAAAATATTGCTGATGTTCTGGATATGACCGTCGAAGAAGGTTGTGATTTTTTTGAAAATATTCAAACAATTAGATCAAAACTAATAACATTAAAGCACGTAGGTTTAGGTTACATAAAAATTGGGCAACAAGCTACAACCCTTTCTGGTGGTGAAGCTCAAAGAATAAAATTAGCTAAAGAATTATCGAAAAGATCTACAGGAAGAACTCTCTACATTTTAGACGAACCTACTACTGGACTTCATGCCCATGACATTAAGAAGCTTTTAGAAATACTACAGGCATTTGTAAATACAGGTAATACAGTTGTGGTAATTGAACATAATCTAGATGTGATTAAAACAGCTGACTGGGTAGTTGATATGGGGCCTGAAGGTGGTGTAGGGGGAGGTAAAATAATAGCTGAAGGAACTCCAGAAAAAGTTTCAGAAACAAAAGGAAGCTATACAGGTCAATTTTTAAAGGATATCTTATTCAAAAATACGATGAAAAAAACTGCATAGTTAATTAATTTTGTGCTATAAGAGAATCATGGGAAATCTGCTTCAATCTTTATCTAAAACTATTCACGTTTCAATTATCCTTACTATATTACTCTTCTTTAGCTTACATTTTTTTGGTGATGGATTCGCATTTGATAGAATATTCTATAGTTGGCTGTTCAGATATCTGCATGTTATTGCCGGTATTATGTGGGTTGGATTACTTTGGTATTTAAACTTTGTGCAAATTCCTTCTATGCCAAAAATTCCAGATGAACAAAAACCAGCTATATCAAAAGTGATAGCGCCAGCAGTTTTGTTTTGGTTTAGATGGGCTGCTTTAGCGACTATCGTAACGGGATTAATTGTTGCCACATTAAATGGTTACGTTCACCAGGCAATGACACTTGGAATTGGAAGTGGTTTTGGAAAAAATGCTGCGATTGGAATTGGAATGTGGCTAGGAATAATAATGGCTTACAATGTATGGTTTGTTATTTGGCCTAATCAGAAAAAAGCTCTTGGTATGATAGAGTGTACACCGGAAGAAAAAGCAAAATCTGCAAGAACTGCAATGTTGTTTTCAAGAACTAATACATTACTTTCACTACCAATGTTACTATCAATGGTAGCTGCTCAAAATCTTTACTAATATTTAAATATCATCATCTTTTAACAAGGTTTTTTGTGTTACCTTAAAAAAGCTAAGTACAGGGCTTGCAACATAAATTGAAGAATAAGTTCCTATCACAACACCTAAAATCATCGCAAAAGAAAAACCTTTTAAAATTTCTCCTCCTAAAATAAATATTGAAAATAAAGCCAAAAGAGTTGTTAAAGATGTGATGATTGTTCTAGATAAAGTTTCGTTAACCGATATGTCGGTAATTTCATTAGTTTTAATTTTAGAATACTTTAATAGATTTTCTCTAATACGATCAAATATTACAACCGTATCGTTCATAGAATAACCTACAATAGTTAAAACAGCAGCAACTATAGAGAGGTTAACTTCAAAAGATAATATTGAAAAAATACCAAGCGTTATAACTACATCGTGTATAAGCGCAACAATAGCACCGATACTAAACTGCCACTCAAATCTAATCCAAATGTAAAACAACATTGCAGCTAGTGCTAAAGCTATCGCTGTAAGACCCTGTTTAAGGAGTTCGCTGCTAACCTTTGGTCCAACACTCTCAACTCTCCTGAAGTTTACAGCAGAGCCAATTTTTTTGGAGATAATATTTTTTAATTCAGACATGAATTTTTCATTTTCGTTCGCATTTTTTTCAAACTTAATTAAAAAATCACCCTCTTTTCCGAATTGTTTAACGCTTACATCGCCGAGTTCAGAAATATTTAAAGAGCTTCTTATATCTTGAATCTGAATATTTGTATTTTCGATTCTAATTTCTAATAGCGTACCACCTTTAAAATCTACGCCATAGTTAAGGCCCTTAAAAAATAAAAATAAAAGACTCACAAGTACTGTTAATAATGAAAAAATATTAGCGACTTTAAAAAATTTAGAAAAATTTATTTTATTATTCATCATAATCTAAAATATTTTCCTTGTTTGTCGTTTAAAACAATAATTGAGGTTAAGTGTCTAGCAATAAAGTATGCTGAAAAGAGTGTTGTTATTATCCCAATACCAAGTGTTACTGCAAAACCTTTTACAGGTCCTGATCCAAAAATAAATAAAATTACAGCTGCTATTAAAGTAGTAACGTTGGCATCAATAACGGTAATCTTAGCTTTATTATAACCTGTGTCAAACGCATGTATAATAGATTTTTCTGTTTTTAACTCTTCTTTAATTCTTTCATAAATTAAAACATTTGAATCAACAGCCATACCAACCGTTAAGATAATTCCTGCAATACCTGGCAATGTTAACGTTGCTTCAAGGATGGTTAATATTCCAACCATCATAAACAAATTTGCAACAAGAGAAATATTAGATACCAAACCAAAAATTCTATACTTAATAAACATAAATATAATAACGAGTGTAAATCCTATGATAAGAGAGAATACACCAGCGTCTATTGAGTCTTGTCCCAGGTCTGGACCGACAGTTCTTTCTTCAACTATATTAATTGGTGCTGGCAAAGCACCTGACCTAAGCAACAAAGCCAGATCTGTTGCTTCTTGAAATGAAAATCCACCTGAGATAGTTCCTGTACCACCGGTAATAGCTTCACGTATGCTTGGTGCGCTAATAACGGAATTATCAAGCACAATAGCAAGTCTACGACCAATATTTTCTGTAGTAATTCTTCCAAATTTTTGTGCACCCAATCTATCTAAATTAAAACGTACTAAAGGTTGGTTAGATTGATTGTCAAATTGTGGTTGTGCGTCTACTAAATTGTCTCCACTAATGACAATACGTTTACTCACCGTTAGTTCTTCGTTGTTTTCATATAAAATTAATTTCTCAGAACCAAAACCATCTTCTTGTGAAACGAGTCTAAAAGTTAATTGAGCTGTTTTTCCAAGAAGTTCCTTGATTCTTTCCGGGTTATCTATTCCGGGCAACTCAACTAAAATTCTTTTATCTCCTCTTTGGAGGATGGTTGGTTCTTTTGTTCCAACATCATCGATACGTCTTCTAATAATTTCTATTGATTGTTTTAAAGCAGCGTTATTTAAACTTACAAGACCAAAATTAGAAAATTTTATAAACACTTTATTTTGATTAAATTCTATATCTAGTTCAAACTTATTATACTCAGGAATAAAATTATTAATCGTATTCTCTTGTTGTTTAAAAAAAAGATTTTCAAATTTCTTTTGTTTTTCAACATCAACTGTTAAAGAAATATTGTTTTGAGATATAATAAAATCTTTAAAATTTATTTCATTTTTATTTAACAGCTTTTTTATTGGAATTACTTTTGTTTGAAGTTTTTGATTGACTAAAGGATTTGTGTCAATTTCTAATAAAATATATGAGCCACCTTGAAGATCTAATCCTAAGTTAACTTTTTTATCTATTAGATTATTATTCTTAAGATTTAAAGATGCAAAAAAAATAGTTAATATTAAAATAAGGTATATAGATAAAACTTTAATTTTTGTAAAACTAAGCACAAAAAAAATTATTATTTAGCTTCGGTTTTTTTTAGCAAACTTGTTATTGTCGATTTGATAATTTGAACTTTAATATTGTCTACCAACAAAACTTCAATTCTGTCATCTTCCATGACTCTGTCAACAGTTCCAATGATACCGCCTGATGTTATAACTTCATCACCACGTTTTAGACCCGCAACCATTGCTAGGTGATCTTTTGCTCTTTTTTGTTGAGGTCTTATTAAAAAAAAGTAAAAAATTACAAAGATTAATATCAGAGGTATAAATTGTGCTATTCCTTGTCCGTTCATAATTTAAAAGTAATTATAATATATGGATTATTTTAACAAGAACATAATACAGAAATTTTATATTTTTTCAATATTGTTCATATATTTTCTTAAAACAGAAGGTATTGTTACTGTTCCATCTTCATTTTGATAGTTTTCAATTATAGATATCATTAATCTTCCAACGGCTAACGCTGAGCCGTTTAGAGTTGATACAAAATTTGTTCCATCAGAAGATTTATATTTACTGTTCATACGTTTTGCTTGGAAAGTTCCACATGATGAACAGCTAGATATTTCCCTATACTTGTTTTCAGATGGCATCCAAGCTTCAATATCAAATGTTTTTTCTGCGCTAAACCCCATATCCCCAGAGCTTAAAAGAATAACCTGATATGGAATTTCTAAAAGTCTTAAAATTTCCTCAGCACAATTAAGCATTCTATCTAATTCAGACAAAGAATTTGTTGGCTGAACCACGCTAACTAACTCTACTTTGTAAAATTGATGTTGTCTCATCATTCCTTTTGTATCTTTTCCATAACTACCCGCCTCTTTTCTAAAACAAGGGGTTGCAGCAACGTATCTTAAAGGTAGATTTTTAGAATCTATAATTGAGTCCCTTACTAAGTTAGTTAGAACAACTTCAGCAGTTGGTATAAGAAATTTTCTTTCTTCGTCATTATTTATCTTAATTTCAAACTGGTCTTCTTCAAATTTAGGCAATTGGCCCGTTCCAAACATTACATTTTCATTAACAAGTAAGGGAGGTGAAATTTCTTGGTATGAAAACTTGTTAATATGATTATCAAGCATAAAATTAATTAAAGCTCTTTCTAATAGTGCAAAATGCGAATTTAAAATTACAAAACGAGAACCAGAAAGTTTTGATGACGTCTTAAAATCTATTTGATTTTTTTTTTCTCCAATTTCTATATGCGACTTTATTGGGAACTGAAATTTTTTTATATTACCAATTTGTTTGATTAATTTATTTGACTTTGCGTCAATGCCTACGGGTACTTCATCTAATGCAATATTTGGTATGTTGGAGAGAATTATAAAAATCTTGTTTTGTAAAATATTTTGTTTTTTTGCGATTTCATCTATCTCATTAGATAATTTTTTGGATTTAGCAAAATTTGCTGAGTCTTTTGATTTAGACAATAATTTTTTTTCTTGCTCTTTTTTTTCTTTTTGTTGAATTAACTCTCTATTTTTTTTGTCAAAAAAAATTAAATCATCAAAATTTATTGAACTATTTCTCTCAGATATTTTTTTTTTAAAAAAAACTAAATCTTTTCTAATTTCTTTAATGCTGTGCATCTTTTTTCTTTTCTATAAGTTTAACCGTGAGAATAGATAATTCATACAATAATAATAAAGGAAGTGCCAAACCAATTTGAGTAATAGGATCTGGAGGAGTTAAAATTGCAGCTAGTGCAAAAATTATTACTATAAAATATTTCCTTCTTTGGCGAAGATACTCTGAATCAATAATACCTATACGTGCCAAAAGACTTAAAATAACTGGCAATTGAAAGCTAATACCAAAAGCAAAAATTAATCTCATTATTAAAGAAAGATACTCGTTAACTTTAGCTTCTAACTGTATAGCTATAACCCCAGGTTGTGCGACGGTCTCGAAACCTAAAAAAAACTTTATAGCTAAGGGCATTATTAAATAATAAACTATAAATCCACCTAATATAAAAAGAATAGGTGTTGCCACAAGATAAGGTAACAATGCTTTTTTTTCATTTTTGTATAAGCCTGGAGCTACAAACTTCCACAATTGAATAAGAAAAAAAGGACATGAAATAAAAAAGGCTGCAAAAAATGCAACTTTTAAGTAAGTCAAGAATGCTTCGTGTAATGCAGTGAAAATCAATCTTCTATCTAAATTTTTATCTAAAACTGCATCAGCATATGGTTGAACTAAAAAACGATAAATCTCAGTGGAAAAAATGTAACTAACAATAAATAGAAGAATTAAAAAAATAAAAGATTTAACTAACCTTGATCTAAGTTCTGACAGATGTCCCACAAAACTGCTAGGATTATTTTTTTTTGTCATTATTATTTTTTTTATTTTTTTCGATAGGATTTTTCTCTAGATTAACATCAAGATTAGTGATGTCGTTAATGTTTGACTGAACATCAGAAAAATATTTTTTAACAGTCTTTGACCACGTTCCTAATTTTCTTAGAACAATTGGAAAATCTTTTGGGCCGATTACTAGGATAGCAATTACTACTATA
>Ga0209502_10001363_pt1 | contig 22569 bp, 18 predicted proteins | sample ArcticOcean_MG_C_10_FD_187442 | JGI IMG/M metagenome (GOLD analysis project Ga0209502, IMG submission 187442) | Marine microbial communities from western Arctic Ocean - ArcticOcean_MG_CB11_90 (SPAdes) (version 2) | ecosystem: Environmental > Aquatic > Marine > Oceanic | place: Arctic Ocean... | reverse complement strand
AAGCACTAGAAGCTAAAGCACTAGAAGCTAAAGCACTAGAAGCTAAAGCACTAGAAGCTAAAGCACTAGAAGCTAAAGCACTAGAAGCTAAAGCACTAGAAGCTAAAGCACTAGAAGCTAAAGCACTGGAAGCTAAATTACTGCAAGCTAAAGTAGTAGAAACTGAAGCACTAGAAGCGGAAGCACTGGGACCATTGATTAGTGCCGCTCAAGTCGCCAGGCGACAGACCATTTTCAACCTCCGCCGCCAAGAGATTCGCTACGCGGCGGTAGTTTGGATGATGGACGAGGAATGTTGGGAATTATCTCAAGGAGAGACTTCTGGGACAGAAAAAATAAGCAAGGCACCGCAAGCCTTGGAGTGATCGCGCAGCTTCCGCGCTCGTATACTCGACCCAGGTCGGCCACCCGCCAGCGCTGCCGCACTAGCGGCTTCGTTCAACAAGGTGAAAGGCAAACCCCCAGCATAATAAAACTATTCGGCAAGAAAATGATTAGACCGTAACGTTGGAATCATCGATTCCTCCTTATAGCCATCGTTTGCTTTATTGGTGTACCGCTAGGGAGTATTGCTACAGCTGATCGGCGGACGCGGTGGCGTCGAGCTTCGGGCTGAATCTTTTCTTTTTCTTCGGTTTGGTTTCAGCGAAGGCGAGAGTCGGGAGGAGAAGGAGGATGAAAAATCGGGACATAGGGAACTGGGTGTCTTTTTTTCAAAAGGTTGCCTTAAGTGGGGGGAGCTTGGAGGGCGCTTATCGGGATGGGATTGATTACTTAATCAATCTTTCGGGATTTCCTACTGGCCTACATTAACTTACAAGATCTCGACCTATGTTCCTCGTTCTAAATTTTCCCCTACGTGGCGTCTACCTGCGGGGGATATATGAAGCGCAAATCGTTGACCGCGATAGTCGGATGCAAGGGCTTCAGGGAGTGGGTTCGGTCTTTGGCCGCATTGCGCCGTCAAAGAACGCAGGGAAATCGGGAGGCGAATGGCAGGCTTATGATCTCATCATTAGTTGATCGCCATATGACGGTGATTCTCAATGGCGAAAAAGTCATCGATAACCAACCGGTCCATGGCCCGACCGGGGGCGCTCTCTTCACGGATCCCACGCAGCCGAGGCCAATCCAGCTACAGGGCGATCACACCAGTGTGGCGTATCGCAATATTTACTTGGCTCCGTTGATCATAGAGCAGAGATAGCTTACTTGTCCTTCAGCTCGCGGACCCAGATGTTGCGGAAGCGGACGGGGTTTCCGTGATCCTGCATTGAAATGGGGAGCTTGTCAGCGTGGGCCTTGTATTCGGAGGCGGCATTGGGCCCGCGCCATCCGGTTCCGCCGCTGAGACCGATGTGGTCTTGGATTAAGACACCGTTGTGGAGAATCGTGAAGGTCGCGCGACGAGTCACCTTGCCGTCCTTATCAAAGAGTGGACGATGAAAAATGATATCGTAGCTCTGCCATTCCCCGGCCTTGCGGGAGGCATTGACAAGAGGCTTTGAGCGGCCGTAAAGAGCGCCAGCTTGGCCGTCGGCGTAGGTTTGGTTATCGTAGCTATCAAGCACTTGCACTTCGTAGGTTCCCATCAGGAAGACCCCGCTATTGCCGCGTCCTTGACCGTTGCCTTGCACCTTAGCGGGGGAAGCCCATTCGATGTGTAGCTGGCAGGACCCAAATTCAGCCTTGGACTGGACATAGCCTGCTCCGCGCACCGACTCCATCGCTCCATCAACGACGTTCCACTTACTCACGCCGCCCTGGGTGTCGGTCCAATTTTTACTGAAGGATTTTGTAGTTCCATCGAAGAGGACGACGGCATCGGACGGAGGAGCCGCGGGCTTTTCCCCGGGAGTGACTATTGGAGGGAGCGGCTGCTTCGTGGTATCCGTCTCGTGGACTTTTACGCCGTCGATATACATGTAGAGGGATTCATTGCCCTTCGCATCCTTCTTCTTTTGGACGGTGATGACTGGCTTGCTCATATCTTCCTCGCCCAAAGAGAGATGCGCCGAAAGCAGGCTGGTGAAAGTGAAAATCGAAGCGAAAAAACGAAGGGATCGAGAAAGTGATTTCTGCATGACACGCAGTCTAATCTTTTGTCTTCGGATGGGTCAACGCTCGAAGCATCTGCGGAAACTCTGGCTACTGAATGAGGAACTCCTGAGATCAAAAAAATCACCATTGAAGGACTGCTTTCTGAACCCTGGAAATCATGACTGAGGGGCCTTTATCCGCAGATTAAGTGATGTGTCGCCCGAGCTTGAGCGGCCATTACAAACCGCTTTGCTCCCTCGCGTATCTCATCAACCCACCCGGCTTCTATCAACAAGGAAGGCCCGCTAAATTCTGAAAAAAGTCTCTTTTTTATAGAGAAACCGGCAGAGCAGCAGCACCAGAGCCATTCCCGCCAGCGCAATTAACAAGGCGCCCAGCCCCGGGACTATCCCATCGATCCACCCCGATAGGGGGCCGCCCAGAACCCGCGTCGCAATCTCGTTGAAGTCCACCACGCTGCTCAGTAAATAAATCATGATGGGATTCATCCCAATCCAGACAAAGGGCATCGCCCAGCCTTTGAATCCAATCCAATCCACCACCATATAAAACACCCCAAGAACGACCAAACTCCAACCACCCGCCAGCAGCACAAAGCTCGAAGTCCAGAGATTCTTGATCACCGGAAAGTGCTCCCCCCAATAATTCCCCAAGAAAACTAAAACCGCCCCCGCTAACAAAAGAAAACCGCACTTCTTCGCCCGCGTCAGCGTCTCGCCCTTCAAAAGAATCCCCGCAAAGACACCCAGCAAACACGTCGCAATCGCCGGAAGCGTCGAAAGAATCCCCTCCGGATCATGCGTCACTTTCCACTTAAAGAAGGGCAGATATTCGGAATCAAACCAGTCCGCAAGATTCTTCCCCTCCGCAAAACTTACCGTATCCTGCCCCGGCGCCACCACAAAACTGAGCAAAGCCCAATACCCCGCCAGTAAGGTCAAAAACGCCGCCGCCAGACCCCGTAACGGCACATGCAAAAATAACAACCCTGTCACCAAATAACAAATCCCGATCCTCTGCAGCACCCCCAGCAGCCGCACCCCTTCATGCATCTCCGCATCATACCAGCCTTTCGAAATTCCCCCGTAAAAAATGATCCCGATCAACCAAAGTAAGAGCCCTCTTTTGATCACTCGCCGCGTCGCACCCCTCCGATCCCCGGGCGCCGCCAGCTTGCTCAGAGAAAACACCAGTGACGTCCCAACGATAAAAATAAAGGACGGAAAAATCAGATCATAAAACCGAAAACCCTCCCACTCCACATGCGTCAACTGCAAGACCACTGTATCCAGCGCCGACGACTCCCCCCAGTTTAACCCTGCCAGCGCATGCGCAATCGCCTCGCCCCCCACGATCCAAAACATGACAAACCCCCGAAAAACATCCAACGAAACCAATCTCGAAGGAGCTAACTCAGGCACAAATTTCGGCACGGTAGCAGGCACATTTTCAGACGCAGTGACAAACTCACGCGCGGATTCAGGCTCAGGAGAAAATTCCGATACAAACTCGGACTCGGGCGCAGATTCAGGGCTATCGGACATTCTTAAACCTTAGTCATTTAAGCTCACAATGACAAAGCCTCCTTTTCACGCATCTTCAGCACAACCTACAATTACGCTGTCAGTGGAGAATTTGCAGTTTCCGGGACCGACCTTTGGATTTTCTACACAAACGCCCCGATCGATAGCTCACTCAAGCGCTACTCCATCACTAATACCCTAGCCGGACTCGGTGGGAGCACCCTTTACGTGAATAGTGAAAATGCCTCGGGCGGCTCCGGTCAAATCACCGATCAAGTCATGGGAACACACCATGCTGAACCCTGGCTCATATGAAAGCGATATTACCACGGCCCTCGCCTTGATTCCAGGCTCCACCCCCGCCCCCGAGCCTTCCTCGTCGGCCCTCCTGCTCGTCTCGTTCCTTCTGATCAGACGACGACGCTGATCCTCCCGGCTCGGGAGTTTCGCATTCTCGTTCTGAAATCTTTGCAGCGAGAGTAGGGGTTTCTCCGCTGATCTGGAGCCGATCATCCATAGAAGCCCTCTGGGCGTAGGAGGAATCCCGTCAACCAAATCTGCGTCCATCAGCGTAATCTGCGGATAGAGTTCCCCTCACCCAAGCCTCTCTCCTTGATCCAGATATTGCTCCTTCCTGACGTACCAATCAGATCAGTGCGAGCGTCTCAGTCTAGATGAGGAAATCCTTGTAGTGTTCGTGTTTGGCGACGAAATAGGCAGTGAATTTTATATCATCGTTTGTCCTCCAATATTTGCCGGTGTTTTGAACACTTACCGTCATCCACATGGGCGAAATGGCAGATGTTCATACCCGACATCAACACGAGAAATCTTCTCATGAGACAAACGTGACGATACATCACGCCGAATGCATCCTCCAAATTCCACTCTCGGCATTCCCCTCCACCCAGCTACACTCCGCCTCAATCATCCCTTCCATGAACTCTCCCAAACTCCTTCTCGGCCTCTTGGGCTTTAGCCTCTCAAACTCAGAGCTTTCCGCCGCCGACAAGCCCAACATCGTCCTCTTCCTTGTCGATGACATGGGCGCAATGGATACCTCTCTCCCCTTTCTCACCGATGAAAAAGGCACTCCGGTGAAACACCCGCTCAACCGTTTCTACCGCACGCCTAACATGGAGCGCCTCGCCGCCCAGGGCTCCCGCTTCAGCCAGTTCTACGCCCAGTCCGTCTGCTCCCCCACCCGCATTTCCATCATGACGGGTCAGAATGCCACCCGCCACAAAACCACCAACTGGATCAAACCCAAATCCAACAATCGTTCAAAATTCACCCCCGCCAACTGGAACTGGACCGGCCTCACCAAGTCCAGCCTCACCCTCACCCACCTCCTCGCCCAATCCGGCTACCAAAACATCCACGTCGGAAAAGGCCACTTCGGCCCCTACGATCACGAAGGCCAAAATCCGCTCAATCTTGGCTTCCATGTGAACATCGGCGGCGACAGCATCGGCCAACCCGGCAGCTACTACGGCAAGAGAAACTACGGCAACAAAGTCAAAGGACAGGACGAGAAAAACACTTACGGCGTCTCCCACCTCACCGACTACCACGGCAGCGACACCTTCCTCACCGAAGCCCTCACCATCGAAGCGAAGAAAGCCGTCAGCCAGTCTACCGAGGGGAAAAAGCCCTTCTACCTCTACATGGCGCACTACGCCCTCCACGCCCCCTTCAACTCCGACGCCCGCTTCGCGAAAAATTACCTCAAGTCCGGCAAGCCTAAAAATGCCCAAGCCTACGCCACCCTCGTCGAAGGCATGGACAAATCACTCGGCGATCTCCTCGACCACCTCAACGCACTCGACGTCGCCGAAGACACCCTCGTCCTCTTCCTTGGCGATAACGGAGGCGATGCCCCCCTCGGCGGCGCGCACGACTACGGCAGCTCGGCACCGCTCCGAGGAAAAAAAGGCGCCCACTACGAAGGCGGGACACGCGCCCCCTTCATCGCCGCTTGGGCCAAACCAAACCCCGCTAACCCCCACCAAAAACGACTCCCCATCTCCCAAGGCACCACCCAGACCCAGCTCGCCACCGTCATGGACCTCTTCCCCACCATCCTCAACCTCGTCGGCCAGGAAATTCCCAAAGACCACCCCATCGACGCTCACGACCTCAAAGCCCAATTCAACGGAACCCCAAATCCCGACCGCCCCGAAATCTTCCTGAGCCACTTCCCCCACGAACACCGCAGCGATTACTACACCGGCTTCCGCCACGGCGACTGGAAACTCATCTACCACTACCCCGTCGGGAAACAGACGCGACGCTACGAGCTCTTCAATCTCCGTACCGACCCCTTCGAAAAAGCCGACCTCTCCACCAAAAACCCCGCCGAGCTCAAGCGTCTCTTCTCAGAAATGACAACCCATCTCAAAGCCCAAGGCGCTCTTTTCCCCGTCGCTGCCGATGGCCGCAAGATCACGCCAGTCGCTCCGTAATCTATCGGCTCAAGTCATCTCATATCCTCTCTTCGTCTTCTCTCTCGCCTGCCTCACTTGCGGCACTCTTTCCGCCCAACCTCGTCACCCTAAGACCTGGCTCCACCCAAAAAGTTGGCGAAGCACCCTTCAAAATACTCAACGACCCCAAGGCCTGAGAAAAAACGACGTCACCGCCCTCTCCAAAGTCCTTCAAATCATCCCCGTCATCGATCCAAAAAGAGACATACCCTTCACTTCCGCGTATCCACAGCAGGCCCTTTCTCTTGATCTGTCTCATCGGGAAGGTGAGCTCCATTTTTTTACTGGAAACACCCGTCGAATTTTTCTCTTTAAAAAGCTGCCGATCCCTCCGAAAGAAAGGGAAGGATTTTCTGGCGACTCATCTCTCGCAAGGTATTTGAGCACATCGTTGACTTTGACCGTGATGCGCATTCCCCGGATACAGGGCTGACCACTTCTTTTGCCCGATTCGATCGGTAATTCGCTCATTCATATCGAGAAGATAGTTCATTGGGCTGTTTTAGTAAGTTCGCGGACTCGATACGATTATAACGGAGTTCCGGTAGGTCAAGAACCCAACCTCATCCGCACTCTCCTTCCTCTTAGCCCCGTGAAACGTTTTTCTTTCTTCTCGTCCTCACTCCCCGTCTTCTGCTCCTCCACAATCAGGAAATTTGTGCAGATTCGTAGGCTGATATTTCTCTCCAGTGAATTTGATTATAAATCGCGTCAAAAAAGCTTTGTTGACGATCGCCGCTGTCGTCACAGATCGAGCAAAAGAAGTATTTTCAATTACAGCAGCTTCAAACTGGCCAAGTGCAGGAAAATTCCTCAAAAAGGGACTCCTATGAAATTTACGCCTCTTCTAATTCTCATCAGTTCTCTTCTTGCCACCTCTCTTTCTGCAGAAGAATCCGAATTCCAGACGACCACGATTGATCTCGGTGTCATGGTAGGAGACCTCGAAAAATCGATTCAGTTTTACACCGAGGCCGTTGGCTTCTCGGTAGTGGGTGGTTTTACTGCTGATTCCCAAGTGGTGAAAGACTCCGGCTTAGGTGACGGAGAAGCACTTGTGATCAAAACGCTTGCTCTCGGGAAAGAAAAAGGAGCGACCAAAATCAAGCTTATGCAGGCCAAGGAGAGCCCAAGAAAAGGGTCCCAAACTTATATCACCAGCCAGTTGGGATTCCGCTATCTTACAATTCATGTGAAAAATATGGACGTCTCGGTGACCCGCCTCAAGAAGGCCGGGGTCAAGATCCTCGCTAAAGGACCCGTGGCTCTATCGGGCGGAAAAGTCTACCTCACCGTCGTCAAGGACCCTGATGGCAACTTCGTCGAACTCGTGGGACCCGCGGGTCAATAATTGTTGGAGCAGCTTTGTCCTGAGACCAAAGAGCTAGTATCAAATGACATCGTGACCATGCCACCGCCCGCTACTGCGGCAAACCGACCACCCGGAAATTTAGAGAACAACAACCCAATGGATTCGGCCCCTTTGCCGCGACCACCACTTCCATCTCTTTAAAATGGATGCCGTCTGCGGGCAGCTCCGGGATGAAAGCAATCCGCCTTAGGGACACTGGACCGAGAGAAGTGCACCTCTTCCTCCCCTATAGAGAAATTCTCGGACACGACCTCAAGGCAGCGACACCCTCAAAGTGACTATCCCTCCCTTTCGCAGCCTTCTCCTCCTCGCCACCGAAAAATGCCCCGTCCGCAGACAGAAAACCGGTGACGCCTACTTCTTCCCGCTCGATGACTCCATGGTCGGAAAAGAAATCGAAGTAGTCTTGTTGGGCATGAAAGACGGCGGAAAAGATCTCACCCCTTCGGTTTGGCTCACTGCCTGGGAACTCCCCTTTCAGGCCTCCCTCGCCAAATAACCCCTCCAACCCCCTTACCAATGTCCAGATTACTTCATCAGTCACTCAGACGCCTCACTGTCCTAAGCTCCCTCATCCTCTTCTCCGCAGCCACCGCTCATGAGATTAAATCCCTGAAGCCGGAAATTGCCGCTGAATATCAGCTTGATCCTGCATTCTACACCAAAACGACAATGGTGCAGGACATTCTCATCGCCACCTCAAATGAGGTTCCGGATGTCGTCCACAAAGAAGCAGCCTACCTCTTCGACCGTATGATGAAGGACCTCAAGCCTCCCATCGCCCAACGCATCCGCGATCAAAAAGTCCTCTGCCTTCTCGTGGGTCATGAAGAGCTCACCTCAGACCTTCCAGAATTCAAGTCTGACAAAACCGGCAAGGAACTCGACTTCTACAACTGGCGGCAAAGAGGATTCCTCACCAAAGTCAAAGGCCGAAACGTCGTCCTTTTCGCCGAAGAAGACGTCATGGAATACGAAGGAGGGATGCAGATCGAAAGTATTCTCATCCACGAATTCGGCCACGTCATCCACGGCGCAGGATTTGACGAGGAACTCAACAAACGCTGGACCCGGACCTTCATCAACGCCTCGACCATGGGACTTTGGAACGATGGCCGGGCCGCGCAACGCTTTCGTCGAATCACCGGTTACAAGCCGGTCAGCTTACTTGACGAACTGATTAAAGCCTTCCCCGACCAAACATCGACACTCCTCAAAAAATGCCTCAATGGAGGAGATATCCTCGTGAACGGAAAGCCCACCACTACCGATGTCAACGTGACCGGAAAAGATAAAATTCTTATCGTCTTCGGCGGAAAGAAACGATGCTATGCCGCCAAAAATCGCGCCGAGTATTTCGCTGAAGGTGTCCAGTGTTGGTACAACACAAACCGCACCATGGACCACGATCACAATCACATTCACACTCGTGATCAGATCAAAGCTTACGACCCCGTCTTCGCAAGATTCCTCGCCGACATCCTCGGAGATAATAAATGGAGCTTCGCTTCGCCCCGGGACCGCGCTGGCGAAGGACACCTGAAAAATTACGATCCCTCCTCCGCCCCCGTCGCCAAAGAATCTGAAGACATCCGCATCGCCGGACTCGAATTCTTCGACCAATACTGGAAAGAATACTGGCAGAGACTTCACCTCAAATATCCCGTCGCGGGAAACTAGTAAAGCCCTCCTCGAAAACAGCGACCAACCCCAATTCACTCTCGCTAAAAATATCGAGAATCGTCAACTCCTCATCGCCTACCTCGCATCACTCAAAAGCGCGAAGAAGTAAGGCTTTAAGAAGCGGCTACTTCTTCAAGGAAGAAATATCGAGCGTCTTAAATTCGACCTCCACTCCCTCTGCCTGAACTGCGATCTGCCCTTTGGAAACCGTGCAGTTTTTCCCGTGATTCACAAAGTCACCATTGACCCAAACCTTCACTTCGTTGCCCTGGCATTCGATGACCATTTTGTTCCACTCGCCCACCGCCTTCTCTGAGCCATCGGTGAGATTCAAAATCCGACGGGAATCGCCTTGTGCGCCACCCCATTTCTGTTTTTCACCCTTGGGCCGACGCTTCACCATATCGGGAACTTCAATGTTCTCGCCGATGCACCAAAAGTCGCCGGCATTGGTGTGATGCATCTGGACCTCGATCGAGCTGGGAAACATCCCGTAGAGAACACGCGGTTTGGAAGAATGGACCAAGACCCCGCAATTTCCGGGCTGATCGACAAAGCGATACTCTACCTCGAGGCGATAGTTCTCGTAAACCTTGTCCGTGATGAGGTGACCACCAGGCTTCCCCAGACTGACGAGCATGCCATCGCGAGCCACGAAGCTTGGCTTAATGTCAGACTTCTTATCCGCGGCCGGGACATCGCTATGCCACCCGGTAAGATCTTTCCCGTTAAAGAGTGAAACAGGTTTCGCATCATCAGCGAAGAGGGATCCCACCGAAAGGAGGCCAGAAAGAAAAATACTCGACTTCAACATGATCTAATTACGCAAATACTTTACGATTCATTCAGCGATCCGCCAAACTTACTTTTTCGCCTTCTTCCACGGCTCGGGATATTTCGCCAAAATTACTTTCAAACGATCCATTACGGCTGGCTTCTGATTCGCGAGATTCACCTTTTCCGAGACGTCCTTCTGATAATCGTAGAGTTCGTATTCCGTCGAACCCTTGCCCCTCCACTCCATCAAACGGTAGCGCTTGGTCCGAATGGCTCGCCCCAGTTTTCTTTTAGGATAGGCATGAAAAGCATGGTCACGGACACGCGCCCTTGGATCCTTCAAGACCGGGACCAAACTCAGTCCGTCCATCGGCTGGGGACCCGCAGGAGCGGGAAGTCCGGCCAGCTCTGCTAGCGTGGGGTAAATATCGACGGACTCAGCAAGCTGCTTGGTCGCACTCTGAGGCTTCGTCACTCCAGGAGCATGGATCAAAATCGGAATGCGATTCGCCTGCTCGTAATTGGTGTGCTTCGTCCAGATTCCAAGATCACCGAGATGAAAGCCATGATCACCCCACAGAACAACGATGGTATTGTCGCTGAGTTCCAATCGATCCAGCTCGGCAATCACTCGGCCAATCTGGGCATCAACGTAGGAAGTCGAGGCATAGTAGCCATGGATGAGCTGACGAGCGAGGGCATCATCGATCTGGCGTTTGTCTGACTTATCCGGGACCGGGAAATAATTGCGAATCTCCCCTCCTCTTTTGTGTGCCACCGCCGGAGAATCTTTCGGGTGATCTTTGTTCCCAGCGAGAGTGAATTGATCGGGCTGATAGAGATCCCAGTATTTCTTGGGAGCCGAGAATGGAAGATGGGGCCGCGCAAATCCTGCGGTGATAAAAAAGGGCGTCCCGTCGTCACCCCGACGTTTTTTGGCCGCCTGAAGCCGCTTGATCGTCTCCACCGCGACCCGCCCATCGGCATAGGCATCATCACCGACATCCGGTGATTCAAAGGCCGCACCCCGCGGCAGCGAATTCATGCCCCCTTTCGGAGCAGGCGTGTTGGTAAACATCGCTTCTTCCCGGGTCAGTTTGCCCTCCGGTTTCGACGCCGGATCGAGATACTCGATCACTTTTTCTTTAAAATGCGGCACCGAAAACGACTTCGGATCTCCCTCGTTTCCGTGGCCGATATGAAAAACCTTCCCAAGCGACTCCGTGCGATAGCCATGCTTCGCAAAATACTGCGGCATCGTCACGGCATCAGGAATCCTCGCTCTCAAGTTCGAACCCAAACCATAAAGCCCCGTCGAGGTCGAGTGCGACCCCAGCATCAGCGTAAAGCGGGAAGGCGCACAAACCGCCTGATTGCAGTAAGCAAGATCGAAGCGCATCCCCCGGGATGCCAGCGCATCAATCTGCGGAGTCTTGGCAAGCGGATCGCCATAGCACCCAAGCGCCGGCTTCAAATCATCAACGAGAATCAAGAGCACGTTGGGTCGAACCGCTGTTAACACTGCACTGCTGAAGAGACCGAAGAAAATGGGAGCAAGTCGAGAGGATGTCATTTCTTGAGACCACTCTGACGGCTCTTCTCGCTCTTCCAAGATTGAAAATCCTGAGGATCGCGTAAAAAAAAGCCTAGTGGTGGCCCCATTCCCTCATCGGATGGGACGGTCCGGGGGTATTGCTGACGTTTTTTTGTGGGTCTTGCTTGGGTAAGGAGGAGCAATGACTGGAAGATAGGGAGGGAACGCGACTTACTTCCTAGCAGGTGCCTTCCCGCTTTTCCAGAGGCGGATATCAGGGAAGTCATTCGCTGAAGCAGGTCCATCAGTGGTGCGACCACGGGCGACGTCTTCTTCGAGATGCGTGAGGAGTCTCTTCACGACCTCTGGTTTTTTGAGATAGAGATTCGTGGTCTCGCTGGGGTCGCTCTCGAGATCGTAGAGCTGTGCCGGCGGTTGGTCCTTAGCAACTTGATTCTCCTTGGGCACGGACCAACCGCCGGAGCCTTTTGCGAGAGCGAGCTTCCACTTGCCGAGGCGGTAGGCGAAGTGACCCGAGACGGAGTGGTGGATCACTCCTCTGCGGGTAGAGACGATGGGCTTTCCAAAGAGGGCGGGGAGAAAACTCACGCTATCCTCGCCACTCCCAGCAGGAAGCTTTTCCTCCAAAATCCCAGCGGTAGTTGCTAGCAGATCGGTGAGGCAGATAAGCTGGTCGGAGTTCGTGCCAGGAGCGACCTTCCCCGGCCAGCGGACAATGAAGGGAATGCGGTGTCCACCCTCCCAAATATCCGCTTTCGAGCCACGTAAATACGCGCTCACTTGGTGCCCACCGGCAGCCAGTTTGGGAATATCAGCCGCTTTCGAACAGCCATTGTCGCTCGTAAAAATAACGAGCGTGTTTTCGCTCATCCCATGCTTCTTCAGTGCCTTGCTGATTGCGCCGAGCACCGCGTCCGTCTCCATCACAAAATCGCCATACTTGCTGAGCTTACTTTTGCCCTGCCATGCCTTCGACGGAAGAATCGGCGTATGGGGCGAACCGAGTGGGACATAGAGAAAAAAGGGATCCTCTTTGCCCGCGCGGGAATCAATATACTCGATGACCTTTTTCGTCAGTCGCGGGAGCATATTAATCGGATCATCGTGCTCAATGACACGATCATTCTCCATCACTGCTTCCATCTCCCGAGCATGGTGGAAGCCGTGAAAATAATCGAAGCCTCGGGTGAGCGGACCATCGGCGATGAGCGAGCCCACCGGCGGACGCTTGTGCTTCTTGCGCTTTAAAATTTCCTTCGACTTCGAATCGCGGTAGTCAAAATTCATGTGCCATTTCCCAACGATCCCGGTGTGGTAACCTTGCGTCTTCAGAAAGCTCGCCACGGTGGGACGATTTTCCGCGATAATGTTCGGAGCAAAGCCCACGACCACACCTTTTTGAAGCGGCGTGCGCCAGCTGTAGCGCCCTGTCATAATCCCGTAGCGCGTGGGCGTGCACACCGAAGAACCGGAATGCGCATCGGTGAAAATCATTCCCTCCTTGGCGAGTTGATCCGCACAAGGCGTCGCGATCTTGGAAGTCTTGGGAGCGAGGCATTGGATGTCTCCATAGCCAAGGTCATCGCAGATCAGGTAAACGATATTCGGTTTCGCCGCTACCCCGATTGAGGCTGTGAACACAGAGAGAAGAGCATTCTTAATAATCATTTTTTGAGAGAGTTTCCCTTTTGCCAAAACAAGGGAGCGTGATTGAGCGGACAAACGAAATCGAGGACTCCATCACCACCGGGATCGACAGTCTCCAGTCCACTGGGATCACTACGTAAACGAATCCCACTTTCTCTCGGCTCAACTGGAGTAGAGTCCCCGCACCATCGCCCACCATTAAGAGCCCAACCGCAGCGGCATAAGGCCCCGTTTCAAACTGGGGATTATAGAAATTATGAGCCCTTGTGAGATTCAAGTGCCCGTTCCTATTGAAGTCGAAAAAAGTAAATCCCTGCACCGACGCAATCTGCGCGATGCGCGGAAAGGTCCGGAAGGTAAACTGACCAGATCTGTCATTAATCAAGAAACCAGACTCCAGGGTGTCGCAGACAAACTTCCGCGCCTTCTCCAAGCCACCCGGATAGATTTCACTCAACTCCGACTTGGCAAAGACATGGAAGCTGCCAAGGCGCTTCGCCAATTGCAGCATCGCATTCGTTGAACAGCTCTTCCGCCGGATCGAAAACAAAGTCTTATTTTCAAAATCCGCTTCTACAATCCGGGGAGCCCCCTCCCCGATCACATCTCCATCATAAATGAGCGCTGGATGTTCCTTGCACGCATGATCCTTCGTATTGAGATCGAAATTCCCCACCGCTCCTCCACACCCAAACCCGCTAAAATACATGCGGGCAAGCGAGTAAGTTTCGTCGGCCACCTTGATAAAATTAACCCCACTCACCTCAGAACTCACTCTTGCAAAAAGCGTCTCCCCTTGAATCTCTTCCGAGGATTCAATTCGACACCACGGGAATAAAGAGCGAGAGTCCACTCCCTTACTGAACGAAGAATGAAAATAACATCCCTCATTACCACCCTCGCCCTCCTGACCACCTCCCTCAGCTTCGCTGGTGGTGAGGGTTGGATGCACGACTTTGAAGCCGCCAAAAAGAAGGCCGCAGCCGAAAATAAAGACCTTCTGGTTGATTTCACCGGCTCCGATTGGTGCGGATGGTGCATCAAACTCAACGAAGAAGTCTTTCAGCACGATCCCTTTAAGAAGGGCATCGCGGAAAACTACATCCTCGTGGAACTCGACTACCCTAGGGACAAGTCGAAGATGGACGAAGCCACCATCGCCCAAAACGAAAAGCTTCAGACCAGCTACGCCATTAAGGGTTTTCCAAGCATCCTCCTCATGGATGCCCAAGGCCGTCCTTACGCCAAAACAGGCTATCAAGAAGGTGGTCCCGAAGCCTACCTCAAGCACCTCTCCGAAATTCAAAATAATAAAAAGGAACTCGGTGAGGAACTCGCAACTGCTAGAAAATCCGAAGGTCTCGATAAGGCAAAAGCCCTCTTCGCAATCCTCGCAGAAATGCCCGAAGGCCACGCCTCACACTATGTGAAGGCCGAAGAAGAAATCATCAAGAACGACCCGGAAGATGTCACCGGCTTCACTGCGAAGAAGAACCAGGAACAAGCCATGTTTGGCTTGGAGACCGGACTCCAGACGGCCATGGAAGCTGGGAAGACTGACGAAGCACTCGCCCTCGTCGATTCGTTCATCACGATTCACAAGGTCGATGGCGAGAAAAAGCAAGAAATCCTGAGCATCAAATTCAACATCCTCATGAAGGACAATAATTTCGAGGCCGCTGAGAAACTTCTCGACGAAATCGTCGCCGTAGATCCCGAAAGCCAATATGGAAAGGGAGCTGCCAGCTTCAAACCCCGCCTCGAAAAGATGAAAGTCGAAGCAGCGGAAGAAGAGTAACGATGAACAAGCAGAAGAATTGCATGCCAACGCATCTATCAGGATATCTTGGTCCTAAAAGGGGCAAACGTAGGATAGCTGTCCCCGCTATCGTCTCTAATACTTCTACCTCGAGCTCACGATCAGCCTAATAAACTGCATCGGAATCGAAGCAAAGGCGGTCGTTGATCGATACATCACCATTTCCGTGCCATCCCCATTGGCAATAGCTGAGACAAGCTCCGTCCCCATATCGCTCCAGCCTTGAAGGTCTGTCGCCACTTGTGCTCCGATGATAATATCGTCCGCCGCGACATTTCTCCGGAAGGAAATGTTAAGGCTAGGAGTGACGTCATCATCAAGGAATCCCGTACTCACCACAATTGCAGCTTCCGGGCTTCCACCAGCATCCCCGGCAATCGAGCCAAAGGCATACTCCAGGAAAGCAGAGAGACCGTCGCCATCCGCATCCGCGTTCGGGTCACCTGCGAACATCACGGAATCAGAGGTTCCAGGAGTGCCTCCGATCGCAACACTTGATCGCCAATTTGCCCCAAGTCCATGATCCAGTGAATCACTGGGCGCAATGAGAACAAGCGAGTAACCATCGCCATCAGGAGCCGTCGGCCACGGGTTCACATCGAGATACTGGAAGCGCTGAACATCGACCGCCCCAGACGACTCTACAATCGCGATCACCTCACCACTGTTGCTCAAGCTAGAAGTGAAAACTCCAGAAGCGATATTGATTCCCACGGTGTTGTAGGCTGCAGAAAATGCGGTCTGATCTTTCACCAAGACGATCCGTTGGCCGGCCGGGAGAAGAGTACCGGAGGCAAAGGTGTAAGTGACTCCGGTAATAGAAACGTCCGTAAGATCGATCGTTCCCTCTGAGATATTCATGAACTCGATCCACTCGGTGCTCTCGTCGGCCCCCGGAGGGTTGTAGTAGATTTCAGAGACCACCAGATTAATCGACGAAGCTGGGGTGCCGACGATGAAGTCCGCCTCGGTCAACGCCGACCATTCGCCGTTGTCGAGCGCACGCGCCTTCAGCGTACCAGTCGCGGTCAGCGTGACAGCAGAAGATCCCGCGTTCGGCTTGCTAGCCCGCAAGCGAAGATCGAGACCCAAGTCACTGCTGCTCGTGGATTGCTGATGCACTTCCACCGCAATGACATTGACACCCTCCACCAAGTCTCCCGGAGAAAGAGTCCAGGTATCAAGCGCCACCACTTCGTCCTCGGGACTCGCATTGATTGCGATCTGAGAAAAACCAATCTTTCCAGAGATCAAGTTCGTCCGATCCAGCTCTTTCCCGTTGAGGTAAACAATGGCTCCGTCGTCACGAATAATGTCGGTGACCAATTTGGTGTAATCTGCCGCACCCGTCACCGAGAATTCCTTGCGGAAATAGGTCGTCAAGTGACGTGGCGTCGAAGCAGGGCCCACCGTGGTATTTCTGGTAAGATTCCCCACCGTTCCATATCCCAGCATCGCCTGCCCCGTTCCCCAGGAAGCGGCATTGAAAGAAGGATGCTTCCAATCGCTGATATTGTAATCCGGATGTCCCACGACTACCTCGCTATCGCTCTGCGCCACTCCAGTATCAAGATACCTCCATCCGGTGGCCTCAAATTCAATGAGGGTCTCAAGATTCGCCCCTCCCGTAAGCATCCCTGCTCGGGGATTGATACCGCCACCCACTTCTCGGGGATCACTCCCATCGGTGGTGTAATAAATGTTTCCAACCGAGGCCGTTACGGTGAGGTCATAATTGTTCGGCACCACCCCTCCATACTGCGCATAAATCGGAGTATCGATGGAAGGATAGAGATTCTGTCCCCGCAGCTCTCTCACAATGGAGCGACTGTCGCTCACATCATGGAGCGTCGGAATGTAATTATTAATGACATTGTCTCTTTCGACGATCCAGTGCTGCTCGCGCGTAAAGTAGATCGGACTATTGATAGTCGGCGGGTAGTGATCGCTATCAATGTCGGTCGAGCTACTCGCGGTATTTCCATACGTCGTATTCGCCTGGGTATCTCCCCAGCGGGCCGACTCGGCCACGATCGCCTTATCGATCATGTTTGAAAGATTCAGGAAACGATCCTGTGCCTTCGACTCGCTCAGGGCGCCACCGTTGAACATGTGCTGATAAACCCGATCCGCGAAGAGCATGCGGAACTCGTTATTTAAACGCAGCCGTTGGAAGGGATCACCTGCACCCGAAGCGCTTGAATAGCGATTCCAACTGTATTTATCGAGAGCGATTTCCTGATCCCAAACCTGGAATCGAAACTTCCCGTCGCCGCTCGTTACGTTCGCCGCAGCATAACCATTCTTATGCGGCCAGTCCTCCGTATCTGCCAAGTAGTGAAGGAGCATATAGTCGATATAGTTCTCGATATCGAGGTAGCCCTTCGACTGCTCATAAGTGGCATTGTTCGTGATCGAGCCATCCAAAATCGACATCATCGAATTCCAGCGCGAGGGCGGCGAGGTCAGATCCTTGTTCACGAGCCAGTCTTCCTTTTCGCCACCAATATGATCGGCATACCAGTCATCCTCGATTCTCTCGGTGAGGTTGTGCACGCCGAAATAAACGCCGTTGTAATAGAGATGTACGAAGTTTCCGTGACCACTTGCATGGCCCATGTCCGACATGCTATCCTTCATCCAAACATCGCGGGTATACTGCGAATCGTTTGGGCGATAGCGCGACGAACTCCACGAAGCGAGCGCCCATGAATCGGTGAAGCAGGCTCGGAGAACCAACTTGTTGAACTCATTGATCTCGGAATCAGGGAAGAGATCATAATTCAACTTAGGAATTCCCACCGTGGAACTAAAGGTCAGGCGCATCGAGTGCTTCTGCATACGGGCGGGCCGACGACTCGCGTTTCCTTGCGTCTCGATTTTACAATCTTCTTGAAAACCAGTGGAGCCATCGGGAAGAATATATTCGATCGAACACTCGCGCTCAAAGCGCCCTTTTGGATTAGTCAAAACTCCACCAGTCCCGCCAGTGATGTCTCCCTGACTCATCGAAATGGCAACCGTCGGAATATCGCGCAAGGCTTCTTGTACCGTGTATACTCCCAAGCCATTCGTGTTGTTCACAACACGCGGGTCCATCTCATAATCCGATGGCACCAAGCCAACGTCACTATCGTTCCCCCAGTTGGTGGGCCATCCCGGAACCAAAGTCCCTTGCTGGACCACGTCGTCGATAAAGAGGTAAGTATGCGAATCAACATTCGTCGGCAGCCAGTTGCTAAAGGTCGCGATCGCCCTCACCGAGGTCGTGGTCGTGATGCTGATGGGACCAGAATAGATCGCGCCTAAACTCGCGGTCGGCTTGGAGCCATCTAAGGTGTAACGAATCGTTGATCCCGGAGTGGCTGAGGTGATCTCAAGCGCAAACGGGGCGCTGTAAAATCCCCGATCCTTTGAGAAATTGGTATCCTTAACCACTCCCGGATAGGCCGCACTGCCGTTGACGGTCCTGGGCGTGTTGTTTTGAAAAAAGACGGAAACCCCACCAGCTGCGGGGATTCCATAGGAAATATCGGTAAACTGCTCGGGATAAACCGGAGAGAAACTGTCATCAATCGTAGTCCCATCCGGCCGCACAATCGCGAGATACTCACCTGAGGCCGAAAGACTAAAACTAGTATGCGCGTCCCCTCCGGAATCAATCACGTCCTTTCCTGAAGCAAAAACGATCAGGTAGCTGTTGGCTTGAATCGAGACTGCGGGAAAATTCCATTTTGTAAGATTGGTCACATTATCCGTGAGATAGTAAGCGTCCAAATTAACTATTGAATTGTTGGGGTTGTAGATCTCGATCCAATCCTCCCTCTTTCCGAATCCATCTCTCAGGCCCGTGCTATTCCGAACCAAAATTTCATTCAGCCGCAGAGGAATGAGAGTGTTTGGAAAGTCCCCCGATTGAGTCGGATCGGTTCCTTCGGAAATCTCGAGCGCGTCATTGAAGCCATCGCTATCAGTATCTTCGAGCGTCGGATCGGTGACGAAGCCATTGGCTGATGAAAGCTCATCAGCGTCATTGATTCCCTCACCATCCGTATCCGCTAAAAGAGGATCGGTCCCGTGCACGTTGATCTCATCGTCATCGTCGAGAGTGTCGCTATCCGTATCGGATAAGGTTGGGTTCGTTCCCGACAACTGCTCCTGTAAATTGGTCAGTCCGTCACTGTCGTTGTTCCCGCTTCCAGTCGCCGTCGTTAGATTAGGGAAATGAACCAGCTCCCAAGAATCATCAAGTCCATCGGAATCTGAATCATTCACCACCTCGATTTGGAACGCTTTCTCCGTATAAGCACCCGCGGCATCGGTCGATCGCACCCGCGCTGAGAGAATCGTCCCCCCCAAGAATCCACTCAAGTCCCGATCCGTCTCCAAGATGCTTCCGCTAAAACTAAATTGCGCGTTGTCCGTAGATCCCGTGCCCATGACGAGCGTGTAGGTAAAGGTGTCTGCCGCGGTGGGGTCGGTGGTGGATAGGCTTCCTACTACCGTGCCAATCGGAGCTGTCTTGGCTACTACCAAACTAGAAAGCGCAATATTAGTCGGGCCATCAGTCGATACCGGATCACCAATCTCAAGACCATTAATGAAAACATTGTGGGAACCGTTCGGATTAGTCGCCGTGACTTTTCCGGTAATCGTGACATTTCCCGAGCCATCCGTCGTGACGTTAATCGTCACCACATTGTTTGCCAGAGTCGCAGGAGCACTCGTGAAAGTCAGCCTTTGAGTCGCCGAGCCACCACCGTTCCAATCCGCGGCCCGTCCGCCTCCCGATCCAGAGTCATAGCCCCAAATCTTAACAGGATATTCGGTATTCGGCTGCAAGCCGGTCAAGGAAAGGTTGAGCCCGGAGCCCGGCGCACTGTTAAAACTCCCGTTCGCAAAAAGAAAATCCCGCCACATCGACGCCTCCCCGCCTCCTCCATTATTTGTGCCCCGGTCCCGGTCATCCAGAGCCACCGAACCAATCGGATCCACATCCAAACCGATCCCCCCGGGGAAATTCTTCGACCACGAATCGCCCAGTTCGTTGTCGCCCGATGCAATCGACTGCCATCCACTTTGAGTCACACCAGAGTCGTTAAAATCAATCTGAAGGGTCAGCGCCGATACCGCTGAAATCGTAAGAAGAAGCGCAAAAAAGTGACAAAAGTAAACAGGCAATTTCATGGGGAAATCCCATAAATAAAGGAATCATCGTGAACTCGACATAAAAAAGTCCCCTCCAGCGCCCTAAAACTCACCTCACGACTTCACATTCCTCTCATCTCTCGCCACCCTCGCCGTGTGCCAACTGAACCGATCACCACCACCGGCGAAATCCTCGCTGTCCTGAGCGACCGCGCCTTCCGCGTCTGCCTCCCCAATGGCAAAGAAATCATCGGCCACCCCTCCAAGACTCTCGCCTCCGAAAAACCTAACCTCACCCCAGGAAAAAAAGTCCGCCTCGAAATGACCCCCTACGATCTCGAAAAAGGCCGCATCGCCGCCATCCTCTGAGTTTCCCCCATCTTGGTTTAGAATTTCTCCCTCTAGAATTTAGAATTTTTCCGCCCAAATGCCCCGCCACTATATTATTGGAACCGCCGGTCACATCGACCATGGAAAATCCACCCTCGTCCAAACTCTCACGGGCGCTAACACGGACCGCCTCCCCGAAGAACAAGAGCGCGGCGTCACCATCGAGCTCGGCTTCGCTCACTTCTCTCTCCCCACTCCTGCCGGAAACGACACCTTCGAGATCGGCGTCGTCGATGTCCCCGGTCACGCCGACTTCATCAACAACATGGTCGCCGGCGTTGGAGCCATCGACCTCGCCATCTTCATCGTCGCCGCCGATGACTCCTGGATGCCCCAGTCTGAAGAACACCTGCAAATCCTTTCCTACCTCGGGATCAGTAATTTCGTCATCGCACTTACCAAGGCCGACCTCTGCGAGGACATCGACTTCGTCAAAGAAATGCTCGCCGATGACCTCAAGGGAACCGCCCTTGAAAAGGCCCCCATCTGCCCCATCGCCGCCCCCACTGGACTCGGCATGGATGAGCTCAAAGCCACCCTCACCAAGATTCTCTGGGACACCCCCCAGCCCCGCGACTACGGACAGCCCCGTCTCGCGGTCGACCGCGCATTTTCTCCCAAAGGCGTCGGCACCGTCGTCACTGGCACCCTCACCGGCGGATGCGTCAAGACTGGCGATTCCCTCACAACCTATCCCTCCGGACTCAGCACCCACATCCGCTCCATCCAGAGCCATTCCTCCTCCCTTGGCGAAGCCCGCCCCGGCATGCGCACCGCCCTCAACCTCCCCGACCTTCCCCTTTCTACCAAAGGAAAAAAAGGAATCTCCCGAGGCCACCTCCTCGTCGGAGGAACACCCGCACCTGCCTCCACCGAGGTCGACGTCCAAATCACTCGCGCCGCCCGGCCCATACCCGGGCAAAAAGGCACCCTTCGCCCCCTCAAAAATGGCCAAAAAATCTACGTCCACCACGGCTCCGGGCGCTCTCAAGGACGCCTCTTAATGGCCGAAGAAGGGAGCACCATCCTTCCTGGATCAGATGCCCAAGCCCAGCTCCGCTTCGACCATCCCATCCACACTCTCGTCGGCGAACACCTTGTCCTGCGCGAAGTCTCCGGCGAAGCCACCCTCGGCGGCGCCGTCGTCCTCGATCCGCATCCATCACGACGCCACTTCCGCGACGAAGACCGCCAGGCTTTTCTCATCGAGCGCGCCTCCGATTCAACCGACCTTGGTCTCATCCTTCGCAGCCACCTCGAGCGTGACCATTTTCTCCCCATCACCACTCTTTCTCGGGCCCTCCCCTTTTCTCCTGCTGAAATTAAGACCGCCCTTAAAAAACTCACCAAGGCTAACCTCATCAGCCCCGTCGGCGACAAATACGTCACTCTTCACTCCTTCTGGAAAGACCTCTCCAAAACGAGCGCTAAAATCGTCAAGAACTACCACAAGTCCCACCCCGATCACACAGGCATGAGCACCGAGCTTTTGAAAAAGAACCTCGGCACCCCCATCGGCATCCCCGGCCTCTTCGATGCCCTCCTTAGCTGGCTTTCTAAAAACGACTTCCGCGTCAGCGACAACCTCGTCTGCCACGAGAGCCACTCCCTCGAACTCCCCTCGGAACTCGAGGCTCCAGCCGCCGAAATCCTCAAAACCCTCGACAGCACCGGCCTGACTCCTCCCCTCCCTGGCGAGCTCCAGTCCACTTCGAATCACGAAGCCGCCTACCGCTTCCTCTCGCGGACCCAACAAATTATCCCCCTCGATCCCAAGGTCACCCTCAGCAAAAAAGCCTACGACTCGGCCATCGCTACCGTCACTGCCTATCTCGAGAAAAACGGCCAAGGCACCGCCTCCGAACTCCGTCAGGAACTGGGCACCTCGAGAAAAGTCCTCATGCCCCTCCTCGAGCGCCTCGACCGCGATAAAATCACCGTAAGAAACGGCGATCACCGCACCCTCGCATAGAGGAGCTGGGGCGTTTCGTCCCGACAATTCCTCAAAAAGTCTCCGCCGCTAAACTAGCAATCTTCGAGACACCCCTTCGTGATCAAAATTGCCTGATCAATAAAGTCATCAACCTGCGAAAGTGAAAGATCGACCT
>Ga0209502_10001362_pt1 | contig 22570 bp, 34 predicted proteins | sample ArcticOcean_MG_C_10_FD_187442 | JGI IMG/M metagenome (GOLD analysis project Ga0209502, IMG submission 187442) | Marine microbial communities from western Arctic Ocean - ArcticOcean_MG_CB11_90 (SPAdes) (version 2) | ecosystem: Environmental > Aquatic > Marine > Oceanic | place: Arctic Ocean... | reverse complement strand
CTATTTTGGAGAAAAAGATTATCAGCAATATATTTTTATAAAAAGAATTGTAAAACAAACAATCTTAAAAACAAAAATTATAATGGGTAAGACCATTAGAAATAAAGATGGTTTAGCGTTATCATCTAGAAATAAATATCTTAGTGAGAACGAAAAGAACATAGCAAAATATATTTATAAATATTTGAAACAATCAAGATTATTGATTAAAAAAGGCCAATTAATATCTACAGTATTAAAAAAACAGGAAGATGATATGCTTAAACTTGGTTTTTCTAAGATTGAGTACCTTGAAGTAAAAGATAGCAATTTAAGAAAATCAAATTTACCCCATAATAAATCAAGAATATTTATTGCTGCTAAAATAAACAATATTCGTTTAATTGATAATATTTTAATCTAAATTATAATATAATTATTATGAGATGGAAAATATCTAATAGTTTAGAAGATTATGATTCTACAATTAATTTTATGGAGTCAGAAATTATAAAGATTAAGAATGATCAGTTAGATGATCTTACTTGGCTATTAGAATACCCTTCCCTATATACAGCTGGCTTAACTGCAAATTCAACAGATTTATTAGATAAAGATAAATTTCCTGTATATCAATCAAAACGTGGTGGAAAATATACATATCATGGTCCAGGGCAAAGTATTGTTTACCCTTTGATTAATTTAAATAAGAGAGAAAAAGATATAAACAAATATATTTCTAATTTAGAGTTGGCAATTATAGGTATTCTTCAAGATATTGGGATTAAAGGTGAAACAAATAAAAATCATCATGGAATATTTGTAAAAAAGAAAAACAATCAAAACTATAAAATAGCAAGTATTGGATGTAGATTCAAAAATTGGGTAAGTTATCATGGTTTTAGCATTAATCGGAATCCCAACCTAGAGCACTACAGTGGAATTAACCCATGTGGACTAGACAATAAAAATGTGACCAGTATTGAAGATTTAGGTAAAAATGTAACAAAGAATGAATTAGATATTGCAATTAAAGAAAATTTAATAAAAATATTAAATATATGAAATGTTCAATAGTTAAAAATAAAAATACTAATTATTTAAGATTAGAAATCAGAAATAAAATATATAAATTTTCACCAATATGGTTAATTGAACACAGTTCAGATATAACTATAAGAGACAAGCAAACAAATCAACTATTAATAGAAGCGGCTGAGTTAGATTTAAATCTGAAAATCAATAAATTTAAAATTAATAAAAGTATATTAAGTATTAGTTTTAGCAATAACTCTAAACATAACTACAATATTAATGATCTTATAGCTCCAAAAGAATACCCTAAGAAAACTTTGTGGAACAGTTCTTTAAAAAAGATACCACAATATAATTTTAAAAAATTTAACCAAAACTTATTAAAAGATGTTTTAAATGCAGTTGATGAGTATGGTTTTTGCTTAATAAAAAATATGCCCACAACAAAAAATGGTATACATGCTTTAACAAAGCATATTGGTCCTATTAAAGAGACAAATTGGGGAAATATTGCAGATATAAAGAATATTAAGAAAGCTTACGACTTAACAATGACTGAAAGAGCTTTGGAAAATCATACCGATAATCCATATAGATTTCCAACTCAAGGCTATATATTTCTTCATTGCATTAAAAATAGTGATGTCGGAGGTGAAAACACATTGGCTGATGGCTTTAATATAGCGAAACAAATTAAAAGCAAAAATATTGAGATGTTCAATATTTTAAAAAGTTTTAAAACTTTCTTCCAATATAAAGATAAAGATACAATCTTAGAAAATTATTGTTCGTTAATAGAGACTGATTATGAAGATAATATTGTTCAAGTCCGATACAATAATCGGACAGAAATTATTCCTTATGATGATTTATGTGAAATAAATAAATATACTGAAGCCAGAAGTAAGTTTTGGAAGTTAATAAAAAGTAAAGTTAATAATATTACAATTAAACAAACCTCTGGAGATATGATAATAATGGATAACTATAGAGTTTTGCATGGCAGATCAAAATATAAAGATATAAAAAATCAAAGATATTTTAGGCAGGGTTACTTAGATAGAGATATACTCCAAAGCAGACTTAAAACCTTGGCACAATAAATTATTTAAAAGTCATTAAGACTTCATCGGTGCTTACACTAGAGCTTTCCTCTATGAAAATATCATCTACAGTACAGTCTTTCTCACTTTTTAATATATTTTCCATTTTCATAGCCTCAATAACCACTAATTCCTCACCTTGTTTTACAAGTTGTCCTTTTTTGACACCAACTGATTTAATAAGTCCTGGCATTGGAGAAATAAGCTTTTTAGATAAATCTTCGAGCTTAATTTCAGGCATGTACGCAAATAAATCATAGTTTTTATCGGGTGTTACAACTAACTTTAAACTACAGTCTTCAATCGTTAATGAATACTGATTAAAATTATGAATCTTATTTACTTTAATAAAACATAATTCATCCTCTATATTTAAAGACATTATTTTTTGATTAATCTTCCATTTTGAGCTCAAGGTTATTTCTTTGGTCTTGTCGATAAGAGTCATTAAAGCATTATCACCACTAATATTATCTAGTTTTACTTTAAAATTAGATAATGTTTTTTCTGAAATTACTGAAAAATTAGAGCTATTATTTTTTTTATTTATTTTTTTATAAATAAATATTGCCGCATGATGGAATTTATTTATCAATGATTTATTTAGACCATAATTATGAGAATATCCCTTTGGATAATTTTTTTTAATAAAATTAGTTGTTATATTTCCGTTTTTAAAATCTTTATTTTTTAAAGTAGAAATTAAAAATGCTATATTGTGATCAACTCCTGTTATATAGTATTGTTGTAAAGCATTTATCATAGATTCAATTGCTTTTAATCTTGTGCTAGCATGAACCGCTAATTTTGAAATCATTGGATCATAAAAAATACTAATATCAGACCCAGAAGAAACACCTGTATCATTTCTAACAACCTCATTTAAAGACGTTTGTTGCGGTTCATGGTATTCAATAATTCTTCCGATTGACGGCAAGAAATCTTTTAGAGGATCTTCAGCATAAATTCTTGACTCAACTGACCATCCTTTTAAAGAAATATCTTTTTGTTTTAAGTTAAGTTTTTTTCCATCGGCACAGTTAATCATTTGTTCAACAAGATCAACGCCTGTAACTAATTCTGTAACGGGATGTTCAACTTGAAGTCGCGTATTCATTTCTAAGAAATAAAAATTTTTCTCTCCATCTACAACAAATTCAACTGTTCCAGCTGAGTCATACTTAACTTCTTTTGCAAGTTTGAGAGCTTGTTCAGCCATTTCATTTCTAAGCTTTTCATCTACAAAAGAAGATGGGCATTCTTCTATAACTTTTTGATACCTTCTTTGAATCGAGCATTCTCTTTCACCAAGATGAATCTGATTGCCATGCTTATCACAAAGTATCTGAATTTCTATATGTCTTGGATTTGTGATAAATTTTTCTATAAAAACTCTATCATCGCCAAAGCTATTCAAAGCTTCACTTTGTGCTGCCTTTAAGTTTACTTCTAGTTCATTGCGATTTTCAACTATCCTCATGCCTTTTCCACCGCCTCCAGCCGATGCTTTAAGCAAAACAGGAAACCCAATTTTTTCTGCTATCTTAATTGCTTTTTTTGGATCTTTTATGGCTTCGGTGTGACCAGGTATGACGTTTAATTTTAATTTTGTAGCTAGATTTTTTGACTCAATTTTATCTCCCATTTTAGTAATGGCATTTTTATTTGGTCCTATAAATTTTATTTTTTCTTTTTCAAGGGCTTTAACAAAGTTGTAGTTTTCAGACAAAAATCCATAACCTGGGTGTATTGCATCACTTTTAGACTTTTTAGCTATATCAATTATTTTTTTTATTACTAAATATGATTCATTTGGTGATGATGGTCCAATAAGGTAACTCTCATCAGCAAGCTTGACAAAATCTGCTTGTTTATCTGCCTCAGAATAGACTGCAACAGTTTTAATGTTCATTTTTTTTGCAGTTTTTATAATTCTACATGCAATTTCACCTCTATTGGCGATAAGAATTTTTTTAATCATATTATAATGGAATGTTGTCGTGTTTTTTGTACGGTGAAGTTAATTCTTTGTTTTGTAAATTTTCTAATGCAACAGCTATTCTTTTCCTTGTAGATTGAGGCTTGATTACATCATCTATAAAACCTCGGCTTGATGCAATAAAAGGATTTGCAAACTGATCAGTATATTCTTTAGTTTTTTCTGCAATATCTTTTTCGGATTTAAGTTCATTTCGATATAATATTTCAACAGCTCCTTTTGCTCCCATAACAGCTATTTCTGCAGTAGGCCAAGCATAATTTATATCGCCTCTCAAATGTTTTGATGCCATTACTACGTAAGCACCGCCATATGCCTTACGAGTTATTATAGTTACCTTAGGAACAGTCGCTTCAGCATAAGCATATAATAGCTTTGCTCCATTTTTTATAATTCCATTATGTTCTTGAGATACTCCAGGTAAAAAGCCGGGTACATCAACGAATGTTACAATTGGTATATTGAAACAGTCACAGAATCTAACAAATCTTGCAGCCTTTTTGCTTGCATCTATATCAAGGCAACCAGCTAATACTAATGGCTGATTTGCTACAAAACCAACAGTTCGACCCTCTACTCTTCCAAAACCAACAATCATATTTTTAGCAAATTCAGCCTGTATTTCGAAGAAATCACTATTATCAACGACTTTATTTATAAGCTCTAACATATCATAGGGTTTATTTGGATTATCTGGTACCAAAGTATCCAATGACAGATCCGGACTTAAATCTTGAAATTCAGATTTTTGACTAATTGATTTTTCTTTATTACTTGATGGCAATAAATCTATTAATTTTTTAACTTCGTATAAAGTTTCAATATCATTTTCATAAGCTCCATCAGCAACCGATGATTTTGATGTATGAGTTTTTGCACCACCAAGCTCTTCTTGTGTTACATTCTCTTGAGTTACAGTTTTAACTACATCTGGTCCCGTTACAAACATAAAGGAAGTATCTTTAACCATAAAGATAAAGTCTGTCATTGCCGGAGAATATACAGCTCCCCCCGCACAAGGTCCCATAATAACTGATATCTGTGGAATAACCCCAGATGCTAATACATTTTTTTGGAAAACATCACCATAACCTCCAAGCGATGCAACCCCTTCTTGAATTCGGGCGCCTCCAGAATCATTTATACCAATAACAGGCGCACCTACTTTCAATGCCATATCCATTATCTTACAAATTTTTTCAGCGTGGGCTTCTGATAAAGATCCACCAAAAACTGTAAAGTCCTGACTAAATAGGTAAACAAGTTTACCATTTATTTTACCACTGCCAGTTACAACACTATCTCCAGGGTATTTTTTCTTAGCCATGCCAAAGTCATTAGTTCTGTGCTCAACATACATGTCGTATTCTTCAAATGTATCTTCATCTAACAAAACATCGATTCTTTCACGCGCAGTTAGCTTGCCTCTAGCATGCTGCGCATCAACTCTCTTCTTGCCTCCACCCTCTCTGGCTTGGCTTCTCTTCTTTTCTAATTCTTCAATAATTGATGTCATAATATTCCTTATAATAACTAATTAATCTAAATTAAACAATCATATGTAGTTAAAAAAATGATTTGGTAAATTTGCCTCAACATTGACGAGTTCATCGTCAGAATCTTTAAATTCAATTTTTTTTGCATGTAAAAAAAGGTTGTTCTCATTTTTATAGACTTTTGATACTGGTAAATAATATTTATTGTCACCTAATATCGGGAAACCATTAAGTTTACAATGTATTCTTAATTGATGTTTTCTTCCAGTTGTAGGAGTTAATTCAATATGAGTTAGGTCTTCTGATAGTCTTTTAATGACCTTATATTTTGTTTCTGCGCTATGACGCTGATCATCTTCTTCAATATCATTATTCATCACTCCCTCATTATCATTTGGGCATCCTATGATGATTGCTTCATAAGTTTTATTAATTTCTCTATTACTAAACAAATCAGAGAAATGTTTTGCAGATTGTCTATTAAGAGCGAAGATGAGAATCCCACTGGTATCTCTATCTAATCGATGTACTAGTAAGGGCCTACTATCAAATAAATTTGAATGATAGAGCATATCATCTAAATTTGTCTTTAAACCACTACCACCCTGTACTGCTATTTTATTCCACTTATTAATTATAAAAAAATTAATATCAGAAAATATAATTGATTTTTTTAAACGATCTAAATCTTTTTTATTTGGTTCTATTGTTTGTTTAGGTTTAATTTCAGAATAATCTTTTGATAATTGAATTATATCTCCTACCTGAATTCTATATTTAGCAAGCGATTTTTTATCATTTACCTTTATGAAGCCTTTTCTTAAATCTTTTTGAATTAGGCTTTGAGGTACATTTAATGAATTAACTAAATATCTATCCAGCCTTGTATCGGATTCATTTTCTTTAATAATTAATGAGAGGGTGTGTTTAGCCATAAAATTTTCATTTTTTGACCAAAAATCTTGTTTAAAAAAAATTGATTGAAAACTATTTAGCTTCTTGGTCTAATAATTGAATATAAGCCATGGGAGCCTTATCGCCAGTACGAAAACCGGCTTTAACAATTCTACAGTAGCCACCTTGTCTTTTTTCAAATCTTTTTGAGAGATCAGAAAAAACTTTTTTTACTGCATCGCCATCACGTAAACTACTAAATGCATTAATTCTTGATGCATTTGTATTTTTTTTACCTAATGTAATTATTTTTTCTACAAATGGTCTAAGTTCTTTAGCTTTAGGCAAAGTTGTTTTAATGGTTTCACTCTTAATTAGAGATACAGCCATATTTTCCAACATAGATATTCTATGTGTCGAAGTTCTATTTAGTTTTCTTTTTGCTATTCCGTGTCTCATAATTTTTCTACTTAAATTTTAGTTATATGGGTCTTCTATTTTTCTCGCCATTTCTTCAATGTTTTCAGGTGGCCAGTTTGGAACTTCCATTCCAAGATAAAGAGACATAACCCCTAAAACCTCTTTAATTTCATTTAAAGATTTTCTACCAAAGTTAGGTGTTCTAAGCATTTCTGTTTCTGATTTTTGAACTAAATCACCGATATATATAATGTTATCATTTCGCAAACAATTCATAGATCTAACTGACAACTCAAGCTCTTCAACTTTTCTAAGTAAGTTTTTATTAAATTGAGGCTCAAGAGCATCAGGCTCAGGTATGACTTCTTCAGGCTCGTCAAAGTTAATAAATGATTGAAGTTGATCTTGAATAATTCTTGCTGCAAATGCAATGGAGTCTTCAGGAGATATAGATCCATCTGTCTCAATTGTCATGGTTAGCTTGTCATAGTCCAAAACTTTACCTTCACGTGTATTTTCAACACTATAAGCTACTTGCTTTACAGGGCTAAAAATTGAATCTACTGGAATTAATCCAATTGGTGCATCTTCAACTCTATTGTGCTCTGCTGCTACGTAACCCTTACCTTTTGCTACTGTTAATTCCATATTGAATTCTACATTTTCGTCTAAATTACAGATGACTAACTCAGGATTAATTATATCAATTTCAGAAGGAGCATTGATCATTCCTGCTGTAATTTCTCCAGGCCCTGTAACATTTAAGGACATTTTCTTTACACCTTCAGAATGCATATTTAATGCTAAAGATTTAATATTTAATACAATATCAGTTACATCTTCTCTTACTCCGTCAATTGATGAAAATTCGTGAAGTACATTCTCAACCTTGATAGCTGTAACTGCAGTTCCTTGTAAAGATGATAGCAACACTCTTCTTAAAGCATTACCTAAAGTTAAACCAAATCCTCTTTCTAAAGGTTCTGCTGTTAATGTAGCTTGAAAACTAGAAGTGTCAGAAGGTACAAGTGATAGTTTTGATGGTTTAATTAGTGCCTGCCAGTTATTTATAATGCTCATACTGTTATCCTTATATTATTAAATATTTTATACTCTTCTCTTTTTAGGGGGTCGGCATCCATTATGAGGAATAGGAGTAGTATCCTTTATAGATGTTATGTAAAATCCAACTGCTTGTAGTGCTCTTAAGGCAGACTCTCTGCCTCCACCAGGGCCTTTTACAAAGACCTGCAAATTTTTTAAACCAAATTCCTTAGCTTTATTTCCTGCATCTTCAGCTGCCATTTGTGCAGCATAAGGTGTGGATTTTCTCGAACCCTTAAAACCTTTAACGCCTGCAGATGACCAGGCAACACTGTTGCCTTGCTCATCAGTAATAGTTACCATTGTATTATTAAAAGTAGCTTGTATGTAAGCCATACCTGAAACAATATTTTTTTTGGTTTTTTTCTTTTTAACTACTTTTTTATCAGCCATTACTTAGTTACCTTTTTCTTTCCGGCAATTGCTATAGCTTTACCTTTTTTAGTTCTAGCATTTGTATGAGTTCTCTGTCCTCGACACGGTAAATTTTTTCTATGTCTTACACCTCTATACGCACCTAAATCTTTTAATCTTTTAATATTAGCAGATATTTCTCTTCTCAAATCACCTTCGACTGTAAAGTCAGCGGCAATTACATCTGTAACTTTTTTAATATCTAATTCAGATAAATCTTGAACTCTAATATTTTCATCAACATCTGCTTGTTTACATATATCTACTGAATATTTTCTACCTACTCCATACACATAAGTGAGGGCGATACCTAATTTTTTTTGACTTGGAATGTTTACACCAGCTATACGAGCCACAGATAGATCCTTTGATTGCAGTTATTGAGAGATTGGCGGATTATATGATTATTAGTCAAATGGTCAAGCATATTAAGCAGCCTCCAATATTGTGTTAATATCTTGATTTACTTGGTTAATTTCCTTAGTTCCATCGACTTTTTTAAGTAAATTTAAATTTAAGTAATAGTCTATTAGTGGTTGTGTTTGTGTAAAGTAAACATCTAAACGAGATTTAAGAACTTTTTCACTGTCATCTACCCTTCCTTCTTCTTCTTTTCTTTTCATAATACGGTTTAAAAGAATTGATTGGTCTACATCTAACAGTATTACTTTATCAATACTTACTTTAATATCATTAAGAACTTTATTTAACATATCAGCTTGCTCTGCAGATCTTGGAAAGCCATCAAACAAAAATCCCGTAAATTTTGATAAGTTATTATCAATAAAATTTTTTATGATCTGTAAAATGACTTCATTTGAAACAAGCTCACCTTTGTCCATAATATCTTTAGCTTGCTTACCTAATTCAGTTTGATTAGCAACTTCATTTCTTAAAATGTCCCCTGTTGACAAATGGCACAAGTTAAATTTATCACAAATAGATTTAGCTTGAGTTCCTTTGCCAGCTCCGGGTGGTCCAAGTAAAATTAGATTCACTTTTTTCTACCTCTAATTCTTGATTTCTTAATTAACCCTTCATACTGATACGCAAATAAATGACTTTGTATTTGGCCAACAGTATCCATACCTACCACAACTACAATTAATAGAGATGTTCCACCCAAATAAAATGGAATAGAGTATTGGGCTATTAAAATTTCAGGAAGAATACATACAAATGCTAGATATAAAGCACCAATTGTAGTTATTCTAGATAAAACAAAATCAATATATTCAGCAGTCTTTTCTCCTGGTCTGATACCCGGTATAAAGCCACCATTCCGTTTTAAGTTATCAGCAGTTTCTACTGGGTTAAAAACAATTGATGTATAAAAGAATGCAAAAAATATAATTGCTGAAGCATATAAAGCCATATAAAGAGGCTGACCTCTTCCAAGTAATGCCGCTATATCACTTAACCAAGATTGATCAGTTGAAAGGTTAAAGTTGGCAATTGTAATTGGTAATAGTAATATGGATGAAGCAAAAATTGCCGGTATAACTCCAGCTGTGTTTAATTTAAGCGGTAAATGTGAAGTGTCACCACCCATCATTTTATTCCCCATCTGTCTTTTAGGATATTGCACAAGGAGTCTTCGTTGTGCTCTTTCCATGAATATTATAAAAATAACTACTGCAATCACTAAGGCAAATAAAAGTAAAAGAGTTAGTGTAGATATTGTACCTTGTCTTCCCAACGTAAGGGTATTTATTAAGGCGCTAGGTATTTCAGCGACAATACCTGAAAATATAATTAATGAAATTCCATTGCCGATACCTCTACTAGTTACCTGCTCACCAAGCCACATTAGGAAAACTGTTCCACCAACAAGGGTAATTGTTGTTGATATTCTAAAAAACAATCCAGGATCGGTTACTATTTGTCCAGCTGACTCTAATCCAACAGAAATTCCGTAACCTTGAAGGATTGCCAGAATTACAGTTCCATAACGTGTATATTGAGTAATCTTCTTTCTTCCAGGTTCACCTTCTTTTTTCAGATTAGCTAAAGCAGGTGATACACTAGTCATCAATTGAATAATAATAGAAGCCGAAATATAAGGCATAATACCTAATGCAAATATAGCCATACGACTAATGGCACCACCAGCAAATACATCAAACATACCAAGTATTCCACTTTGGTTAGTTTCAACTAATGAAGCTAACTGCTCAATATCGATACCAGATAGTGGAATGTATGTACCAAAACGATAGACAATAAGTATGCCAAGTGTAAACCAAATACGTTTTTTTAATTCCGTAGCTTTACGAAACATTCCAAAACTGAAATTTGAAGCTAATTGTTCTGCTGCAGAAGCCATATTTTTTTTTAATTGATCGTAATATTATTGCCAGTTTTATTGGCTTTTTCTTGAGCTGATTTCGAAATTTTACCACACTCAATAGAGTTTTTTGACAACATTTCGCCACGCCCTAAAACTTTAAGTTTTAAGTTATTTTTTTTCTTAATGACTGATAATTTTTTAAGTAGCTCAATATTAATAACTTGATCCTCAGCTATCTTATTTTTTTCAATAATTTTTTGTATATCTTCCAAGTTCAGCTCAACATAGTCTGTGCGACCAATGTTTGTAAAACCAAATTTTGGTAGTCTTCTAAAGATGGGCATTTGACCGCCTTCAAATCCATTAATAGCTACACCAGATCTAGCTTTTTGACCTTTGTGACCACTACCCGAAGTCTTACCTTTACCCGAACCAATTCCTCTACCAATTCTTTTTGAAGTAAAAGTATGTCCCTTAGGTTTTTTTAATTCATTTAACTTCATAATATTAAACTCTCTCAGTTTTAACTAAATGTTGTACTTTTTTTATCATTCCAAGTACTTCAGGAGTTTCAATTAATACAGAAGTACTTCGTATTTTCTTAAGTCCAAGTCCTTTTAGAGTGCCAATTATTTTTTGAATTGATCCGATTGAACTTTTAGTAAGTGTAATTTTTATTTTTTGACTCATTTTTAATCTCTAATTGAATTAATTTCAGCAACCTTCTTACTTCTTCTGGCCGCGACCATTTTAGGTGACTTTTGTTGCTTTAATCCATTAACTGCAGCTCTAATGATATTGTAAGGATTTGCACTTCCAATAGATTTAGTAACAATATCTTTGATTCCTAATAACTCAAATACAGCTCTAACAGAACCACCAGCAATAATTCCGGTACCCGATGGAGCAGATCTCATAACAACCTTACTAGCACCATGATTGCCGACAATATCATGATGAAGAGTTCTACCTTCTCTTAAAGGAATCTTAATCATACTTTTTCTCGCTGCATCATTTGCTTTTTTAATAGCTTCAGGAACTTCTTTTGCTTTACCTTTCCCAAATCCAACTCTTCCAGATTCATCTCCTGCAACAACAAGGGCTGCAAAACCAAATCTTCTACCGCCCTTAACAACTTTAGTTACTCTGTTAATTGCAACTAACTTATCTTTAATGTCATCCTTAGGGGCTCTATTATCTCTATTATCTCTATTATCTCGCATATTTATTCCTTAAATTGTTAATCCTGCAGATCTAGCTTCATCAGCTAGCGATTTAATTATTCCATGGTAGATATTTGGACCTCTATCTAAATAGACTTTATCAATACCTTTTTCTTTTGCTAGTTTAGCTATAGCAGTTCCCAATGATTTTGCAGACTCTATGTTGCATCCATTTTTCTTCTTACTACTTGCAAGAGAAGATACGCTGCAAATTGTTTTGCTGGCTGTGTCATCAATAACTTGAATGTAAAGATTTTTAGCTGATTTAAAGACTGACATTCTTAATCGATCTTTATTTCTTTTCTTTAACGTATATCTAACTCTACTAGATCTTTTTTGTTTTATTGAAATTGGCATTATTTTTTCTTACCTTCTTTTCTAACTATATGTTCACCTGAGTATTTAATACCCTTACCTTTGTATGGCTCCGGTCCTCTAAAACTTCTTATTTCAGAAGCTACCTGGCCTACCAATTGCTTACTAGCTCCAGATATTTCAATATTATTTTGTTTATCGACTTTTATTTCCAGTTCTTGCGGAATTGGATATGAAATTGGATGACTAAAACCAAGCAGTAATTCTAAATTTGTACCATTTACCGATGCTCTGTAACCAACACCATTTATTTCGAGTTTTTTTGTAAAACCTTCACAAACTCCAATAACAATATTGTTCACTAAATTTCTCTGTAAACCCCAAAACGCTAGTGACTGGCGATCTTTTTTTCTTGGAACACAGGATATTTCTTTTTCATTAATATTTACATCAATACCATTATTGATCACTGTTGAAAGTTTACCTTTTGGTCCTTCAGCATGCACAGCACCGTTTTCAATAAAAACTTTTACGTTATCTGGCACAGTTATAATTTTTGATCCTACTCTAGACATTAATATAATCCTTAAAATACCTTACAAATAATTTCGCCACCTAGTTTCTGATCTCTAGCATCCGCGTCTGACATTACGCCTCTAGAAGTTGAAACTATTGATATTCCTAGGCCGTTATGAATAAATGGAATACTTTTAACACCAGAATAAACTCTTCTTCCTGGTTTTGATATACGAGTAATATTAGAAATTACTGGGCCGTTGCTATCATATTTTAACTCAATATCTAGCTCATTTTTGCCAGAAGCATGCTGTGTCATCGCATAGCCTCTAATATAACCCTCTTTAGCTAAAACATCTAATATTCCAGCTCTAAGTTTAGAGGCTGGAGAACTAACTACTTTTTTATTTCTCATCTGAGCATTTCTTATTCTACTGAATAAATCTGCTAATGGATCTTGTAATGACATTCAATAATACCTTTCTACCAACTCGCCTTAGTCATGCCAGGAATTTGACCAAATGAAGCCATATCCCTTAATGCAATCCTTGACATTTTTACTCGACCATGGAAACCACGGGGTCTACCAGTTACTTCACATCGATTTCTGACTCTATTTTGAGCACCATTTCTTCTCATTTTTGCTAATTTTAGCTGAGCTTGAAATCTTTCATCAATTGGAGTTTTCTTGTTCATAATTATATCTTTTAGAGCTTTTCTTTTGACTAAATCTAGGTTGGACAGCCTAATTCTTGTCTTATTTTTCTCTATCATACTTTTTTTAGCCATAATAATTATCCTAGTTGATTTGATTCTTTTATCGGAAAGTTAAGCGATTGAAGTAAGCTTAAAGCTTGTTCGTCGTTATTTGCAGACGTACATACAACGATATCGAGGCCTCGAATTTTATCTAGCCTGTCTACATCTATTTCAGGAAAGATTGTACACTCACTAATACCAAGCGCGTAATTTCCTTGACCATCAAAACTATTTTTTTTCAATCCTCTAAAATCACGAATTCTTGGTAAAGCAATTGTTACCAATCTATCAATAAATTCATACATTGTATTACCACGTAAAGTAACTTTCACACCTAAAGGCATTCCAGTTCTAGTCTTGTACGTTGCAATAGATTTTTTTGCCATTGTTGTAATTGGCAATTGCCCAGAAATTACAGATAAGTCATCTTTAGCTTTTTGTATTACCTTTGAATCCTGCGCTGCCTCACCTAAACCCATATTTAACACAACCTTTGTGAGACGAGGTACTTGCAGATTATTTTTTAGGCCCAACTTTTCTTTGAGTTGAGAAGTAATTTGAGATACATACATTTCTTTTAATCTAGGAATATTTGAGCTAGGCATCTATTTGATCTCCCGATAAAACTGATATACGAACTTTCTTCTTATCTTTAAGAATTTTAGTTCTTACTCTAGTAGGCTTATTATCTTTTTTGTCTAAAAGCATTAAATTATCTAATTTGATTGGCATTTCTTTATTAAGAATACCACCTTCATTTTTTTGGTCTTGTTTTTGATGTTTCTTAACTACATTTATACCTTTAACAATTGCAGAGACACCTAACATTCTTAAAACTTCACCTGTTTTACCAATGTCCTTTCCACAATTAACAAAAACCATGTCACCTTTTTTAATTCTAGCAGCCATTATAAAACCTCCGGGGCTAATGAAATTATTTTCATTTGTTTTTTAGCTCTCAATTCTCTACATACCGGTCCAAATATTCTAGTACCCACTGGCTCACCTTGAGCATTAATTAAAACAGCTGCATTTGAATCAAATTTTATAGTACTGCCATCTTTTCTTAATAATTCTTTAGCCGTGCGAACGATTACAGCCTTATGAACTGTACCTTTTTTTACTTTTCCTCTGGGAATTGCTTCTTTCACAGTCACAACAATAATATCTCCAACAGAGGCATATCGTCTTTTAGAGCCACCAAGTACTTTTATACACAATACTTCTTTAGCACCTGAGTTATCTGCTACACTTAATCTTGATTCTGGTTGTATCATTACTTAATTACCGTCCATCTTTTCATTTTAGAAATCGGTTTAGACTCCATAATTTTAATTTTATCACCTGTAGAGTGCTCATTATTTTCATCGTGTGCACTATATTTTTTTGACCTCTTAATTACCTTACCTAAGAGAGGATGTTTAAATTTTCTTTCAACTAAAACTGTAACAGTCTTATCTTGTTTGCTACTTACTACCGTGCCTTGAAGAATTTTTTTTGGCATACTATTTACCTTCAGACCTTTCATTTAAAACTGTTTTCATTCTAGCGATCAATTTACGCACTTTATTGATTCTAGAAGTATTCTCTAATTGACCTGAAGACTTTTGAAATCTCAGATTAAGCGATTCCTTGTAAAGATTTTCCATCTCACTAGAGATTTGATCTTCAGTTTTTTTTCTAATTTCTTCAGTTTTCATAAAATCTACTTAATTAATTGTTCAACTACTTTTGTTTTCACTGGAAGTTTAGCGGCAGCTCTACTAAATGCTGCTTTAGCTATTTCATGCGATACTCCATCTACTTCAAACATAATCTTTCCAGGCTTTACTCGCACAACCCAATATTCAGGGGAACCTTTACCTTTACCCATTCTTACTTCAGTTGGCTTTTTTGAAACTGGTATATCAGGGAAAATTCTTACCCATACTCTACCAGCTCTTTTCATATATCTAGTCATTGCAACACGAGCTGCTTCAATCTGTCTTGCAGTTATTCTCTCTGCCTGAAGAGACTTAAGTCCAAAAGTTCCAAAGTTTAAAGTGGTGGCTGAAGTAGCTACACCTTTAACTCGACCCTTATGTGCTTTTCTAAATTTTGTTTTCTTTGGTTGTAACATTTATTATCCTAAGCTATTTGGAGATTTTTCATGAGGAACATTCTCATCAATATCACCTTTATAAATCCATACTTTTATTCCACAAGCTCCATAAGTAGTTGCAGCAGTTGACTCTGCATAATCTACATTGGCTCTAAATGTGTGTAATGGAACTCTTCCCTCACGATACCACTCTGTTCGCGCTATTTCAGTTCCACCAAGTCTACCACCGCAATTAACTCTAATTCCTTCTGCGCCAAGTCGCATCGCAGATTGAACAGATCGTTTCATTGCTCTTCTAAAAGACACTCTACGTTCTAGTTGTTCGGCTATATTATCTGCAATAAGTTGTGCTTCAACTTCTGGTTTTCTTATCTCAACTAGGTTAATAGTTGCATCCTGACCAGTAAAAGAAGTTATTTTTTTCTTCAGCTTTTCAATATCGCTTCCTTTTTTACCAATTATAAGTCCAGGTCTAGCGGTAAATATAGTAATTTGAGCCTTTTTAGCAGGTCTTTCAATTTCTATTTTAGCAACACCACATTTTTTCAAATTAGTTTTTAAAAAATTTCTAATCTTAATATCTTCTTGGAGAACTCTTCCAAAATCTTTCTTGTTAGCAAACCATTTTGATTGCCATTTTTTATTCAAGATAAGTCTAAGACCAATTGGATTTACTTTTTGACCCATAATAATTATTTACTTTCCTCTTTGTCGTTCTGAACTTCAGCAACTTTAATAGTTATATTGCTTAAAAACTTTTGAATTCTACCTGGACGCCCTTTAGCACGAGCTCTCCACCTTTTCATAACCATCCCTTTGCCACAATAAGCTTCTGATATTTGCAAAACATCAAGATCTAGTTGATGATTGTTTTCCGCATTAGCTGCTGCGCTGCTTAAAATTTTATATATATCTTGTGCTATAGCTCTCTTAGAAAATTTTAATATGTTTTGTGCATCTTTAACTCTTTTACCTCGAATAGTATCTAAAACAATACTAGCCTTACGCGGACTAACTCTAACGTTCTTTCCGATTGCAAATGCTTCATTATCTTTTCTGTGTAAATTTTTCATAATTACTTCTTAGTTTTCTTATCTGCTGTATGACCATTAAATGTTCTAGTTGGTGAAAATTCGCCTAATTTATGTCCAACCATATCCTCAGTAACATTTACTGGTATAAACTTTTTACCATTATGTACCGCAAAACTTAAGCCAATAAATTCTGGTAAAATTGTAGATCTTCGAGACCATGTTTTTATAACTTCATTTCTTGAAGAATCCGAAGCTTTTGAAACTTTTTTTAATAAATGACCATCTACAAATGGCCCCTTCCATATTGATCTAGCCATACCTTAAACTTCTATCCTTGCTTTTTTATCAGTTTTTCTTTTAATAATATATTTATCAGTACGCTTGTTGCTTCTTGTTTTTTTACCTTTAGTTGGCTTGCCCCATGGAGTCACTGGATGTCTACCACCAGATGTCTTACCTTCACCACCACCGTGTGGGTGATCGATAGGATTCATTGCTACACCACGGACAGAAGGTCTTTTTCCTAACCATCTATTTCTACCTGCTTTACCTAATTTTTGATTTTTCTTATCTACATTAGATAAGACACCAACAGAAGCTCTACAATTTTCTAATACTTTTCTTAACTCGCCAGACGGGAGCTTAACATTTACATATCCATCAGATTTTCCAACAACCTGTAAAGCGGCTCCAGCAGATCTTGCTAAAATTCCACCACCACCTGGATTCAACTCTAAATTATGAACATCAATACCCACTGGTATATATTTTATTAACATTGAATTTCCAGATTTAATTTCAACATTTTCTCCAGAAATAACCTTTTCACCCACCTTAACATCTTTAGGTGCAAGTATATAAGCTTGCTCACCATCATCATATTTAATTAACGCAATGTAAGCTGTTCTGTTTGGATCATACTCAATTCTTTCTACAGTGGCGCTTATATCGAACTTATTTCTCTTAAAATCAACCAGTCTATATTTATTTTTATGACCACCACCTTTATGTCTCATAGTAATGCGGCCTTTATTATTTCTACCTCCTGGCTTAGATAAGCCAACCGTCAATTTCTTTAACGACTTGCCTTTCCATAAACCTTTTCTGTCTACTAGTACTAGCTGTCTAGTTCCTGGGGTATTAGGTTTAGATTTAATTAAAGCCACTTATTAAACTCCTGCACTCATATCAATACTTTGACCATCTTGTAAGGTCACTATTGCTTTTTTAAAATTTGATCTTCTACCAATTGTTCCTCTAAATGCTTTTAATTTACCTTTAGTTGTTATGGTGTTTACACTTTTAACTTTTACCTTAAAAATATTTTCTACGGCTTCTTTAATTTGTTTTTTATTTGAATCAATTGCTACCTTAAAAGTTACTTGATTGAATTCAGATATCATAGATGATTTTTCTGTTACAATAGGATTCAATAAAACCTTATAGTTTTTTATTAAACTCATACTGATAATGCCTTTTTCTCAATACTCATTACCGCATCTTTGCTCATAACAAGTTTTTCGTATTTAATAATATCAAATACATTTACACCATCAGTAGTTGTGTATTTAACTTCTTTTAAGTTACGGCTAGAAAGAGCAAAATTGTTATCAGGCTTTTCACTTTCAATAATAAATGCTGATTTAATATTTAATTTCTCAAGCTGTTTTTTCAAAGAACTTGTTTTTACTTCTTTAATTTTTAGGTCATCAATTAAAATAATATTATTGTCCTTCATTTTTGATGATAGGGCGTGAATTAAACCAAGCTTTTTAGCTTTTCTTGATAAGTTTTTTACAGCTCTATCACCCTTTAAACTATGAGCCATTCCACCACTTCTAAAAATATTTGCTTTTTTTGATCCATGTCTAGCTGTACCACCACCTTTTTGTTTTCCAACTCTTTGTGTTGTACCTTTAACTTCAGATCTATTAAGAGTTTTAGCTCTAAATGGGTACTTTTGAGAAGCGCGCCACTGAACTACAGAAGCAATTAATTCTGAGTTTGGTTCTAAATTAAATACGGCATCATTAAGCTCTAGCGTCTCAATTTTTTTACCGTCTAAATTATGTACATCTACTAACATTACTAATTCTCTTTATTTCTTTTTCTTTGTATCAACTTCGAGTTTTATATCTACGTCTTTACTTGGTTTGTTTTTAATTGAATCTTCTAATACTAACCATGCACCTCTTGCGCCTGGTGTCGCACCTTTAACACACAATATATTTTTTTTAACATCGATTTTAACAACCTGAAGATTTTGTAAAGTTTTATGATCATCACCCATATGGCCTGCCATTTTTTTACCTTTGAAAACTCTACCAGGATCTTGACATTGACCAGTTGAACCGTGCGACCTATGTGAAACAGATACACCATGAGATGCTCTCAAGCCACCAAAATTATGTCTCTTCATAACGCCTGCAAAGCCTTTACCTTTAGTAAATCCTGAAACATCAATAAATTGACCTTCTTCAAAGTGATCAGCATTAATTTCATCACCAGCCTTAAGTTCTACAGATTTATCAATTTTAAATTCTTTAGTAATTTTGAGTGGATTTAAATTTTTTTTCTCAAAATAAGTTTTAACTGACTTTGATAGTTTAGAGATTTTTTTTATTTCATTGGCACCAATTACTAGTTTATCTAAATTGGAATTTTCATCTGATATTCTTTCAACCACCTTGCAGTCTTCGATGTGAAGAACTGTAACGGGTATATTAATACCATTTGGAGTATAATAATTACTCATTCCAATTTTCTTTGCTATTAGTCCAGTTCTCATAATTATAACTTAATTTCTACATCTACGCCTGATGCTAAATCTAACTTCATTAAAGCATCAACTGTTTGTGGTGTTGGGTCTACAATTTCAATTAATCTTTTGTGAGTTCTAATTTCAAATTGTTCACGACTTTTTTTGTTAACATGTGGAGATCTTAATACTGTAAAGACTTCGTTGTTGGTGGGTAAAGGAATAGGTCCCTTTACAAATGCACCTGTTCTTTTTGCTGTATTAACAATTTCGATTGAAGACTGATCTAATATACCATGATCGTATGCCTTTAATCTGATTTTTATATTTTGATTATCCATAATTAATTATTAAGCAAATTTTGCTTTAACCTCATCCTGTACATTTTGTGGAACTTGTTCGTAATGATCAAAGAACATAGAGTATTGAGCACGACCTTGGGTCATAGATCTAAGTGTATTTACATAACCAAACATATTTGCCAATGGAACCATTGCACTGATACTAGCATCACTACCTCTAGTCTCACTACCACTTACCTGACCTCTTCTACTGCTTAAATCACCAATTACATCACCCATATAATCTTCTGGAGTAACAACTTCTACTCTCATAACCGGTTCCAATAATTTTGGACTTGCTTTTTGACAGGCTTCTTTAAAACCCATTCTTCCAGCTAATTCAAATGCTAGGCTGCTAGAATCAACATCATGATATTTTCCATCAACAAGTGTTACTTTATAATCAATTATAGGGAAGCCAGCAATTACACCTGAATCTGCAACACCTTCAACACCTTTTTCGACACCAGGGATATATTCTTTTGGAATATTACCACCTTTAATTTTATCTTCAAAAATTCTACCACTGCCTGGCTCACCACCTTGAACAATAATCTTAACTTCAGCAAATTGACCTGCACCACCACTTTGTTTTTTGTGTGTGTAAGTAACTTCAACTTCTTTTGAAATTGTTTCTCTATAAGCAACCTGAGGTGCGCCTATATTCGCTTCTACATTAAATTCTCTTTTCATACGATCAACAATAATATCTAAATGAAGTTCGCCCATACCTTTAATAACTGTTTGCCCAGATTCTTCATCGGATGTAACTCTGAATGATGGATCTTCCTTAGCAAGCCTAGCTAATGCTTCACCCATTTTTTCTTGGTCAGCTTTAGTTTTAGGTTCTACGGCAATTTCTATAACAGGCTCTGGAAAGTCCATAGACTCTAAAACAATTGGTTTTAAAGGATCGCAAAGTGTTTCACCTGTAACAGTATTTTTTAAACCAGCTACAGCAACAATATCTCCAGCATAAGCAACTTTAATATCTTCACGATCATTTGCGTGCATCAATAACATTCTTCCAATTTTTTCTTTATTTTCTTTTACCGAATTAAGTACAGTTGAACTAGTTTCTAGTTTTCCTGAATATATTCTAACAAAAGTTAATGTTCCTACAAAAGGATCAGTTGCAACTTTAAAAGCAAGTGCTGAGAAAGACTCACTATCAGATGCATCTCTAGTAATTTCATCTTCGCTATCTTTGAGTGTTCCAGTGGCCGCTTGAACCTCACTAGGGTCAGGCATAAAATTAACAACAGCATCAAGTAGTGGTTGAACACCTTTATTTTTAAAAGCGCTACCTGTTAAGATTGGAACAAATTTAAAATCGATAGTTCCTTTTCTTATACATCTAATTAATGTTTCTTCATCAGGTTCTTCACCATCTAAATATTTTTCTAAAACAGCTTCATCTTGTTCAACAGCCATTTCAACCATTTCCATTCTAAATTTTTTAGCTTCTTCTTTTAATTCATCTGGAATGTCAACATATGAGAAATTCGCACCAAGGTCTTCATTGTCCCATAAAATTCCTTTATTCTTAACTAAATCTATTACACCTTTTAAATTTGATTCACTTCCCCATGGCAGTTGAATAACTAAAGCATTGCATTGAAGTCTGTCTTTAATCATTGCCAAGCATTTATGCCAATCAGCACCTGTTCTATCCATTTTATTGATAAAACACATTCTAGGAACGTTGTATCTGTTGGCTTGTCTCCAAACAGTTTCGGTTTGAGGCTCAACACCTGCAACACCATCAAATACAGCTACAGCACCGTCAAGCACTCTTAAAGATCTTTCAACTTCAATAGTAAAATCAACGTGACCTGGTGTATCGATAATATTAATTCTATGATCATTCCAAAAACAAGTAGTAGCTGCAGAAGTTATAGTAATTCCTCTTTCTTGTTCTTGTTCCATCCAGTCCATAGTTGCAGCACCGTCATGAACTTCTCCAATTTTATGACTTTTACCTGTGTAATATAATATTCTCTCTGTAGTGGTAGTTTTACCTGCATCAATATGGGCCATGATGCCTATATTTCTGTATTTATTTAGGGAAACTTCACGTGTCATTTGATTACCACCTAAAGTGAGCAAATGCTTTATTTGCTTCAGCCATTTTATGAGTATCTTCACGTTTTTTAATTGCAGAGCCACGGTTATTTGCCGCGTCAAGAAGTTCAGATGATAGTTTGTCAATCATACTTCTTTCTTTTCTGCTTCTTGCCGCCTTTACAATCCATCTGATAGCTAAGGCTTGTCCACGATTAGATTTTACTTCTTGAGGAACTTGGTATGTTGCACCACCAACACGTCTTGATCTTACTTCAAGAGCTGGTTTTACATTTTCTATAGCTTTATTAAAAACTTCAATAGCAGCATCAGTGCCTTTAGATTGAATAGAAGTAAAAGCTTGGTCAATAATTTTTTCTGCAGTTGATTTTTCGCCACCAATCATAATTGCATTAATGAATTTAGAAAGAACAAGACTGTTATAAACTGGGTCTGGTAAAACTTGTCTAATTTGTGCTTTTCTTCTACGTGACATAATATTTATTTATTTCTTTGGTTTCTTTGCACCATAGTGCGATCTTCGTTGTTTTCTATCAGAAACTCCTTGTGTGTCTAACACACCACGGACAGTGTGATATCTAACACCAGGTAAATCCTTAACACGACCACCACGAATTAAAATTACAGAGTGTTCTTGTAGGTTGTGGCCTTCACCACCAATATAACTTGTGACCTCAAAACCATTTGTAAGTCTCACACGTGCA